>JAEIGA010014280.1_pt1 | contig 12090 bp, 26 predicted proteins | sample 9270691 | NCBI WGS metagenome assembly JAEIGA01 (sample SAMN17057246, study PRJNA624740) | gut metagenome | biome: biome; isolation source: fecal sample | host: Bos grunniens | place: China: Xizang | collected 2019
ATGAAGTAAATAAAAAGAAATTGGCTGAACTGATTAATAAATATGGCCCTGAGAAGTGCTCTGGATGTAATGCTTGGCTTAAAGTAGTTGAAATTCCTGATAATGTTACTGATTGGGATATTGACGAATACGATGGCATTGAAAGAATCGTCTATGTAGTCGATGGGAAATTAAATTACGCATAACCTATTGACTTTTTAGCACAACTGTGTTATACTATAATCACCAAGAGAAAAGGAGATAAAAAAAAAACAATGGATAAGAGAATGAACAAGATGGATGCCGAAACCCTTCAGCAGTTTCTTGCTTTTCGCAAGCGTGCTGGACGTGTGCCTGCCAAGAAAGGCAAGGGCAGTTATAGCCGTAAAGACTTTAAGAAAGGGGTACAGTAAAATGATGAGTTTATTAGAAATGAGACAAGCAGAACTCAAAGCTAAATCAGCTATTTTGGAGATTACTGCTGAGTATGATATGTCTGACGAGGAAGTAGAATGCTTCTATCATAAATTAATTCTTAGTCTTGCAACACCCTGCACGTATTGGGCAGAGGAAAAGTGCGCTTACCAAAAAAATAGGATTTAATTCCTAAAAAATTGGTAAGCGCACTTTTTTTAACCGCCCGGGCAGGCTTGTTAAAAAAATAATTAGCAAAAAACTGTTGACAAAATAAAAATGCTGTGCTATAATGAATACAGAAATTAAGAAAGGAAGTAAAAACATGAAAGAATTTGCGGTTAAGTTATACACAACTGTATACATTGCGCTTGAAGATGAATTAGTAAATGATGAAAACATTTGTGAAATGGCATACATGAGCTTTTTTGAAGATACTCACCCCGACATGGATGTAGAGAGTTGGGAAGAAATTGAATATGATAATTAAAGAAAGGAAATAAAAAATGAGAATTGTTCGTAATGCCCCTAAACTTGAGCTTACTGAAAGAGAGTATCATCTGCTTGATGATGTGTATGCATTGATTGCTGCTATTGATAATAATCTTCCTAATGTAGATTGGAATTCTCTTAATCCTGATCTTGAAGTATCTCTTCTTGATGTAAGAAATGCAATTGGAACTTTGATGGACTGGTCAAGAAATGAACTTTAATAATGAAGGGAGACTTTAATAATGGCACATTTTCAGGTAATTTTTGAGGATTCTATCCACGGCATTCAGATTAACCATTTTGATAAGTATACTGATGCACAAGAATATTGGGATACTTACGCTGACTTGCCCACCTGTCAAGCAGGAGAAATGATTGACCTTGATAATGGGGAAGTCATCTGGGAATTTGGAGAATAAAACATGAATACAATCAAAATTACAAAAGACAAAGCCATGTATGCTTTTTGTGCTTCTACTTGCGGTTATGTTAGAGCGATCGATTGTGTCTATTATGGGAAATGCCCTGTCTGCTGTGAAGCACGAGCTTTTCTTAGTATGCTGTTTGAAAATCGTGAAAAAGAGGGGGATTAACCCCCTCTAACTGCCCGGGTAATTTGTTAAAAAAATAACTTTTTAAAGCCTATTGACATTTCTCCTAACTTTTGGTATACTATAATTGTCCTGAGGGACAGCGAGAAAGTGACTGAGTCTGTTACGAATTTATTCTGCGAGTGGAGCGCTACACCCTATGAAAGAATCCTCAGCCAGTCAGCCAACCTTGTGGAAGCTTCTTACCAAAGGACATTATCTGGGAGAGTGGTCGCTCCCTCTCCCATACAAATTGAATACAGGGAAGAAATTGGAAAGGAGCGTTAAGAACATGGTTCTTACATTAAGGTTGCCCCACCTTTAACGCAGCAACCTATATTTTGTAAGGCTATACCCACCTATTAGCTAGGTGGGTTAACGCCCGGGCGCCTAGCAAAGTACACAAAGAAAATCTATCTTAGTTTTTTATTTTTGTATATTTTTACTACTTGACTTTTCCCTAAAATTTGATATAATAGAATTACCAAAAGATAAAGGAGATAAAAAAATGACTGCTTTTGAAAAAATTGAAACTGGTATGCGCCTGATGGCTGAAGGTTGTGGAGAAGCAAAGTCTTGCTCAAACTGCCCCTATGAAAAGTTCTGTGAAAGAATAATGCCTTCTTCTTGGCTGAATTCTACTTTTGAGGATGATGAAGAAGTAGATTATGATTGGGGCTACAATGAGGACATGGGGTATGACCCCTATGAGGGATGCTATACCTGGGACTGCTAAAACCAGAAAGATAAAAAATTTTTTTGGTTTACCCATTGACTTCTAAGAAGAAGTATGGTATAATAAATACAGAAATTGAGAAAAGGAGTTTTCAAAAATGATGAAGGTTAATAGTAAAGAAGGTATTGTCGCTACCCATTGCCCTTTCTGTGGTTGCACCAATGGGGTCGAAGTCAATGAGAAGGATTATCTCGATTGGCAAGACGGCGCTTTGGTTCAGGATGCATTCCCCTATTTGAACGCAAGTGAGCGTGAGATGCTAATTTCTGGCATCTGCCCCACCTGCTGGTTTAATACTTTTGGAAGTGAAGATGAAACTGTTGAATGGGGAGATGAAGACGAATGAAAGTTACTGTATGTAGCACCATTACTTATTACTATGATGTAGAACTTCCTAAATGGATGTGTGAAAAAGATGAAGATGGAGATCTGACCCATGAACAGCTCTTTCTTGAAGCCTGCTATGAGGCTGATCAGAACGTCCTGACTGATGCGACTGAATGGGAAAGTAACATCAACTCTGTATGGACTAAGGATGGCAAAGAGGAGCTTTACTATAGTTAAGGCTCCTTAATCGCCCGGGCGCCTAGCAAAATTCATAAAGAAATTAACTCTATTTCATGTATTTTTGTGTATTTTTCTATCTTGTAATTTTTTTAAAAATGTGGTATATTATACTTACAAAAAAGATAAAAAAAAGGAGTAAATCAAATGAGTAGTATTGAAAAAATTATTGAAGGCATGAAACTTATAAAGGAAGGTTGTTTTGAGATTCCTGTCGGGGATTACAACTGTGGTAAGTCAACCTGTCCCTTTGGTTGGCTTTGCTATGGGGAACCAATTGACCCCCCAGTGGATTGGAACATCCCTACGCCACATGAATAAACAAGAAAGGAATTGATAAAATGAAGGGTAAAATCGCTTATACGGCAGTAATTGAAAAAGAAATTGAAATCCCTGATGAAATAGTTAAAATTTCCAAAAAGTCTTGGCGTGACTGGACGGAAGAAGAAGACGAAAAAATGAGAATTTTTTCTGAAAAGGCATGGGATTCTATTGAAGATAATTATGACCGTATCGGTATTTGCTATGAAGAAAATGGCGAAGACTGGGTGCTTGAACAATTTTAAAGGAGTAAAAAAATGTGGAAAGACGACAGCGATAATTTTTTTAAAACAGAAGATGAAGCTCGGAATGATCTCTGGAATAATTTTGATCTTTATAAAGATGATATTTCAGAATTTTTAGAATCTCATGGAATTTGCTATTTTGATTTCATTGAAGCAATTGTAAGTGGTTCTAAACTCCTTATCTCTGAAATTCAAGAAACAATATATGATGCTTTTGATTTTATTTTTAATGAATATTATTCAAAAGTAGAAGAGTAATCATTTTCTTTTTTTGTTCTTGAATAGTATTAAAATCTTTACCACTTTACTGCGGTAAAGTGCCCGGGCGCCCAGCAAAATGCACAAAAAAAATTCTTTTGCGGAGCGCAGATTTGTGCAAAATACCATCTTGCTTTTTTTGAATTTTCTGCTATAATAATAAGTGTCAAGGGGAGAGACCTAGACCTCCTGAGGAAGCGTCTAAAAAGTGGAGATAAAGGGCACTCCAAACACTTCAAAAAAATATTCTAGATAAAATTTGAAAAACCACTTGACAATCCCTATGATGTGTGGTATAATTAAATAGTCAAGAGGGAGTTGATGTGTGGTAGTTGAAAGATACATCAATCCTGCTCAATAGAAAAAACACGAAAAACCCTCTCGACAAACCACACAATGTGTGCTATAATAAAAATGTAAGGTACGAAATAAATCAAGTGAGGAGATAACTGATAGTAGAGTGAAGGAGAAGCGATTACTGCTAACCACTCTCGCTAAGCGACTCGTAAAAATAGCTAAGAGCAAAAATAAAAAACCTTAAGTGTAATGAAAAAAATTATGAGGTGTATACTATGTCTGCTAAGAAAATGTCTTATGTTGTTGCTGTTGAGAACGCCATCAATGGTAAAATTGATGATGAAGTCATTGAGCGTCTGACTGCGCTGAAGGCTTCGCTGGAGAAACGTGCTTCTCGCAAGTCTGAGGGTCCCACGAAGGCTCAGAAGGCTAATGCCGAACTGGCTGAGCGTATCGCTAATGCGATGGTCGCTGGCACTGTCTATGATACCGAGGGTATCAAGGGGCTGGTTGAGGAACTGGCGAACGCCACTCCGCAGAAGGTGTCTCCCCTGATGAAGCACCTTGTTGTCGAGGGTCGTGTGACCTTTGAGAAGGTCAAGGGCAAGGCTACTTATACTCTTGCCTAATTAAAAGAGGGGCTTCTCTCCCCTCTAAACAAAAAAATCTTGCCCTTACATAGGCGCAGGGTGGAAGAGCCACGAAACTACAAGTTGCTCTTGCTTGTAATGTAGTGCCACTATACTGCGTCAATGTAAGGGCAAGATTTTTTTTGTTTAGAGTTAAAGACATTTAACTCACACCCGGGTGCTCAGCACAATGCACAAAGAAAATCTGTTTTAACTTTTTACTTTTGGATATTTTACCATCTTGCTTTTTTTTTAAAATGTGGTATAATAAATACAGAAAGTGAGGAGAACCTTTGACAGGCAAAGGTCACTGTTCGAGTCAGTAAAGTGGTCACGATGGGTTCAACTCCCATTCTTCTCAAAAAAATAAAAAAAATGCTTGACAAGTCACCAGAAGTATGGTATAATTAAATTACAAAGAAATAAAAAGGAGATAAAAAAAATGGTAGTTAATGATTATGAAAAGACTTATGTGAGTGTTGAAGATGCTGTAAATAGCACTAAACATCTTATGACTGTTGTAGACTTTCTGCGCCAGCAGACCAAACCTGTGACTTGCGCTGAAATTGGTAAGGCAATTTTTGGTGAGGAAGCATACACTAATTCTCGTATGAGTAGGTCGTATTCAGCTTCTATGGGTCAGATTCTGCGTCACTTGCGTAAGGGCAATTTCATTAAGACAGAAAATATTGAGGGTAATCCTATTGAAATTGAAGATGAGGAATTTGTCTATACTGATGCACAAAACAATCAGGAATATATTAAAGTGCACGATGATGCAGGTAATGAATATATAATTCAGAATCCTAAATTTAATTATTCAAGTCGTAGTGGTCATTGGCAAAAGATAAAAAAGACAATCACCCCAACTATTAAAGTTTACTACTGGATTGCCTAATAAAGTTAGCACTCTTAAAATAAGAGTGCTAATTGCCCGGGCGCCCAACAAAATATACAAAAAAATTGTTTTTTTATCTTTACTTTTGGCTATTTTGCCATCTTGCTTTTTTCTAAAAAATAACGTATAATAAATATAGTCAAGAGGGAAGAGCGAAACCGTTACAATTCACCAGACACGAACCTCTTAAAAATTTTCAAAAAAATTTGAAAAACCCTCTTGACAAACCCCCAAAAGTATGGTATAATAAATATACAAGGTAAGGAAAGAAACAAGTAGACAGTGTGCGCTGAAGCAACAGTTTCAGAAGGGCCGAAAAAAAAAATAAAAAAGCTACTTGACAAACTTCCAAACCTATGGTATAATAAAAATGTAAGGTAAACAACAAGCCAAGAGATGAGATAACTGATAGTAGAGTGAAGGAGAAGCGATTACTGCTAACCACTCTCGCTAAGCAACTCGTAAAAATAGCTAAGAGCAAAAACAAAAAACCTTAAGTGTAATAAAATTTTAGTAAAGAGGTTGATACTATGTCTGCTAAGAAAATGAGCTATGCTGTCGCTGTTGACACTGTGCTGAAGGGTGAGGAAATCACTGATGAAGTGCGTGAGCGTCTGGAAGCCCTGAAGGTTTCACTGGAGAAGCGTGCTTCTCGTAAGTCCGAAGGTCCTACCAAGGCTCAGAAGGCCAATGCCGAACTGGCTGAGAAGGTATTCGGTGCTATGGAGTCTGACGTTGTCTACACCAACGCTGACATTGCTGGGCTTGTGCCTGAGCTTGAGGGTGCTACTCCTCAGAAGATTAGCCCTCTGATGAAGATTCTTGGCGAGCGTGTTATCGCTGAGAAGGTCAAGGGTAAGGCTACCTATCGCCTTGCTTAAAGGCTGAAAGAAAGGTTCTGTAAAAACAGAACCTTTCTTTTTTTAACTAAAGTTAAAGATATCTAACTCACGCCCGGGCGTCCAATAAAATGCACAAAAAGTCTTCATTTTACTTTTCTACTTTTGGTTATTTTACCATCTTGATTTCTGATAATTTTTCTGTTATACTATACTTACAAAGAAGACTAAAGGAGAAATAAAAATGAAGACTTTTCATCCTCATTCTTGGAGTGCGCAGGCTCGTGATTTTGCTGATGCAATTTATGAATCTGGTATTTGGATGGTTGCTCTCGGTGAGTGGAATGAAGAACAGTGTAAGCGTGAACTGATGGCACATCTTCAGAACAGCTATCGTCCTAAAATTATTGTGTATCGTGCTGCAAAAAGACTATACAAAAAACATAGAAAAGAAGGAGAATAATTATGGAAACTGTATACATTTTTATTAGTACTTTTTTAATGCTTTTTATTGCTTACTTTAGTACTTTTATGTGCTAAAGTATTGCCCGGAGACCTAGCAAAATACACAAAAAAAATTCATTTCAGCGTGCTACTTTTGGTTATTTTATCATCTTGCAATTTTTCTAAAATCTAGTATAATAGTAAATGTAAGAAAGAAAAAAAAGGAGAATAAAAAAATGGCTAAGATTAAGTGGGAAGTAAATAAGGAAACCAAAAGTGAATACATCACACATATTTGGTACAAAGATGAAGAAGAACTCAAGAATGATTATCAGAATTGCGCTCTTGAACTCTTTAAAGCTCTCTATGATGATGCTTTAAATTTTAATGGTTCGTCTGGACGCACTAAGCGCATTAATTTTTGTGTTTATTTCTATAATATTTTTGAAGGGCTTTCAGAATATTATGATTATCATCCTAATGCTCATTATATTAAAGACCGTTTTACTTTTCATAATAATGTTAATAAGAGAGAATGGATTTATGACATTCCTAAAAATACAATTCTTGATGATGGTATAGATTATGATGCGCCACTGGATAAAGGCTTGTATTTTATTGGACAAGTAAATATGAATCCATTCACTAAAGAAGAATATTACTGGGTTAAAGTTGGAATGACTTCTCAGACTCTTCAGAAGCGTATGAATCAGTATAATAGTTCCAATCCTATGATGTGGCGTATTGATTACAAGCCTAACGCAGAAATGGAAGAAAGCTATTACCATTACCTGCTGAATAGTGTATGCATTGCAAGAAATAGTCATAACGATGAATGGTTTCTTGTTACAAGAAAAACTTATCTTGAAATGTGTGAAAAAGGTTTTGCATATTTTGATTAATCTTAGGGGAGTTAAACTCCCCTAACTACCCGGGCCCCCAGTAAAATGCACAAAAGAAATTCATTTTAATTCTTTACTTTTGTTTATTTTGCCATCTTGCTTTTTTCTTAAAATCTGGTATAATAATAAATGTAAGAAAGAAAAAAACAAATCACAAAAAAAAAGGAGAAAAAAATTATGTGGTACACTTCTTATGTTAATGATGCTGGTGTTGCTGTTGCTGGTCGTGAGTTCGATTCACTGGCTAAAGCGATTGATTGGGCTTCTAAACGTCCTACTGTTGCTATTGCAATCTCTAATACTGAGCCTGACTTGCTTGGGCGCGCGTATAGCGAAGATACGCACTTTAATCAGTAAAAAATATTCTTCAAAGGAGAAAAACAATGAAACTTGTCGAAATTAAAAAAATTGCTCTGGAAATTAGTTCCGAAGACTGGAATCGTCTTGGGACTTTGATGCAGGACTTTACCAAAGTCTGTGATGAAAGCACCTGTGTGACTTGTCCGATGGGGAAATTCTGTGCAGTACATGAAGCTCCTGACCACTATCTTACGGCACTGTTTAAATTTCTGGATGACTAAAAATGAAATAAAGGAATAAAGGAAGGATAAAACCTTCCTTTATTATTTTTATCGCCTGCTCGACGGGTGTGCGCCCCCGCCGGGCAGGCGATTTTTATTCTTTGTGCATTTTCCACATTTTTTTAATGAAAATTTTGTGCAATTTAACTACTTGATTTTTTCCCGAAATCTGTTATAATAATTATTGTAAGAAAAAGATAAGGAGAAAAAAAAATGAATTTTTTTGATAAAGTTACTGCTTGGCGCATCAATTATGTAATGAAATCTTTTATTAAAGACGCTTGCGACCTTACTTATGTAGACGTAAATAACCAAGAGAGAAAGAAAGCTATCTCTCTCACTAAGTGCGCTGAGTTTTTTGCATTGACTCCTTCTTATGAATATCCTGTGGAAAAATTTCCTCTTGTTGAAATTGGATATAATCTTGGCCAGCTTGAGTGCGAAACTATTAAACTTTTTAGAAAGCATTGGAGTAAAAAGTATCCTTTTGTAAAGGGTTTTTCAAATGTTACTCTTGCTATTCTACATGAACTTGGTCATTGGGAAACGCACGATGAAGTCCGTAAATACTATAGCTGGGATGATAGGGTTGAAGCTATGGAAAAAATTGGCAAGAAAGTTTCATGCAAAGAAATGACGCTTGCTGAAGCTAATGACAAGTATTTTGACTTTTTTGATGAAGCGTGCGCTACTGAATGGGCAATGATGTGGCTGTCTGACCCTAATAATAGAAAAATTGCAAAGCGTTTTGAAAAGAAATTCTTTGCACTGTTCAATAGCTAAGGAGAAATAAATATGAATTATTTAAGAGATGATATTTTTAATTGGTTAATTGTATGGCTAATGAAGCATTGTCATTGTTATGCTACAGTATTGTATACAGCTTTTACTCGTTATTATCCTAAAGAAGTAAAAGCAATGTATAAAAGTTGGGCTGAATATAATAAGTTAGAGTAATCTAACTTTGCCCGGGCACCTAGCAAAGTGCACAAAGAAAATCTATTTTGACTTCTTCTTTTTGGTTATTTTGCCATCTTGCTTTTTTTCTAAAATCTGGTATAATAATAATTGTCAAGAGGAGTGAAAGAGAGCAAGTAAGCCCGACAGGTCTGCTGAAAGCTTTGGTGGCCACCCTCAATCACAAAAAAACTCAAAAAAAAAATGAGAAAACCTCTTGACAGCTCTTTGAAAGTGTGTTATAATAAGAGTGTAAGTTAAGGGTAGCGACCAAACGCTAGAAAGGAATTGATACTATGGCTGAAAAAATCACTATGAAGATTGGCTTCACTCGCGCTCTTGAGGACTATCGCAAGCTTGGTGATAGTGAAATGGTAGAGTTTTTTGAGAAGCGTCTTGAACAGCTGAACAAGAAAGCTTCTAGCGAAAAGAAGCTGACTCCTCATCAGCAGGAGAACGAAAAAATCAAGGACGGCATCCTTGATAATATGGAACAGGGTGTGCGTTACACCATCGCAGATATGCTTGTCACCTTTGACTGCTTCCCTGAGACTATGACTCCTCAGCGTCTGTCTGCTCTGCTTTCTCAGCTGGGTTCTCGTGGCTCTAATCAGGTTGTGCGCTCTGAAGAAAAGGGCAAAGCATACTTTAGCATCGCTGCGTAAAATTTTAACTCCCCAAATAAAGGGGAGTTAAAATTTTAATTTTAAGTTAAAGACCTCTAACTCGCCGCCCGGGCCTTTGTTTACAATTTGTTTATATTTAGAAAAAGTTTTTTTCATTATCCTCTTGACTTTTTAAGAAAAATTTGATAAAATATAAATAGCTAATAAAAGGAGTATTCTGTTAATGAAAATTAATGAAAAGCGCATTAAAATGTTAATGGATAAGCTGAAGATTTCTCGGGAAGAAGCCCTTGAATTAGAGGGGTATGATGATGATGTAAATCACGACAGAGAGACTGAATATGATTTAACTCCTGAGCAAGTTGCTTTTGTACAGGATATGACTCGTCATTGTGAACATAAAAAGTATGGGCACGTTGAACGTAGGCAACGTACTGCTAATGAGTTAAAAATTGCAATTATGACTGAACTTGCAGAGTTTTTGCGTGAAGATGCGCAAGGGCAACCCTATGAAGATGTTGAAATTACAAATATTTCACGAATGTTACATTTTAAAATAGGGGATAGAGAGTTTGATTTGCAATTAATTGAAAAAAGACATCCAAAAACATAGGTTTAGGGCTGGAAAAAATAATTTTTTCCAGCTTTTTTGCTTATTTTTTTTACTTTTTAGGCACTTTTTTCACGTTTTTGACCGGGCGTTTTTGTGCAATTTGCACAAAATTTTAATAGGTAGTTGACTTTATGAACAGGCTATGGTATAATAAATTTGTAAGTTAAAGAAAGGAAATAAAAAAATGATTGAAAAAGACACCTCTATTATGATGCTTGACTGTGAAACTACTAACAGTATTGATGACCCTCTTGTTTATGATGTTGGCTATCAGATTTTTACTCTGAATGAAGGCGTATTCTGTGAGCGTTCCTTTGTTAATGCTGACATTTTTCTTGATAAGGAACTGATGGAGAGTGCGTATTTTATTGATAAAGTCCCTCAGTATTGGGAAGATATTAAGTCTGGCAAGCGCACGCTGAAAAAGTGGTATAATATTAAGCGACAGATTGCAGAAGATTGCGAACTGTTTGAAGTGCAGTATGCTTGCGCTCATAATGCGATGTTTGATAGTCGTGCATTGAACACTACACAGCGTTATCAGACTACTTCAAAAAGGCGCTACTTCCTGCCGTATGGAATTGAATGGCTTGATACTTTAAAAATGTCAAGACAGGTTTTGAAAGATAATAGTGATTACGGTGAATTTTGCTATAACAACGATTATCTTACCCAGCGTGGATGCAGACGCTATACAGCAGAAATTATTTACAGATTTTTGACCCAGTGCCACGATTTTGAAGAGTCGCACACAGGACTTGAGGATGTAAAAATTGAAACTGAAATTTTGAAATACTGCCTTAGCCAAATGCCTGAAATTGATGGTAGACTGTGGCCCAAAAAGGAAGATGAAGAATAATGTTGATAAAAATTATCTTGATTATTTTATTTTTTATAATAATTGCAAATAAACCAACTTATGCTTTTTTAAAAGATACTGAAGCAGAAAGAGTCTCAGGCATAAAATTTCCATTGTGGAAAACGCCTCTTGTTGTGCGTTATTATGGGCGTGATAATATTATGTTAACTTCAAGAAAGTTTTTTGATGCAGTATGGGAAAGGTCATTAGAGGAGCAGTAAGTCTCCTCTAACTGCCCGGGTGCCGTTCATACTTTATTTACAATTTACTTATTGACTTTTGGTAAAAAAGGAGTATAATAGAATTACAAAGAAAAAAAGGAGAAAATAAAAAATGACCTGTGCTGTTGAATTACTTGCAATGCACTATGAGGCTGAAGAAAAACGCAGAAAAACCGAAGAAGAAGAACGCAAAAAAAGAGAAGTGGAAAAAGCTGAATCTTTGGCAAGAATAGCTGCTAAAAAGAAAAAAAGAGATATGTATAATATTATCGACTTTTGTGAATTGACAATTAATCCAGAATTGATTAAGAAAGCAAAAGAGGGAAAAGGAAAAATTGAATTTTCAATTCCTATTCGATTTGATGGTTATTATAAAGAAAAATTTATGGTTCTTATTCCCCATCCAATAAGTCGATATAAATATTATGTTAATGGGTCTGAATGGATGAATACTAAAATGTTAAAAGACTATCTTAAAGAAAATTATCTTTCAGTAAGATTTGAAGAAGCTGATTATCTTTGTTGGAATGGCTATTATTACAATAAAGGTGCAAATCTTATTGTAACAATAGATACATCAATTTATAAATAATTTTAGGGGAGTTAAACTCCCCTAACTACCCGG
>JAEIGA010014281.1_pt1 | contig 12089 bp, 11 predicted proteins | sample 9270691 | NCBI WGS metagenome assembly JAEIGA01 (sample SAMN17057246, study PRJNA624740) | gut metagenome | biome: biome; isolation source: fecal sample | host: Bos grunniens | place: China: Xizang | collected 2019
ATTTAAACGCAAATAGAAACAATAGTTTCGCTTTCGCTGCTTAATTTAAGCTGAATAGCTCGCAGCGACCCGGTCATTGCATTAGCCGTTCTGTAATGACTGCGTAATTCAAACGGATAAGGTGACCTTGATGTCTGTGGAGGAAACCTGACAATCAACAGACAAATTCACCAGATGGATAGTCTGCTCTCATATCTGGTGTCTTATCAAGCAGCAGGATAAACTGTAGACGCCGAGATGTGGGACTATTCTTGGACAGGGGTTCGACTCCCCTCAGCTCCACCATATTAATCGCAAAAAGCCAATCAGCTGATACTGGTTGGCTTTTTTCTGGTTTTTCCACACACGTGTGTGGATGAGAGGAGTGGAAATAATGTGCAAAACCTACGCAGAAGTGGCTATGGATGTGATTCGTGAAGATTGGGAATTTCGGAAATCACAACATAACCCGACATTCAATCAGGAGAAGATTGCGGCCCTTATGGGTATTTCGCGGTCTCAGTTGGCTAAGGCATTGGGAGAGAATAAGAATCCCACGATTTCGTTTCTTTGTGGCTATGCAACCGCTGTAGGCCGCCCAATCGATGAGCTATTACATACGATCGGACTCAGGGCTGTAGAAGAGCAGCGAATGATGCTAAACAGTGGTCAAATGATGCCAAGAAGCAAAATGAATCCGGTGAGTACCTAAGAAAAGAGGATTGGACAAGTGCATTAGTTTATCAGGCTACCACTTGTACAATCCCAATTCAATCCATGAGTAATCATGAATTTACAATCATTCCCAACTTCGTTTGGACTCGATTGCTGAATTCATGATACCTCAAAAGTCGGCAGGAAAAAGTTTTTGTATAAATATTTACACAAAAACAACGGGTACTCTGACTGTTACCGGCGATATCGTTATTCGGGCTTATGAGAAGGTGGGAATCAGAAAAGATGAGAATGGCTCCTATCCGTCATTCCGTGATCTGACATATGAAGACATGCCGACATTCTCCACATTCAATGAGTGTCTTCAGGAGAGGATCTTGGAGATCAAGAACGATCCATCCGAACGGAAAGAACTTGATCTTCTGATGGATCTTTCTATCAAGACGAAGCGGATCATTAATGAGTGGGGGATCTATTTTGACGGTCATACGACTGTAAAACTGAACCATGATGAAGGTCAGATCATTGCCTTTGGAACAAAGATGCTGTTCAATGCGTCGGTAAATCTGAGAACAGCACTGAATCATATGATGTTCAAGTTCTCCTGGGATCTTTGTCTGGATAACGAGCAGGAATCCGCATTTATCATCGATGAAGCGCATATGCTGATCCTGGAAGGTAAAACTGCAGAGATGGTAGCACAGTTCTATCGCCGTGCCCGCAAGTATCACACTGTTATGATCGCCGGCACGCAGCAGCCGGGAGACTTTGCGGATGAGAAGGTCATCACACATGGTAAAGCCATCTTCAACAATGCTGTCTACAAGATGATCATGCATCTGGATAAAGATGATATTTCCGATATCAGTAAACTTGTCCGGTTGAACACCAATGAAACAGAACTGATCCAGCGGTTTACCCAGGGAAACGCACTGTTTGTCTGCGGCAACCGCAGGATTCCGATCACAGTACTTGCTCGAGACAATGAACTGATCGATATGGGAATGAAGAAAGACTGATTCGTATTGGTTTTTAACATTTCTTCAGGAACAATATCCATTGAATTATTCTGTGAAATTTGTGAAAATTCATATTGTCGGAGAAGAAAATGTCCAGAGGATCAGAAAAATTAACTGAAACAAGGAAAAATGAAATCATGGATGCGTGCGAAAAACTGTACGCATATAAGGGATTCAAAGAGATCCGGCTGCAGGAGATAGCGGATGCTACATCAATCAGCCGTACGGCGATGTACACCTACTATCAGACCAAGGAGGAGATTTTTATTGCACTCCTTGCCAAAGAACACCACAGATGGAATGAGGATCTGAAAGAAATACTGGATCATCATACGGAACTTTCAAAACAGGAACTGGCTGACCTGCTTGCAAAATCATTGGAAAAGCGGACAAATCTTCTGAAACTCATGTCTATGAATATCTATCAGCTGGAAGACAACAGCAGGTATGAACGTGTCGTCGAATACAAAGAGGGTCTTGGAGGATCGATGAAATGCATGCGGGCAATTGCTGAAAAGTTCTGTACGTGGATGACGGAGCAGCAGATTGAAGAATTTGTATATGCTGTTTTTCCTCTGATATTCGGGGTATATCCTTATTCGGGCATTAATGATAAAGCGAAAAAGGCAATGGAAGAAGCTGAAGTAGGATTCCATTATTATTCGATTTATGATCTTGCATACAGAGGAATACTGATGCTGCTGAAATGACCGGTTCATCAAACAACCGGTTTTCTTTCACGGTTATAATTGACATGATGTCAATTTATCGTTATATTCTAAATAGACATGATGTCAATTTAGGAGGACATATGAAACAGTATCATTATCTGAACCAACCATTCAAACTGGGCAACCTCAACATCAGGAACCGTTTTGTTGTTGCGCCGATGGGCGTAGGCTTTATCCATGAGCCTGACGGTGAAATCAACAAACTTGGTCTGGACTACTATGAGAGAAGAGCCAAGGGCGGTTTCGGTCTGATCTACACCGGTAGTTTCAATTCAGACAGCTGGGTCGACCCGGATAATCCACTTGCGGCAAATCCCTTGAAGAACCCGGCAAAATTCATTAAGTCATCCACAGAACTGACAAGGCGAATTCATGTATTTGATACCAAGATCATTGCTCAGGTTACTATGGGTCTTGGAAGAAACTATCCTACGTATCTGGCACCGAGTGTTCTGCCTGTCTATAATTTTCCGGAGTACAAATCTGAAGAACTGACAATTGAGCAGATCAAAAAGAAAGAAGAATACATGATCGAGGTCGCAAAGCTCTGCAAACAGGGCGGATATGACGGCTTTGAAATCCATGCAATGCACTGGGGATACCTTCTGGATGAATTCTCCATGAGCATCACCAACCAGAGAATAGATGAATACGGCGGATCTGTAGAAAACCGGATCCGAATAGCAAAAGAACTGATCGAAGGAATCAAGGAAGCCTGCGGCAAAGACTTTGTTGTCACGATCCGTCTTGGCCTGAAAGCATTTATGAAGGGATTCAATGAAGCCTCCTTTGACGGTAAAGAAGAAGCCGGAAGAGATATCGATGAAGCAATCGAGATCGCAAAACTGCTGGAATCCTATGGCCTGGATGGTCTTTCTGTCGATACCGGTGTTTATGATTCGTTCTATTATGCTTGTCCGCCGATGTATGTTCCGCAGGGATATGCAATTGACCTGGCAGCGCAGATGAAGAAGGAAGTCGGCATTCCGGTCATGCTGTGCGGCAGAATGGGCGATATCGATCTTGATGAAGAGGCTGTCAGGGACGGTAAGATCGATGCAGTTGTTATGGGAAGGCCTTCACTCGCTGATCCGGATCTTCCGAAGAAAGTTGAAATGGGACTTCCCGAACGGATCCGTCCGTGCATCGCCTGCAACCAGGGCTGTATGTACCGTCTGCTGGAGCAGGGTGTAGATTCCTATTGTGCAGTCAATCCGGAACTCGGAAAGAGTGTGGATTATCTCCCCCAGCCCGCACTTGACAAGAAAAATATCGTAGTTGTCGGCGGTGGTGTTGCCGGAATGGAAGCCGCCAGAACCCTGACCAGAAGAGGCCATAAAGTTTCGCTGTATGAGAAGAGCAGTGAACTTGGCGGAAATCTGATCCCGGCGGGTGCGCATGCATTCAAGAAGGAAATCCATCAGCTGAATGACTGGTACAAGCAGGAACTTGACAGGATGGGTGTTGAATATCATCTGAACACAGCACTTGATGCAGAACAGATTATTGAAATGAAACCCGATGCAGTTATTCTCGCAGTCGGTTCCAGCCCGGTAACTCCTAGAGTTGAAGGTGTTGAAAAAGCACTTGGCTGCCTGGATGTTCTGACAGGCGGAAAAGAAGTCAAGGACAAGGTTGTCGTTGTCGGAGGCGGACTTGTCGGATGTGAGATCGCCTATGATCTGGTGCTGAAAGGAAAGGATGTTACGGTTGTCGAGGGATTGGATCATATTCTGAACGGACCGGTTCCGGCGATCAACAAGCAGTTCATCAACGACGCATTCAAGTACTATGGTGTCAAGGTAAGAACAGGTACGATGCTGTCAAAGGTGACGGATGAAGGTATCTATGTTACGGCAGATGGAAAGGAAGAATTCATCGAAGCTGACAGCACGATAATTGCTGTTGGGTTCCGCCCGAATAAGTCCTTTGCAAGAGAACTGTACGGACATGGATTTGAAGTGTATGAAGTAGGAGATGGTACAAAAGTAGGTGATATCTACACATCCATCGGTTCAGCATTTGAAATCAGCCGGATTATTTAAGATAGATAAATAAACGATTTACGAGCCCGGATGCAATTTCCGGGCTTTTTTGAGGGCGGCTCACGATGAATGAGACACAATTAAGGAAATGGCTTTACAAATCAGTGATGATTGTTACAAGTGTAATACTGATATTCATGGTTGGCTTTATGCTGGTGTTTACTGTATTCCAGCCGATCATGTGGCTTGCAAACATGCTGGGACGGATTGATGAAATAGAAGATATCGATCCCGGTTGGGAAGAAAAGATCATAGATTACAGGGAAGACCTCGATGAACTGGCCAAAGATCATCATGTTGGCTTCAAATATTCTGAGATGCTTGCCTGCAGCTTGGATGAAAATTACACGCACAACATCAAAGGCTGCATTGCCCACGTTAACTCAGACGGCACTTTCGATGATGAGATCGACACAGATCCTTCGGGATCTTTTCTTTTGTACAGCCCGGATATCGATGAGTTCCAGGGCACGATACCTGATGCGGCTTACGAAGATATCTGGATCCCGACACTTTATGAAAGAGATCATTACAGACAGGAGGAAGTGATTAATGAAGAAACCGGCGAACCGGAAACCGATGAAGAAGGCAATCCCCAATACGAATGGGTCTTTGATTACACCGAAGAAGAAATCTATAAAGATGAAGTATAAGTCAGGTCTGATCGGTGCAATCTGCGGTGCAGTTGCCGGCGGTCTCTTCGGTGGATTCTTCAATATCCGCAGCTATGTCATCACAAAGAACACGATTCTGGCTCTGCCTGTTTTCCAGGACACAATGATTCCGGCAGCTATTGCATGCCTTATCACATTCGCAGTCGCCTTTGCGGTCACATATATTCTCTACAAGGAAGATAAAGCATCTGTAGAACTAGTCTCTGAGGAAGTCAGACATATCGTTGCAGGTGAAATGATCAATATCGAAGATGTCAATGACGAAACATTCTCAAAGAAGATGATGGGTGAAGGCGTGGCTTATATCCCTTCAGACGGAACAATTCGAGCACCTTTTGACGGAACCATTACAGTCGCATTCCCTACAGGACACGCATTCGGTATCACAAGGAATGACGGCGTGGAAGCATTGATCCATATTGGTATCGATACAGTCAATATGAATGGTGAAGGATTTAATGCTAAAGTAAAGCAGGGAGACAAGGTAAAGGCAGGAGACATTCTGGTTGTTGCGGATATCGCTAAGATCAAAGAAGCCGGACTGGATCCCGTAACAATGCTTGTATTTACAAATCTGAAGGGCAAAACACTCGAAATCAAAACAGAAGACAAAGACAGCGCAGCAGTCATCAGCTGAGAAAGGATGAAACAATAATGAGAGAGTTTGACAAAGGATTTCTCTGGGGCGGGGCAGTAGCCGCCAATCAGTGTGAAGGCGCGTATCTTGAAAACGGAAAAGGTCTTAATGTGACGGATGTATCGAAAGGATTATTAAAAGATCCGTCCATGAAATGGAACGGCGAGAAGTGGGAAGCAGAATTAACCGGATATTTCCCCAGCCACGAAGCAATTGATTTCTATCACCGTTACCCGGAAGACCTGGCCATGATGAAAGAAATGGGTTTCAAGGCGTTCAGGACAAGCATCTCGTGGGCCAGACTGTATCCTGATGGAGATGAAACAGAGCCTAATAAAGCAGGTATACAGTTCTATCATGATCTGTTTGATGAGATGCACCGTAATGGAATCGAACCAGTCATCACCCTCAGCCATTATGAAACGCCTCTACATCTGCTGACAGAATACGGTGGCTGGCTGAACGAAAAAATGATCGGTTTCTGGATGAATTATGTCCGTACAGTCTTTACTGAATATAAAGGCAAGGTTCACTATTATCTGACCTTTAATGAAATCAACAATCTCTTCAAGATTCCGTTTGCGGCTGGAGGACTCCTTGATATTCACCCGGTTCATACAGATGTTGTCAATCAGGACCTGACTAAAAAAGAGCTGTACCAGGCTGCGCATTATATCGCCGTAGCAAACGCAAAAACAGTCGCCCTCTGCAAAGAAACTGATCCATCTGTCAAGATTGGATGCATGCTTTCCCTCTCCCAGTTAGCGACCTATCCGCAGACATGTGCTCCGGATGATGTAATCGAAGTACAGCAGTTCCAGCACCAGGCCATGTTCTTCCTGGATCTATTCTGCAAGGGGATCTATTCCGGTCTTGCAAAAAGAGAGTGGGAAGAAAACGGCTGGATGCCGGAAATGAAAGAAGGAGATCTTGAACTGATCAAGAACAACACAGTAGACTTCATTGCCTTCTCCTATTACAAGAGCTGTGTGCTGAAAGCAGGAGAGCCGATGAAGACAGATACAGGCGGCGCTTATGGCGCAAACAATCCGTATATCACTGAATATTCCCCTCAGCCATGGAGATGGCCGGTGGATGCACAGGGACTCCGCTATGTATGCAATTTCCTGAATGATCATTACGGACTTCCGCTGTTTATCGTTGAAAACGGGATTGGCCTTGATGATACTGTTGAGGAGAATGAGATCAAAGATGAATTCAGGGAAAAGTATGTTCATGATCATCTGGTCCAGTTGAAAGAAGCCGTCAGGGATGGCTGCACTGTAATGGGTTATCTGTACTGGGGACCGATCGATATCGTCTCCGCAGGAACAGGCGAGATGAAAAAGAGATATGGTTTCATCTATGTTGACAAAGATAACAACGGCAACGGATCCATGAACCGTATGAAAAAGAATTCATTCGAATACTACAGGAAAGTGATTTCAACAAACGGAGAGATTTTATGATCGGAACAGATTTGGAAATTGAAGCTGTCGTTGACCGGTATTGCGAGGCAATCGGTACGCAGAACAAAGATGAGTTCATAAGCTTATGGACAGGCGAACCTTCGGATGTTCTGATTTCCGGTTCGAAATACTTTGAAGGTGTACATACGATCACGGACAGTTTCCTGATCGGAGGAATACAGAAAATGTATTCCTCCATCAGACTGGTCAAGGAAGATATCAAGATCCACAGATTGACGGATGAGATTGCCGTCGTTATCTTCCGATATCATACAGTCTGCAGAAGAAGAGAGACCGGTGAACCATACGGTATCCGGGGCCTGGAGACGCAGGTTCTGAAATATACTTCTTCCGGGTGGAGAATTGCACATATTCAATATTCAGGTAAAGAAATAGATCCGAATACTCTTGAATATAAATGAGACATAAACCATTATCCGAGACCCCTCAGCTTCACTTCTGAAAAGAAGGATTGAATGATCCTTCTTTTTATCTTGATGAATGAAATATACTAAGATTCGGATTGTTATGTGATGAGTAATCGGTCAAAAACTAATACAATTATGAATTTTCAGACAAAAACATATTGGAGATAGCTGGTAAGTTTTGTTGGTGAAAAGGCCGCACAAGTATAAGAAGCTAGATAAAAAGCCGGCTATATTGTTGAGACAGGAATAAGAAGAGTTCCGTCTGTTAAAGCGGACACCTTATCCGCAGTACAAACAATTGCGTTTTTGCCTTTGATAAAGGCAGTATTATCGAGTTGCTTAAATCCTTTAACACTGCTTACTGTAAAGCTGGTGCCAGCCTTTATTTCAATCATGTGTATTTCGCCATCTCTGACATAAACAAGATCGATTTCATTTTGATTATTGTCCCTATAGTAATAGTAATCAATTTGTATGCCTTCATTCTGAAATGATCTGCGGATTTCATTTATAACAAATGTCTCGAAGAACCTGCCTTTTAAAAATGATCGTACCAGAGTATTGCGGGTATCAATTCCGGATAGATACGCTGCCAATCCGGTATCAAAAAAATACATCTTAGGCCGTTTGACGATCCGCTTCTTAATAGATTGCTCATTGTATGGCTGTAAAAGATAGATAATACCTGTCTTATTCAATGCTGATATCCATGCTTTGACTGTTGTCGCATCGATTCCGATTTCTTTGGCATAGTTATCATAAATCAGTTCCTGGCCTGTGTTGGACGCAAGCAACCTCATAAAATTAATGAATTTCACTTCGTCTTTTACTTCGAGAATCTCTCGTAAATCTTTTTCTATATAAGTAGATATATAGGACGAAAAGAATATATCTCTGGGTGTATCAGGGTCATCATATAATTGCGGAAGCCCGCCATTAACCACATAATCAAAGATATTTTCAAATTCGAATGATGTATCCGTTTTTCTTGATGCTGTCTTTGAAATGTCTGTCAGAAATGGGATATTCTGTCTTCCTGCAATCTCGCTGATACTAAGTGCATCCATGTTGATAATTCCGACTCTTCCAGCAAGGCTTTCTTCTGCTTTTTCCAAAAGCTGATGACGCGAGCTGCCGGTAATAATAAACATGCCTGCAGAATCTTTGTTTCCTTTTCTGCTTCTTTGCTCATTAATAATCCTTTCTATTTCAGGAAATAGTTCTGGTGCCTTTTGTGCCTCATCAATAACCACAGGCCATGGATGTATTTCAAGAAATGTTCTGGGATCGCCGATAGCAAGATTTTTTTCTAGAGTGTCATCTAAAGAAACATAATTATATCCGTTTCCTTCATATGCATTTCTTATCAATGTAGATTTGCCTACCTGCCTGGGGCCGGTTACCAGCACGCAGGGAAAATGCTGTCTTGCGTTTTCAATTGTATTAATGATTATTCTTGGAATCATCCCATCACCTCATCTATACAAATCTAGGGTTTAAAACCAGATTTGTATAAAAATGATATCAGAGATTATCGCCGAAATCCATACCTTCAGAATGTTTCCGCCGACAAAATACATGTGTAATAATACCGTTCTTGATACAGCGAATAAGGTGATTCCTAACCAAAAGAGTATTTCTTTTCAGGTATCAGGTACAGTTGCTACGCGATCCCTCAGCCTCATAACTCCGAAAAGTCACAGAAATGTGGCTTTTTTTCGTCTGTATCAAGGTCGAACCCAACACTGTTTTAATAAAGGTAAGCAGTTATCTTTTTGCAGCGTTCGAATTTTCTTTGCCTGTTCAGGCAATGATGATCTCAATATGATCTCGGATCAGTTTTTCTCTGACTGCTTCCGGAATCTTCGCGTCGGTCAGCACACTCAATGATGAGCGGTTCAGATTCAGCGGAACGGTACCGGCGGATTCAAATTTCTCGCTTTCCGTCAGGAAGATGACTTTTTCGGCGGAGCCTGCCATGTCTCTGACTGCCTGGGCACGCATCTGATCCTTGTTGGTAAAGCCGATTCTTTCATTCCATCCATCTGTGCCGACGAAACAGTATTTCACATTGTAATTCATCACACTGTCGCGGATCATCGGACCGACGAGACACTGCGATTCTTTCTGATAAATGCCGCCGAGCAGAACGATCTGCACATTTGGCTCATTGCGGATGTAATCGGCAATGAACGCGCTGTTCGTCACAACTGTGACATTTTTTCTTGTGCGTGCGATCGCCAGAGCGCTTAACGCGCAGCAGCTGCCGTTTTCGATGATCACGGTATCACCGTCGCTGATCAGTGCCGCAGCCTTTTCGGCGATCTTTGTTTTTTCATCATAGTGATATGCCAGACGGCTGTTGATATCGTCTTCGCTGTTTAGTTCCGCAAAGCCGTGCACCCGTTTGATCAGATGTATTCTTTCCATGGCATCGAGATCCTTGCGTATGGTGACCTGCGAAACCCCAAGCTGTGCGGAAAGCTCTGTCACTTCGATCCTTTTGCGTTTTGTCAGAATGGCCAGTATTTCTTTTTCTCTTTGTCTTTTCATAAGTTCTCCGATTTCATTTTAAACCGAATTACTTACAAACGAAAGTTAAAAGAAAGCCTCAATGCCGTTATCGATAAATTTCTGACGGTATTCTTCCAGATCTTCACGGTGGTAAGCAGCCACATCCTTATAGCTGTATTCACGGCCCAGCTGCTCATATTTGTTTTCCCCGAACTGATGGAAGGGCAGCAGCTGTGCTTTTCTCGCACCTGTTTCGTAAATCGTGCGGGCAATCATTTCCGCGTCTTTCAGAGAGTCGTTGAATCCGGGAATGACGGGAATTCTCGGCAGAATGTCCTTTCCCTGCTCAACCGCGTATTTCAGGTTGGCAAGGATCAGCTCATTGTTTACACCGGTTCCTTCCTTATGACTTTCTGTGTTCCAGTGTTTGACATCAAACAGGATGGTATCCAGATATGTGATCACCTCTGCGAAGACTTCCTGTTTTGCAAAGCCGGTCGTTTCACAGCAGGTATGCAGTCCGTTCTCTTTCGCAGCTTTCAGAAGGCTGACGGCAAATTCAGGCTGGGCAAGCATTTCACCGCCTGAGAGGGTGATCCCGCCGCCGCTTTCCTCATAGAAGGGCAGATCCTGCATGACTACATCCATGACTTCTTTTACGGTTTTGATCTCGCCTTCACTCTTTAATGCTTTATGCGGGCATTCACGCACACAGATTCCGCATCCGGTGCATTTCTTATGGTCGATCACGATACGGTCTTTGACAGCGGTGACGGCGCCGCAGGGGCATACATCAATACAATGGTGACATCCGATGCATTTCTTTGCGTCCCACAGGATCTCGGCTCTGACGGCCTGACTTTCCGGATTGGCGCACCATCTGCATCTTAACGGACATCCTTTCAGGAATACGACCGTGCGGATCCCGGGTCCGTCGTTGACGGAGAATTTCTGAATATTGAATACAATTCCTCTGTCCTTATCCATAAAACCACCTCACAGCCTTAGAATAAGCCCCGTATGAATGTTTGTCAACGCAAAAAGTTACGAATGAAAGTAAAAAAGATTGCGAAAAGATAAAATGGTATTGACGTCTGGAATGTTGCACATTATATTGTAATTGCAACGAAACAAAAAACAGTTTCGAACGAAAGGGTGGAGCGATATGGAAAACAAAGAACACTTCGGATCACTGACAGAAAGAATGCAGGCATTCCGTGAGGAAGTCCTTGACGAAAAGCCTTATGTTGACGCAGAACGTGCTGTTCTGGCGACAGAAGCATATGAAGAAAACAAAAACCAGCCGAGAGTCATGATGAGAGCGTTGATGCTCAAAAAGATCCTCGAAAATATGTCCATCTATATTGAAGACAAAACACTGCTTGCCGGCAACCAGGCAACCAAGAACAGAAACGCGCCGGTCTTCCCGGAGTATACGCTCGAATTCGTGATGAATGAGCTTGATCTCTTCGAAAAAAGAGACGGCGATGTCTTCTATATCACGGAAGAGACGAAAGAACAGCTGCGTTCCATCGCTCCGTTCTGGGAGAACAACAATCTGAGAGCCAGAGGTGAAGCGCTGCTTCCGGACGAAGTTTCCGTATTCATGGAAACTGGTGTCTTCGGCATGGAAGGCAAACTCAACGCCGGCGATGCCCACCTGGCAGTCAACTACGAAAAGGTTCTTAAGGAAGGCCTGAAAGGCTATGAGGAAAGAACAAAGACGCTGAAAGCAGAACTGGATCTGGCAGATCCGGATTCCATTGACAAGTATGTGTTCTACAAGGCTGTTCTGACTGTCATCGAAGCAGTGCATACCTTTGCCAAGAGATACAGTGCCCTGGCGGCACAGCTGGCGGAGAAGGAGACCGTTCCTTCCCGCAAGGCAGAACTGGAAGAAATGAGCCGGATCTGCGCG
>JAEIGA010014282.1_pt1 | contig 12089 bp, 11 predicted proteins | sample 9270691 | NCBI WGS metagenome assembly JAEIGA01 (sample SAMN17057246, study PRJNA624740) | gut metagenome | biome: biome; isolation source: fecal sample | host: Bos grunniens | place: China: Xizang | collected 2019
CAAAGCATTTTTATGAAATATTTAGCTGCAAAGATAGCATTTTCCTCGTAAACAGACAAAGAAATAAGGGAAAATTATGCGCAAAAGCAAGGAAACAATGACATTCTCAACGACGCATGAGAAACATGGGCAGAAGGCATTGAAAAACATGGCACACCTTTCTTGCCAACTAGGCACGTTAAGTCGGGCAACTAGGCACGCCTAATTGGTCAACAAGGCACACCTATTTTTTCAACAAAGCAGGCGGTGTTTCATCTGCCTGCATATGAGAGGCTTCAATTCTCTATTCCGAGTATGGAAAAAGGCGTCGTGTAAGTAGAACGGATGCGCCAGGCCTCCGGGTAAAGATTATTAATGCGAGAGCCAACGCACTTGCCCTGACCGAGTATAAGATTACGATAACGTAGCGTCACCATCCCCCTTGGTGCCTCAACGCGAAGAGCCTCTCGACGCAAGTATTGCAACGCCTCACCATAAGTCAATTCCACAAAAGGAGCATCCGGCTGCAATAAAGAAACAGAATCGAAGAGCACTCTCAAGGTCCGTCGAACCTTCGTTGCCGTGTGTTGGATATCCTTTTCCACAGATTCATCCGCATTTCCACCCTTCCTAATCGCTGCAACATAGAAGCCTTCGCCACGATCACGACCAGGGAGGAAATGTCGTTCAAGAAGGCAAAAACCGCCCATTTCATCTCAAATAAAGCGTGTATTGTCCTCATCCTCGAAACGATTGAACGTACAGGTGCTGTATATGAGTAGACCTCCCGGCTTCAACACATGCCAGATGTCCTGCAAAATATCCCGCTGGCGTTGCTGACACATTCTCACGTTCTCAAGGCTCCACTCCCGAACGGCGTCTTCGTCCTTACGAAACATACCTTCGCCCGAACAAGGAACATCCGTCAAAAGGACATCCACCTGCCCCGTCAAAGCACCAAATTCTGCCGGGAAATTCTGCGTTACTATGCAATGCGGAGCACCTGCAGAAAGCCCTCTCGTCCACTTCTGCATGTTTTCGGAAAGAATTTGGCTGCGCTTGGCAATCGGTTCATTACTGACAAGAAGCGAGCCATCCGGTATTATACTCTGCAAAAGTGTGCTCTTACCACCAGGAGCAGCACAAAGATCAAGTGCCACCAACGGTCGATCAAGAGGCACAAACTGTTTCAAAACCTCAGCCACATACATCGACGATGCCTCCTGTACATAATATGCCCCAGCATGAAACAATGGGTCGAAAGTAAAAGCAGGACGGTCCTTCAAATAGAAAGCACCCGGGCACCAAGAAACCTGCTCAAGCTCTGGACGGAAAGCAAGCACGTCTTCAACAGGCATCTTGCGTAAATTCAAACGTATAGACACCTCAGGGTCTGTCGAAGTCAAAGCAGAACAGAGCCCTTCAGCCGTTTTGGTATCGAAATGTTCGTGCATCAAACGCACGAAATCCTGTGGTAAATTCATTTGCATCACTGCAAAGGTACACATAATTTTCCACTAAACAAAATCAATCACCCTCCTTGCCAGTTTTTATTACTTTAACTTTGTTATATGAAAGAAAAAGCGTAACTTTGCCCAAAATAACTGAAGTTAACAATATTAACCATGAAATTAAACAGACGTTCCTTTATCACAAGAGGCGCAGCAAGTGCAGCCCTCTTCAGCATCATGCCCCGCGAAGTACTGGGCAAAATGGGAGGTAACAACAATTACATCGCTCCCAGTGACCAGCTGACACGAGGTTTGATCGGTGTTGGCGGCATCGGCCGCTCCAGTTCACACTTCGTTAGTGACCAATCATGCCGTCTCGTTGCACTTTGCGACGTTGACCAAAAACATTTGGACTCAGCCTTCGATGCCGCCAAACAGAAATGGGGCGACGAATTGAAGACCTATCATGACTTTCGCGAACTCATTCACGATCCCAATGTAGACATCGTTCATATCGCCACACCGCCTCACTGGCACGGCATTATGTCTGTCGAAGCAGCAAATGCCGGCAAAGACATCTTCTGCGAAAAGCCAATGACTCGAACTATCGGAGAAGGCAAAAGTGTAGAAGAAGCCGTAAAGCGTAACGGTCGTATCTTTCGCCTGAACACATGGTTCCGCTTTAAAGATACGTTCTACGGACTTGGCACAGAAGTCAAACCACTGAAGAAACTTGTGGATAGCGGCCTGCTCGGCTGGCCACTCAAGGTCAGGATATCCGGTGCAACGGGCTTTGCCTGGAAATTTTTCTGGGTAGGTAAAGAGAACCTCGAGGTTCAGCAAGTCCCCAAAGAGCTTGACTACGACCTCTGGCTCGGCCCTGCTCCCTACAAGCCTTACAATGTTCATCGCACACACCAGACCTTCCGCGGTTACTTCGATTATGATGGTGGCGGACTCGCAGACATGGGACAACATTATATCGACCCCGTACAATACATCCTTGGCAAAGATGATGAGTTCCCCATTAAGGTTGAGATTGACGCTCCCCAGCAGCACCCCGATGCGGTTGGCATTTGGAGAAGTGTCACATACACTTATGCTGATGGATGTCAGATTATTCTCGAAGGCGAAGGTTACGAAAGTGAAGGAAAAGTTCCATACATTGAAGGCCCGAAGGGAAAAGTATATAAAGGATTTGAATGCACCATTCCCAATGTACAACAAATCATCAACGAACTGCCTGATCCAGAAGAGCGCAACACAGATTTCCTTGAGTGTGTGCGCACTCGCCGCCAGTTCGCCCTTAACGAAAGCAATGGCCACCACAGCGCAACCATCGTCAATATGGGTGTCTGTGCACTACGCTTGAACCGTACACTCCACTTTGATCCTAAGACACAGACCTTCATCAATGACGATGCTGCCAACCGTCTTGTGAACCAACCTATGCGTGGAGAATGGGGCAAACTGATCTAACTGTTTGTTTTGAAAAGGAAGATAAATGGTAAATGATAACTGATAACCAGCAACTACTAAAATGAAAAGAACAATATATATTATTTTGGCAGCGATTTTGCTGTGTCTGCCCTCTTATTCACAAGACACACGCAATCGTGCTACCGAGACCATTATTCAAGATGTGCTCGCACTTGTACCCATACAAACCCAGGCTGATTTCAACAACGAAATGCGTCCTCTTGTTCAAGCCGCACCGAAATCTATCACGATGCTTGCTGCAATGCTCAAACCTGCGGCAGAACATGTGAATGCGAAGGTTGAGTATGTCATTCATGGAGCCGTTGCATATGCTGGAACTAATGAAGCATGGGCTGCAAATGTGCGCGAAGGTTTGAAACAAGCCATTGCTGCACAAACCGACAAGGATGCTAAGCAGTTCCTTGAAAGCGAGTTTCGTCTGCTCACTAAGGAAGAAGATGTCACATACACTGCGCAGGAAGGTACGAAACCTTATGCCAAGAACTACGACAAACTCGTCAGCCTTGGTAGCAATGCGGGCAAGATGATTGCAAAAGCAGTAAAGAGCAAAGATCAAGTTTTGCGCATGCAGGCTCTCAAGTTCGCTACTGAAAACGGTCTTGCAAACGACCAGCTTGCTGCCAGCATCACTAAGAAATATAAGTCACTGAAGGAGGATGCTAAGTGCGATGTCCTCTATTGGATTGGCGACAACAAGATTGCCAGTCAGAAGTCTTTGCTCACCAATGCTGTTGCTCAAGGCGGGAAACCTGCAAAAGCTGCCATTGAAGCATTGGGAAAGATTGGTGGCGAGGATGCCGAAAAGGTTCTCATCGACCAGTTGGGTGGCGAGAACAATGCGGAAGCTTTCAGGGCTCTTTGTTCTTTCCCCGGCAAGCTTAATTTGACAGAAGCTCTTAACGCTGCCGAAGGCGACAAGAAGTTATCTCTCCTGAAGCTTGCTTCTGCACGCCGTTGCACAGAAGCTGCCGACAACATTCTGAAGCTTGCGAACGACAAGACATACGGCCAGGCTGCTATTGATGCATTGCCCGGTATTGTTACAGCCAAGCAGAAGTATGCTGCCATCAGTGTATTGGTTACCACGAAGAATGAGCAGGATGTAGCAAAATGGCAAAAGATTTGTGCAAGCGCACTGCAGACTCTTTCTGCAGAGGAGCAATATAAGGAACTTTCTCAATTCACCAGCCAGCCTCTTGTGCCCAACAGAGAGCGACTCTTCCCCCTGTTGGCAGCCACAGGCACCGATGCTTCGGTCAAGGAGTTGGAGAAGATAGGCAACACAGCTGCTTTAGCTGCTCTGGCTAAAAGCCCCAACTATAAGGCTGCGGCTCCCTTGCTTGCAGCTGCAAAGAAGGGTGATGAGAATGCGCTTTCTGCATATGTTCGCCTTGTAAGCGAGAAGGAACAGAACATGGATAGCAGGGCAAGCAAACTCAGCGAAGCATTTGCATTGGCAAAGACTGCAGGCAACAAGAAGAACATCATTGAGAAGCTTGGCCAGACGCCTACTCGCAATGCTTTCTTGCTTGTAGGCAAACAACTCGACGACAAAGAGTTGAACTATGCAGCAGCCAATGCCGCCAGAAATATTATCGAGAAGACTTCTGAAGACATCGAGTATGATATCGTCAAAGCAAACTTAGAGAAGTGTATCAATATCTTCAAGGCTACAGGCGACGCCGATGACGGCTACGCAGTGGATGCGCTCCGCCAGAAGCTTTCGGAGATGACGCCTGTTGAGCCATACGTTCTCTCTGACGAGGAGAAGGCACAGGGCTTTGAACTTTTGTTCGACGGCACGAACCTCGACAACTTCGTGGGTAATAAGGTGGGCTATGTGCCCATCAACGGCTGCATCAATGTTACTGCCAACTATGGCAACGAGAGCAACCTTTATACCAAAAACGAATATCGCGACTTTGTGTTCCGCTTTGAGTTCTGCTTCCTGCGCCCTGGTGTCAACAATGGTGTAGGTATCCGTACTCCGATGGGTGTTGATGCTGCCTACGAAGGCATGTGTGAGGTGCAGATTCTGGACCATGACGACCCCATCTATGCCGGCCTGCGCGAGTATCAGGTACACGGCTCTGTCTATGGCATCATTCCTGCCAAGCGCATCAAGCACAAGCCTCTGGGCGAATGGAGTGAGGAGGAGATTCGCGTAAAGGGCAACCACATCACAGTTACCGTAAATGGCGAGGTTATTCTGGACGGCGATGTCAAGGAAGCCTGCAAGGGTCACAATGTTGCTCCCGACGGCAGCAACAACAATCCCTACACTGTAGACCACCAAAACCATCCCGGCATGTTCAACAAGGCGGGCCACATCGGTTTCCTCGGTCATGGTGCCGGTTTGAAACTCCGTGCCGTGCGCATTCTCGACCTCTCAAAGAAGAAATAAACGGCCAAGCAAGAATGGCTGAATAACGCCACAGGCGGCAGGGGCTGAACGATGTCTCTGCCGCCTTTCTTATTGCCCTGTCACTTCTCACATACTGCAGACGGAAGGAGGGTCCCTGCCCTACTGCAAAAAAGAGGTTAACCATTATGACGATAATCGTTAACCATTCCGGGCATAATGGTTAAGCATTCTCCCAATAATGCTTAACCTTTCTGGAAAGGCAGGTTAAGGATGAGTGTTTCGTCCCTACGGAAACTATATGCACATGGCAGACGTCGACGCCATAGAAGGAATGCCAAACCCGTCAATCTACAAAGGCAGGCAGTGGGTCGTCGGGGTGGAACCATTGAATACTCTCATCGTGACTGAACCAAGTCATCTGTTTCTTGGCATAGTCGCGCGTATTCTTTTTTATCTTCTCTATGGCAAAAGGCAAGGTCCATTCCCCATCAAAATATCGGAAAATCTCCTTATAGCCCACCGTATTAAGGGCATTCTCGTGCCTGAAAGGATAGAGACGGCGAGCCTCATCCAGCAGCCCATCCTCTATCATGGCATCCACCCTACGGCCTATACGCTCGAAAAGTTCCTGACGCTCACGGCGCAATCCAATCTTCACGACTCGGAACGGACGTGGCTTACGCTCACCCTTCAGGAAAGAAGAGTATGGGCAACCCGTCGTATAGCAAACCTCAAGAGCATGGACAACACGCTTGGGATTGCGCGTATCGGCAACCATGTAGTAATTAGGGTCGAGCAATTGCAACTCGCTTCGCATCTTGTCAATCTCGCCATTGGCAAGCCGTTGGCGCAACGTCTCACGCACCTCCGCATCAACCGACGGTATATCATCGATGCCATTGCATACCGCATCGATATACAACATGCTGCCACCCGAAAGCAACAGCGATTGATGTCTGCCCTCAAGTTCCGCCACAAGCGAAAGAACATCCTGCTCGTATTGGGCGGCACTATAATAAGAACCAACAGAATGAGTGCCTACAAAATAATGATTGACACGCTGCAACTGCTCTGCCGTAGGAGCAGCAGTGCCAATCTCCATGCCACGATAAATCTGCCTGCTGTCGCAATTAAGAATAGGACACCCAAGCGATTCGGCCATACGTAAGGCAAATTCCGTTTTACCGACTGCCGTAGGGCCTAACAAAACATAGAGTGTAAGCATTGACACCGTAGGTTTCTCCACAAAAACAACAACGAAAAGGGCTCTATTCGTCTATTTCGTAGCCTTCAAAATCCAACTCATCAGCCTCATAACCCTCATCGCCATAGAAGTCATCAGCATACTCCTCCGGTTCATCACCGGCAGGAGAAGACGGCTGTCCGGCAGGACCTTCCATCTCGAAAGAGGGTTCGTCAGCATAAAGCGTCTGCAATGGAGCCTGACCATGACGACGATTGACAACAGCCTTATCCACCGTTCTGCCAAACACATTCTCCGTGAGTTCCATCAAGAAGAAACGCTTGTCGTCGGGGTCAAACAAGTAAATCAAACGCTGACCCTCGTCCTCCAGGAAATCACACAGTCGAGTTTGCGACATAAGGTCTATGTCCTCATCATAATTCGTATCCTCCAATTCCTTAAGACTAATGCGATGCCTTACACGACAGTCCTCGTCGCAGATATAAAAGCACTGCCCCGGATGCTCCACATAACCACAATCGTCAAGGATTAGCTGATGCAACTCCGAGAACCTCGCATCGCTGTCAACAAGGATTTCCAATACAAAATCCTCCGCCTCCTGGCTGAATAATGTCAGTTTGAGTGTCATAATCGATTATTTACCTGATGAAGCCTCGATCGCTACTACGAATGAAATCCAAGATATACTGAATCTCCGGACTCATAGGAATCTCCTGTTCCACACGGGCAAGCAAGTCATTCAACTTACCAGTGCCCTGCAAAATAATCTGATAGGCCATGTGGATGTTATTGATCAAGTCACGATCAAAGCCGCGACGACGAAGGCCTACCGTGTTAAGCCCACAGAAGGCAGCCGGTTCACGCGCTACAAGACTGAAAGGCAACACGTTCTGTGAGAAACGAGTGCCACCGCCAATCATCGTATAACTACCTACACGACAGAATTGATGCATCAGCACACCAGCACTCAAGATAGCATTATCGTCAATAATGATCTCGCCTGCAAGTTTAGTACTATTGCCTAAGATACAACCATTACCAACGATTGCATCGTGCGCAACATGAACACCTTCCATCAAAAGGTTGTTGCTACCGACAATAGTGCGGTTCTTGGCAGCAGTACCACGATTGATAGTTACGTTCTCACGTATCTTATTATTGTCGCCAATCTCTGCCGTAGTATCTTCACCCCTAAACTTAAGATCCTGTGGTACTGCACCAATAACAGCTCCGGGGAAGAAGACATTGCCGCTCCCGATACGTGAACCGTAAAGCACCGTAACGCTATTCATCAAAGTATTGTCATTGCCTATGACAACTCCCTTGTCTATGTAACAGAAGGGACCTATTTCACAGTTCTCGCCAATGACGGCTTCGGGATGTATATATGCCAAAGGACTAATCTTACTCATAGTTTGTATGGAATTAAAAGGGTTAATCTTATTTGTTCTTGACCACCTGAGCTGTAAACGTTGCTTCTGCCACACAGTTCTCTCCGATGAAGGCATAGCCCTGCATTGTCCCGATACTGTGACGCAAAGGTGCAACCTGTTCTACTCGTAAGACCAAGGTATCTCCGGGAACAACCTTTTGGCGGAACTTGACATTGTCTATGTTCAAGAAGTAAGTGCTATAGGTTTCCGGCTCTTCCTTATCGTGCAAGACGAGTAGTCCGCCTGCCTGTGCCATTGCTTCAACGAGCAGAACTCCGGGCATGACTGGTTCTTCGGGGAAATGTCCCTGGAAGAAAGGCTCATTAGTTGTTACGTTTTTTACCGCAACAATGTAATGTTCTTTGATGTCGACTACTTTGTCCACCAGAAGCATGGGATAACGGTGGGGCAAGAGTGTTCTTATCTTGTTGACATCCATCAGTGGAATCTGGTTGGGATCGTACTTTGGAGCTTGTACTTCGTGCTTACGTATTTCCTTGCGCATCATGCGCGCGAACATATTATTTATGGTATGTCCGGGTCTTGTTGCAATGATACGTCCCTTGATGGGCTTGCCGATGAGGGCCATATCGCCGATGATGTCAAGCAATTTATGGCGTGCAGGCTCGTTGTCCCAGACGAGGGGCTTGTGCTGAATATATCCGAGATCGTCGGCATCATGGTGTTCGGCACCTGTCAGCATGCAAAGCTTGTCGAGATTCTCTTGTGAGGTTTTGTGTTCGTAGATGACGATGGCATTGTCCAGGTCGCCACCTTTGATGAGACCTGCCAGAAGCAGTTTTTCTATTTCGCGGACAAAGACGAAGGTTCTTGCGGCAGCGACTTCTGTAACAAACTTATCCATGCTGTCGAGCGTGGCGAACTGGCTGCTCAGGACTTTGCCATCGAAGGCTATCATGCTTGTAATGGAGAAGTCGTCGTCGGGCAACAGGGTGATGCAGGCTCCGGTATTGTCGTCGCGGAACTCCATCTTTTTGGTGATGTAGTAATAGTCCTTCGGGGCATCCTGTTCGGCAATGCCTACACGCTGTATTTCACGGACAAAAGGTTCTGCGCTGCCGTCCAGGATGGGGAACTCCGGCCCGTCGACCTGGATGAGTACATTGTCGATGCCTAAAGCATAGAATGCAGCAAGTGCGTGTTCCACCGTGCTGCATCGCATATCACCCTTGCCGAGGACTGTGCCTCGCTGTGTGTCAACCACATTCTCTGCCACAGCATCCATGATGGGCTGCCCCGGCATATCGACTCGCTGTATCTTGTATCCGTGTCCTGCCGGTGCAGGAAGGAATGTGACTGTCAGATTGAGTCCTGTATGAAGACCTTTTCCACTGAGTGAAAATTGTTCTTTTAATGTATTCTGCTTTAACATAGTTCTAACCTTCTATCTTCTTATTGTTTGACTTAAGTTCAGTGAATTCGGAATGATTGGGAAGGTGAGAGGAAGTATGTCTTCTCTCATGCAAGACCCTCAAGGTTGCTTAATTTTATTTATCTGTATTTCAGACTCTTGCATTCCACTGTGGCATTCTCGGAAACATCTACTGTCGAATTGGTCGACAAGGCACGTTAGGTTGACCGACTTGGCACGCCTAATTGGCAAACTTGGCAGCAGATGTTTTTCGGCTCTGCACCGGATGTCTGTTCCCTCCTCCTATATTGTCACCTATTCACTTTAAGTTAAGTTGCTCTTTGAGCATCTTTATCTCCTTGCGCATCTGGTTCATCTCCGCCCACATTTCGGGCAGATTCTTCACGATGGCACTGCTCTTCCAGAAGTTGCGGACTTCGATGGCAGGCGAACCCTGCAGGGCTGCGCCCTCTTTCTTCACGTCATTGGGGATACCTGCCTGCGCCCCAACCATTACACGGTTGGCGATATTTGCATGACCTGCAATACCTACCTGGCCACCAAACATGCACCACTCGCCTACCTTCGTACTGCCTGCAATGCCCACTTGTGCAGACATCACGGTGTGGCTGCCAATCTCGTCGTTGTGAGCAATCTGCACAAGATTGTCCAACTTCACGCCACTATGCACGATGGTGGCACCCATTACAGCACGGTCGATACAGGTGTTGGCACCAATCTCCACATCGTCCTCAATGATGGCAATGCCTATCTGAGGAATCTTCTCGTAGCCCGTTTCGGTAGGTTGAAAGCCGAAACCATCGGCACCTATGACACAACCGGCATGAAGGATGCAGCGATTGCCTACCCGACAGTCGTGATAGATAACTGCATTGCTGTATATCTCCGTATTCGAGCCGACCTTGGCATTTCTGCCTACCGTTACGTGCGGATGCAAGACACAGCCATCGCCTATCTCAACCCCCTCGGCTATCGCCACGAAAGGACCGATATAGCACTTCTCGCCTATCTTCGCAGTAGGGTCGATGAAAGCAAGTTCGCTGATGCCTTCCCTTTTGGGTTTCATGCTTTCGTAGAGTTGAAGCAGTTTAGTCACTGCCTCGCGCGCATCGGGCACCTTGATGAGAGTGGCCTTTATGACCTGCTTGGGCTCGAAGTTCTGGTTGACAAGCACCACACTGCTCTCTGTCGTGTAGATATAGTGCTCATACTTGTCGTTATACAGGAAACTGATGCAGCCGGGTTTGCCTTCTTCTATCTTGGCGAAGTTGTTAACCTTGGCCTCGGGGTCGCCAACAACGGTGCCACCTATCAGCCCTGCTATCATTTGTGCTGTAAATTCCACGATTATATTTACTGTTTAATGATTTACTATTTACCGTTTAATAGTTCGGCCATTTGGTCGGCAACCTCTTTGGCCTTCTCTGCGGCAACCTTTGCAAAGTTCTCTGTCTTGTCGGCATAAATAATGGCACGACTGCTGTTGACCAACAAGCCACAATCCTCAATCATACCATACTTGCATACCTCCTCGAGACTGCCACCCTGCGCACCAACACCGGGCACGAGCAGGAAAGCCTTCGGGGCAACCTTACGGATATCCAGGAACATCTCGCCACGTGTAGCACCTACAACGTACATCATGTTCTCGTCGTTACCCCACTCCTGACTCCTGCGGATAACCTTTTCAAAGAGCCGTTCGCCATCCTTGGCCTCGGTAAGTTGGAAGTCGAGCGAGCCTTTGTTGCTGGTCAGAGCCAACAAGATGACCCACTTCCCGTCATATCCCTCGATGAAAGGTGTTACGCTGTCCTCGCCCATGTAAGGAGCTACGGTAAGCGCATCCACATCGTATTCGCCGAAGAACGTGCGGGCATACATCTGACTGGTGTTGCCTATGTCGCCACGTTTAGCGTCGGCTATAATGAACTGGTCGGGGTAATTCTCCTTCAAATATTTCACTGTCTTCTCGAAAGCCATCAGACCCTTCACACCGAATGCTTCATAAAAAGCGAGGTTGGGCTTGTATGCCACGCAATAAGGTGCGGTTGCATCGATGATAGCCTTGTTGAATGCGAATATCGGGTCTTCCTCTTTAAGGAGATGTTCAGGTACCTTCTTCAGGTCGGTATCAAGTCCAACACAGAGGAAGGACTGCTTCCTGCGGATGTTTGCTACTAATTCTTGTCTGTTCATTTCTTTGATTTCTTGATGATTGTCAAGGTTATGCCTAAAACTACTCCAAGTATGACATCTATCGTGAGGAATACACAGAAGTAATTCACCATGTTAGCCGTCCAGCCAAACCACAGAATGATGGCAGGAGTGAGCAACGAGGCAACAATAACGGCAACAATATCCATCCAGTTCTTCTTGAGCGAAGTCTTCATGCCTTCCACTGTCCACTGCTGTCTTACGTCATTGAAAAATCCCATAATTGTAGTAGTCTAAGGTTATTATAATTCTGATTCTTTCAGTCTCTCTGCGTTCTCTGCCACGATAAGATGGTCGATGCAGTCTTGTATTTGCCCGTCCATGAAGGCTGGCAGGTTGTATATGGTGTAACCGATTCTGTGGTCGGTGATGCGCCCTTGCGGATAGTTGTAGGTACGGATCTTTGCAGAGCGGTCGCCTGTCGACACCATTGTCTTACGCTTTGAAGCGATGTCGTCGAGATACTTCTGGTGCTCCTTGTCATATATAAAGGTACGGAGTCGGGCCAAAGCGCGTTCCTTGTTCTTCGGCTGGTCGCGTGTCTCAGTAC
>JAEIGA010014283.1_pt1 | contig 12089 bp, 13 predicted proteins | sample 9270691 | NCBI WGS metagenome assembly JAEIGA01 (sample SAMN17057246, study PRJNA624740) | gut metagenome | biome: biome; isolation source: fecal sample | host: Bos grunniens | place: China: Xizang | collected 2019
ATTGCTGTATCTTCTATTGAAAAGCCTTTAATTTTCCTTAAAATAATGACCTTCCTATAAGAATCTTTCATTTTGCTTAACCCCTTATATAGTTCATGCGATTCCTCTTTAAGCTCTATTTTCTCATCAGGCAATGGTGCTTTATCTTCTTGAATCAGGAAAATTTCCTTAAGAACCAACAAAGGCTTCCGTTTTCGCAAATAATCGACGGTTACATTATGAGCGATACTGAACAACCATGTCTTTTCACTGGATTGCCGTTTGAATGTATCACGATAGACATAAGCTTTCACAAATGTCTCCTGCGTAAGATCCTCCGCCTGCTGGTAATCTCTTACCATCAATAAAATAAAACTTAGGATGGAAGCACTGTATGTATCATACCAATCTGAAATTTCCTCCCTCTTATCCACTGATAAATATCCCCCCGTTTTCACATGATTCATAGCTTAGACGTATAGAAATGTTAAAAGTTGTGTTTTTTTATAAACTTTCATATTGATATAGTATTGTTTAGCCTCTCACCCTTAACTATGTATCTGAACTCCTTATAAAATACAATCTACATTTATTATATCCTGCATCTGACAAGTAATAGAATTCCTCATTGCCGTCAATTCATTTCCCTCCTTCTCTCCGCAGGAACTGACATCTTCCAACCGACTAAAAGATAAACCTCCATCCTTCCCCAATTCACAGCCCGCTTCTTGTTTCTTTGCTTAATTCTCCATCATTTTCGGTTTCCTTCATTTTTTTAGGCGAATTCCGCTAGAAAAGAGGCTCCTCTGATGAATAACAACTTGTTTTGAGAGCTTTTGTCATGAGGCAGGAAAAGCTTAGCACGCATGCAGAATACATGTACACAAGAGAGAAATAAAACCAATACCAAGTTGAAGGGACTGTTTAAATATGAAAGATCAAATTTTGAGAGCATATTCCATTAAAGAGGTTTCACGCAAAATAAATGTACCGGCAGGAACCATTCGCCAATGGGAAAAGGATTTGAACGGTATCTTGGTCATTCCGCGTTCCAAACAAGGCTCGCGTTTTTATACAGAAGTGGAGATTGCGATTCTGAAAAGAATCAAGGAGATGCGTGACAAGAATTTAAGCAAGGACATCATTAAAGAGATGCTTCAGAAGCATATGAAGGATGTTCAGAACCCTGTTCAAAAGGCGGATTCAAAACCTCCTTCCGAAGTGCCCGCAACCTCTGTGGCAGTCATTGAGAAGCCGGCTGAGCCAAGGCTTGATGAGTTCCTCCATGCCATGGATGCCTATAAGACACAATTCATGAAGGAAATGAGCAATGAGATGCGCACGAACCGGAATCTGATGATTGAGGAGGTTAAGAAGGAGATTTCCCAAGGCTCGATTGATACGATTAAAGGCTTATCAAAATCGATTCAGCGATCGAGCTCAAAAACCACCAATGAGCTTAACCAGCTTTCCCATAACATTTCGAGGTCTTCAGAACGTACATCTGAGACAGTCGAAACCTTGACGAGAAGCATTGCGAAGTCTTCAGAGGGGGCTTTCGAATCTTTCTCTAAAAGAATTTCAGAGGCCGCTGCCGATGGCTATCGTGACCTGCTCTCTGATCTTTCGACTTCCGTTTCTGAAGCACAAAGTGAGATTAAAAGCGTAACAGAAGCCATCTACCAGGATCGTGAGCAATACTTTGAGACGATGAACAAGGAGCTCGAACAGTACAGGCATGACATCAAACAGCGTGAGGAGGCATTCCAGCAAATGGTCACGAGCTTCCGTGATGCCGCTCCAACAAAAGAAAAGGAAAAACCAAAGACCATCAAGCTTAAAGAGCACAAGAAAGAAAAATCAAAAGAAAAGCTGAAAACCATCCCAACAAAAAAGGCCAAGAAGGCCCCTGCTCAAGAGGCTGCGCCTGCTGAAAAAAAGTGGTGGAGTTTCCGAAGAAAAAGTAAATGACCCTAATCCGCGTGACTAATCATTAGGAGAAGAAAGGTGATTATAAGATGAACACAAATGAAATCGCCAATATATTGGGCATTTCCTCAAGCACAGTCAAACGCTGGGTCAAACAATTAGGAATTGAGCCTAGCCGAAATGCGAAGGGGCATTTCATCTACACGCAAAGCGAGTTTGACCAGCTGCATGCTTTCCATCAGGACCAGCTGAAGCAAGAGAACCCCCTTTCCTTCCTTCCGGCTGAAAAGGACGAGCAAGTGCTTAAGCTTGAAGATAAGATTCAGGACATTGAGCTGCAGCTGTATAAAAAGGCGGATGGCGTTACGTCTGTCCAGCTTCTGCAGCACCGGCGGGAGATTGAAGACTTACTCGTGGCCGTTGAAAAGCTCGAAGGAAGAATTGAACAACTCGAGACACAAATGAACAAATCAAAAAAACCGCCAGCCAAAGTAGAGCCCATCTCGCTTGACGTCCCTCAAACGTTAAAAAGAAAGCGCAAGCGGAAAATTATGAGCATGATGTTTGGTATATGAGATAAACGCCGGGGTCATCCTCCGGCGTTTATTCTATCTTTATATAAATACATAGAATAAACTGATGGAGAAAGGTCATATAATGACAAAGGAAATAGGATAAGTGGATGGTTTTAACGATTATACACGTATCCGTGCATTTGGATAATCTCACATTTTTGCATTAAGCTCTGTATGGACCTGCATGTTCTAGCTGCTGCTGCATATCTATAATTAACGCCCAAAACCTTCATGACATTATCTTCTTTTTGACGAAAGATAGTTATTACCTTTATGATTAGTAATTAAGAGATAAAGTTTGTTAAATACATACATTTATAGAAAGAATGCGAGGTTTTAACCTATATGGACTCAAATTTATTATTTGCTTTCTCATTAACCTTGATGGCTGGCTTGGCTACAGGGATAGGAAGCTTAATCGCCTTCTTGACGACACGAACGAACAAGGCCTTCCTTTCCATTTCACTTGGCTTCTCTGCCGGTGTCATGATTTATGTGTCGATGGTTGAGATCTTTGTGAAGGCGAAGGACGCACTTGTCAATGAGCTCGGATATGAGCGCGGCTACACAATGACGGTGGTTGGCTTTTTCTTTGGGATCCTGCTGATCGCTATTATTGACCGGGTTATTCCGAAGCAGGGAAACCCTCATGAACCACAGAAAGTGGAAGACATGAATAGGCCTGCCAATGAGATAGAAAATCAAGCCTTAATGAAAATGGGTGTATTTACCGCCCTTGCAATCGGTATTCATAATTTCCCTGAGGGGATTGCTACCTTTACATCTGCCCTTCAAGACCCTGGTCTAGGTGTTGCCATCGCTATCGCTATCGCCATTCATAATATTCCTGAGGGCATTGCCGTAGCTGTTCCGATTTACTTTGCGACCGGAAATAAGAAAAAGGCTTTCAAATTATCCTTCCTTTCGGGTCTGGCTGAGCCTATCGGCGCGTTGTTTGCTTATCTGATTCTTATGCCGTTCTTAAACGATTTAATGTTCGGAATTATCTTTGCGGCCGTTGCCGGTATTATGGTCTTTATCTCCCTTGATGAGCTGTTGCCGGCCGCGAAAAAATACGATGAAAGTCATCATGCCATTTACGGACTCATCGCTGGGATGGCCCTTATGGCAATCAGCCTCCTTCTTTTCCTCTAGCCAAACAAAAAAATGATGTCCCTTCACAAAGAAGAGACATCGTTTTTTGTTTATTTACACAAGTGCTGTATATCTTTTAATGGCAGACTGGAGGGTGCCTGAAGTAAGTGCCCGTTCTTCAAATGTAATGCCCATTGAGACGATATGACGCACGATTTCCGGTCTGAGTCCCGTTATGACTGGCTTACATCCCATCATCGTAGTTCCATCAATCATTTTTAGGAAATGATCGATGACATCAGCGTCCATTTCTGCAATACCGGATAGGTCAATAATTAATGTCTCGATATGCAGCTCGTCAATGGCATTAAAGACCTTCTCCTCAATGATTTTGGCCCGATGGCTATCCAGCACACCAATCAGCGGAAGTATGCACATGTCAGTTGTGATTGGAATAATAGGAACAGATAAATTCTCGACCAGCTGTTTCTGTTTTTCAAGCAGCTTGTCCTTATAATCAGAATAACAAATAAAGAACGTATTCAAAAATTGATCCAATTGATCGTTAATCTGCTTCTCAAGCTTGAAGAAATCATCCGGATTAAACTGCATATGCCGTTCGTCGACAAATTTATGAAGCAGCCTCCACAATGTTCTTCTGATGGCCTGTACCCATTCAAGCTTGAAAGTCAAAGTAAGGGAATGTGTCGCCCAAGCAATACCCTCTTGCTTGGCAAAAGCACGCACATCCTGATCATTTTGATCCATAACATAAACGACCAGCTTATGGGCATTGTTCAATAAGTCAATATTGCCAATCAGCAGAATCTCCTCAATCTTATCACGAACGTTAACCGCCTCTGAAAGTAATTCTTCTTCAAAATAGTCGCGATTATCCTGGAAATATTCTTTTATAAATGCACTTGTTTCAAAGGCTGCCTCCACTATCTTTACCTCCTCAAATAAATTATGACAGCATCATAAAAATATTAGCAAACACGTGGTGCAACGGTAAACTGGTTTGCTTGTATGCTAAACTTATAGAAATCAGCATGTCCCCTGTTTTTGCATGACTTTGATTAGCTTTATTTTGGTTTCTTTTAATTGTTTTTCTTCCGTCGCATGTAGCTCATGGTCTTCCGCATAAAATTGAGCAAAATCCTGCCCTTCATATCGTGGAATAATATGAAGATGAAAATGGGTTAATTCATCGAATAACCCGCCATTTTGGCAAATCGTAATCCCGTCAGGCTGAAACAACTCTTTCATCGCCCTTGTTATGATTGTGATCGCTTTCATGACCGAACTTGCCGTATGTTCATCAAATTCATCGAAATAGCGAACATGCCTCTTAGGCAGGACAAGTACATGCCCCTCGTTATAGGGATTATGGTCAAGAATACAGCACACTTCATTGTTTTCCCATACAACTTGTGCGGGTTCAAGCTGATTCGCTAATTGACATCCCAAACATTTCATCCAGCCGCCCTCCTTTTCTACATAAGTGGCCATTAGGTTCATTTTCTCTTAAAATAAGAAAAGTGTCCAATACTATCCAAATTGTAGATCGAAGTTTTGGTGGATTCGCTAAAATAACATATAAACAGATCATTTAGTGATCAAGAAATCCATGATCCTTATGACGTACCTAATCACAATTAAGCCCAAACATATAAGAAACACCGAAATGGTTATTTTCTTCCCTCTGCTCACCTGCCCCCTCCTCATTCCATTAAACTCCATCTGTTTACTAAAGTATAAGATTATATTTCCTATAATAGAACGATTCCTGGATGTTCTATTCCGGCATAACCCCTTCCTGTTATTATCATTAGCGATAAGAAAAAGGGCAATTCAACCATTAGTTGAACTGCCGCGATCATGTGCCAATTAAGATACTGCCCCTTTTTGGAGAACCTGATTCATATTCCCTTCTCTTCCTTCATATACATACTCTAACTCTATTTTCTTTCTCGGAGGAGATGTATGACCAAAGCAAATAGATTATATGGTTCTTTGCTTATGAACGTATTCATTCTGAGCCCCTTAGCATTTCAAACGTACAATCCATCCTTAGCCATTTCCTTCTCGGGTCTGGCCTATCTCATGTGCCCGATGATTAGCATTATATCAATTATGGCGCTGGCTAAATCCCGTTGTCACTATACAGCAAATGGTCTTATTATACTATTAGGACATTGTTTAATACTTGTCTATATATTAGTGCGTGCTTATGCCGTTCTTTAATTAAACGGTACTATTGGCAGCGGAATGACTCCGCTTTTGAATGGCGTTAACGCCCATGACGACGGCAATCATTTCGCCAATCTCAATATCCTCTTTATCCTGCCTCATCTCAAATGCTGGTGTAGCGAAGAAGGTATTCACCTTCTTAAATTGACCGACCCTTTTGCCTTTCTCGGTAAAGATTTCATACGTCTTAGAAAACGTTTCAGATTCGATGCGATAGATTCCTCTCTTATGGGCGGTATATTCATATTTTTTCACAAAGAAACTAAACCTTGCCCGAACAAACCCTAGCTCTTCTCCCATTTGATTCGTCACAACCCACCTATTGCTGAAGATAGGAAATTTCCCGCTGATCAAGATATTGTCCTGCAAGTCTAGTACATCAATCGTTGAGGTAAAAGCACTTTTTAAATCGAGCTTTCCGACGATTTCTTTATTCTTTGTAAAGATATCCTTCTGACCGGTGGAAAAGAAACTGTCCGTAAAATATAAATGTGAATAATTCAACTAACCTCCCCCTTCTCCAAATAAATGACACCTTCCACACTAATCTTGACAGTTTGCCCTGGCATCAGCCATGGAATAAAGCTGCTAAACAACAAGTATAAATGCCGTCATCCATTTCTTTTCTACATACACAAAGCTGATTCCTGCCCTCTCCAAACAATTAATGCTGCAAAGGGTATACAACTCGCTCACCTGCTCACTTAACCCTTCAAGGTGGTGGAATAAATGGATTGGAACTTGTTCGGGTCAATCGCCATAGCGGTATTTCTCATCCGATGGGACCAGAATAAAATACGTATTCTTTCTTTATGCAAGGAATTAATCTTTCTAGGCCTTTTCATCTTTCTCATTTCCAGGTATTTAGAGAAAGCAAGCATCACCGTCTCCCTTTTCTCTCATATTCCTGAAAAGATGGAGGGCTGGATTGCTGCAGCTATCATGGCAAGTTTTATCCTATGCTTATCCTATAAGAGCTGGAAATTCTTCCGTCCAAGCAGCTGCAATCAAAAAGGACATAAGCCTTAAGGCAATTAGCCTGCTGCTTGGAATCCAATCTTTCACAGGCCGCGGTATAGAAAGGTACAAAAAAGCCGAAGACAAGAGGCTTGTCCTCGGCCCTATATAAAAGGCTTTATATGTTCATGATTTTCTTTAATATTTTTTCGTCAACAAGTTCTGCGAGATGGTCAGGAACGGTCAAGTACAGCAATCCATTCCCTTCTAGTTTAGGAGAGTTTCCTAAAGGAATGGTCCTCTTGATCAGCTGGGCATACAGCTCTGGCTCGGTTAAATCACGGCCAAAGTTGTTGTTAGCTATCAACTTGATGAGAGCCATTGCACCAGATACGTGAGGAGTTGCCATAGATGTGCCGGATAGAGTTGCGTATTTCCCGTTCAAGTATGTGGAAAGAATCTTCTCGCCAGGCGCTACTAAATCAACTTCATTGTTGGAATTCGTAAAAGGGGAGGAATTCCTTTCCAAGTCAATTGCCCCGATGCTGATAACTTCATTATAGCAGCCGGGATAGCTAAATTCGTCAGTCTTATCATCCCCGTCTCCTTCATTGCCCGCAGCACAGATTACCAAGACATTGTTCTTCAAAGCGTTTTGAATCGCTTGATGCAGCTCGGGAACATCCTCCGGCCCGCCCAATGACATGGAGATAATATCAGCTTTTTGTTCCACGGCATAATTAATGCCATCGGTAATCCATTCATATTGTCCTGAACCATTCTTATCAAGAACCTTTATAATCAATAAGCTGACCTCTGGCGCAACACCAACAACCCCTTTGCCATCATCAAGAGCGGCAATTGTTCCAGCTACATGTGTGCCGTGACCATTATAATCCTCAAATATCTCCGGGTTAGAGCTATCATCTGTCGTGAAGTTCCTCCCGCCCACAATCCGGCCCTGCAGATCAGGATGGTCGGTATCAACTCCAGTATCCAAGATGGCAATCTTTATCCCTTCACCCTTGGTCTTGCTCCAAAGTTCAGGAGCTTTAATAATCTCGACACCTTGCGGCACTTCGTTAGCAGTATCGACTTCGTTGACAACCTGATAAGGTATAACACATACTCCTCGCTTCATACTCTTCCCTCCTATCGGATATCCTTTGAAAAAACAATGGATATAACCATATTTTAACAATTATAAGGCTCGTCTAACAGATACATTTGCACTGATTTTGGGTCAGAGGAAGAAAATATGTGTTTCATTTACACTTTTACATTTGAGAAGCTTTCGAATAAAAGAGATAGCTCACCAGTTGATTTGGCAAGAAAGCTAGGTCTTGAATGCCTTAATTCCGCATCAGTACCATAGCCATACAGGACGGCAATTGAATCTATCCCGGCAGTATGGGCACCAATGATGTCATGCATCCGGTCTCCAACCATGATGAAATCGGTTGGCAAAACATGCGGGTAAAGGTCCTTGATATTCCGAATGATTTCCGTTTTATTAGAGCGGCCCCCGTCCAAACGGCTTCCAATGATATGATTGAAATAGCCGTCTAACTCAAAATGGGCGATAATTCTCTCAGCAAAAGGGGTTGGCTTAGAAGTAGCTATAACCAGGACATAATCCATATCGATCAATAGCTTCAGCATTTGCCTAATCCCCGGATATACTTCATTCTCATAAATTCCTTGGGCTGCATATCGTTCACGATAATAGGTGATCGCGCTTCTGACCTCTAGGTCAGTCATTTGAAACATTTGTATGAAGGATTCTTGAAGGGGCGGACCGACAAATGATCTAAGATGGTGAAGAGCTGGCACCTCAAATCCCATCTTGCTAAGCGCATATTGGACAGACTGGCTAATTCCTAAAAATGGATCAGTGAGCGTTCCATCTAAATCAAATAGGATAACTTTGTATCTCATAGTTCCCCCTCATGAAAGTCAAAATACTCGCAGCAGGCTGCCTGCTTCGCGGTCTAGCAAGAATGTTGTGTTGCGATGAAGCTTCAAGGCATTCGCCGGCATATTCGGGTCGAAGCTCTCATTCAAGGTGCGCCTTATGATTTTGGCTTTTTCCAAGCCGTTGGCTAGCACAATGATTTCTTGTGCGCCTAATATATGCTTGATCCCCAATGTATACGCTTTCGTTAAGGTTCCGTCCTTCCTCACCAGTGTTTGCCCAAAAATCCTAGCATTCTGTCCCAGACGGGATATATGAGAATAGGCGGCAAATGAGCTGCCCGGTTCATTGAAGCCGATATGGCCATTCGTGCCAATGCCGAGAATCACTAAATCAAGGCCACCCTGCTTAAATATGAATTCATCCATTTTCATGCATTCATCATACGGGTTAGCAGCGCTGCCATCAAAAAGATATACTTGCCTCCTTGAGACCTGTATTTTCGAGAAAAAAGCATGGTATAAAAAATGCTGGCAGCTTCCTCTATCATTAGCGGAAGCGCCGACCCATTCAAATAAACCAACAAATCGGCACCGGGAGAAATCGACCCTTCCCTCTGCAGCGTAATTCACTAGAATCTCCAACAATCTTCTATGTGTGTAGCCCATTGGAAGACAGATAAACAAGTCCGGCTTTTCTTGGACTTCTTGAACAATGATCTCTGCGGCTGAATAAGACATTTCCTCATAATTTTGAAAGATGGCATAGTTCATTCCTTCTTAGTACTCCTTCCGTACTTGACCTTTAGGCAATGAATGAACAACTGGTTTATATAAAATGGAGCAAATCTAAAGAGGTTAGAATGACCATGAAGAATGAAAGAAGAGCAAGATTATTAGAAGATGAGAAAAGATATAGAAAAACACAAAATTGAATGACAATTCATTCAGTCTTTGAAACTCCTTTCATCATAATACAATGTTTATTCCTCAATAGGCAAGATAATTGTCTGAAATTTTAGGTAAATTATCGCTTGTTTTCATATTTTATAGGAAAGATTGGTTTTTATATATACAAAAACTGAGGTTTAACCTCCCATTAATACATAATTTCCTATTCTTTGCTTTCACATATCGATGGCTATCAAAGAGCAGACTAGGTATTCAGCAATCCCTTTTATCCATTTTATTCCTTATGACTACAAGAGTACCATAGCTATGCAAAGCCATCCCTGCCATGACAATCCCCATTCCAACAAGCGAAATCACAGAGGGAAAAGCGACAGACAAGAAGATTACTTCTCCAGCAAGGGCAAAAATGATTTCCATGGATTGCGTCGCCTCCACGGCTGCGAGCTTTCTCAAGTCATTACGAACCAAATCAGTCGCTTTGAAAAATAAAACAGTCGCAATGACCCCGGATGCAATCGCCACAATTAACGACTGCAGGCTTTGCATTCCGCTAGGGGGTCCATCCGTCATCAAAGCTATAAGAGCAAGAATGATCCATAGAGGCATACTTGCAATGGTCATTCCCAAGACACGCTGAAAGGCATTCAAGCGCCCATTTGTTATCTCCATCATTTTCCGATTGCCTAGCGGATATGCGAATGCTGCGATCAATATGGGGATGAACCCAAGGAAAAACTCTTTCTTTGGCACACCGCTCATCACATCAGTCTGCATAATGAGCACACCCAATAATATAATGAGTGAGTAGCCTAATTCTTGAAACGGAATCACCGCTCTTTCCTCTCTGGAATCAGCCTTCATGAACAGCGGTGCCAGCAAAGTTCCTGCGATGATGGTTGTTTGCCATGAGCCTGCAATCAGCCAACCGGGAGCATAGACCGAAGCAAAGCATAATGGAGCGTAAAAGAGTCCAAAACCAACAAAGCTCCATAGCAGCCACGCTTTTGGGTTTTCCCTCATCACGTTCCATAAAATCTTCACCTGCCTGTTATAGCAAACGATGGCCAAAAGAAAAGGAATCATGAAGAAATAGCGTAAAGAAGCGCTCCATAACCAGCTTCCTCCGCCTAATTCCATCGAGCTATTTAACACAAATGTAAACGCAAAAAAGAATGCCGAACAAATACCTAATATGATTGCATGCATCCATCCTACACTCATTTCTCTTTTAAGTACTCAAGCTATCTATTACTAGAATCATAGGCCGGTTTCAATATAATGATTTCAGGAAACTGGCCATACGTTTGTTTTCTTCTCAAAAACCGTCTTCCGCAGCTAGTCTAGATTCTTTATCCCAAAAGGAGACATACGATTGACTACGAATAAATTACATAACCAATCTCTTTATTCGATTTCCTGTCCGATTGTCGGCCTTTCATTATCCTGAAATCTGCGGGTGATGTCCGATTTCCAGTTGTGACGACAGCTTCTCCGCCGGTTTCGCTATGTATTGGGTGTCACATTTGGTCTTGGCTTGCTTGGCGTATGGATTGCCCAAGGTGCTGATGAATGGTTCAGGGCGGTATTTGCCGTCAGAAGGTGGCTGAGCCGTCCATGGGAGCGGAAATTTGCCCGCAAAATACAGACCGAAGTGAACACACTTTGAAATCAATATTCCTACCTCTATGAGGAACCCGTTTTTAGAGGGTTCCTTTTCTATCTAACAATCATCACTGCTATTTCCAACTTCCCTTACTAACGAATACATGTACACATCATTCGCTTTCTTATTTTGATATATATAGCGTCTCAGAATTCCTTCTCTTTGAAAGCCAAGATTCTTCAATAAACGGTTTGAACTCCCATTTTCCAAGAACACGACCGCTCCAATACGAGTAAGCTCCAAATCATCAAACCCATATGCAAGAATGGCAGAGACAGCTTCAGAGGCATATCCCATCCCCCAATAATCAGGATGCAGCTCATACCCAATTTCAGCCCGCTTATGCTTAGGCACCCAAGCATTCAACCCAACTGTACCTATGATGCTGCTTGTCTCCTTCCTCTCAATTCCCCATCGTATTCCTCTCCCCTCCCGGAAGTTTTGAGCAAAGAAATCAATGACCCTCTCCGCTTCCTCGATCTCCGCCATTTTTTCCTGACCGTAAAAACGAATGACATCCTCATTTGAAAAACATGAAAGCACCATCGAAGCATCCTCTGCGGTTAGCTCTCGTAATCTCAGTCTCTCGGTTTCTAATTGCGGAAACATATGCTTCCCCCTTTTCGTTATGCCTAGCCGTTTTAACATGCCTCCATGTGAAAATTAGCATAGAATATTCACGCTGATATCCTCAAATTGTTATTCTGTTCTTAAACATTTTCTTTTCTTCAATACTATTTCTTCTTTTTTGTTCTTATCTCCTGTCACAATGAGAAAATAAAAAAAAAACACATTAGCTCTTTTTTTCAAAG
>JAEIGA010014284.1_pt1 | contig 12089 bp, 9 predicted proteins | sample 9270691 | NCBI WGS metagenome assembly JAEIGA01 (sample SAMN17057246, study PRJNA624740) | gut metagenome | biome: biome; isolation source: fecal sample | host: Bos grunniens | place: China: Xizang | collected 2019
CAAAAGGTGTGCTATAATGTAAAAAAGTGTCGGCAAAAAGGAGATTGGTATGCAAGCAACACAGATCAGCATTGAAAAAGTGAATACGGAAAAGCTTTTGGGTGCGGCCAGCGGGGACGCAGCTTTGCTGTATCTGTATCTGAAGGCAGGCAACGATCCTTTAGAGGCGCAAAAGGCTTTGCGAATGACTGACTCCCGGTTTACCTGCGCAGGGGCAACCTTGCGCCAGCTGGGTCTGTGGGAAGTGCAAAAGCAGCAGTTTATCCCCGGCGAGCGCCCGGCTTATTCAGAGCAGGATGTTATGCAGGCAATGGATGTGGATAAGGACTTCCGCAGCCTGTACGGTGAGGTGCAGCGGCTGCTGGGTAGAACTTTGAATACCGAGGAGTTAAAGATCATATTGGGCTTTGTCCGGTATTTAGGGCTCAATGGCGAAGTGATCTCTGTGCTTATTACATATTGTAAGGAGCGGGCACGGGAAAAGGGACATTTGCGCAATCCCTCCCTGCGTACCATTGAAAAAGAGGCCTATGCCTGGGCAGAACGGGGCATTGACTCCATGGAGGAGGCTGCCGCCTTTATTCAGGCACAGAATTTCCGCCGCAGCCAGCTGGGACAGCTGATGAAGCTTTTGCAGATCAAAGGGCGTGAGCTGACCCCGGGTGAAGAAAAATATGCCGGCCAGTGGCTGGAAATGGGATTTTCTGAGGATGCTTTTGCGATGGCATATGAGCGCACCTGTATGAACACAGGCAATATGAACTGGGCGTATATGAATAAGATCCTGGTGCGTTGGCACGAAGCAGGATTACATACCGCCGAAGAAGTGAAGAACGGCGACAAAAAGAAAGCGACAGTGTATGGCGCTTCCGGAAAGCTGGGACAGGCAGAGCTGGAAGCAATGCAAAAGCTGTTACAGGAGGACTGATCTATGGCATATAGTGGAGAAATTCTCAGCCGGGCACGGCAACGCCTGGCATCGGAGAAGGCGGACAGAGAATCCGCATACTTGGACCGTTTGTTTACGGCCTATGCCAAGGTGCCGGAAATCAAGGAAATCGACTTAAAACTGCGCCAGAGTATGACGTTGGCGGCGCAGACCGTATTTGCTGCCGGCGGCGATGCATCAAGCGCAATGGAGCAGGTGAAGGATGCCAATTTATCCTTACAGAAAAGACGCCGGGAGCTGGTAGAGGCCAACTTTTCCCCGGACTTTTTGGACGAAAAGCCTGTGTGCAGCCTTTGTGGCGGCGCCGGTTATATCGGCAGTGCCATGTGTTCCTGCCTGGAAGAATTTTGCCGTCAGGAGCAGGTAAAGGCCTTGGGCGGCTTGACCACCGGAACAGAATCCTTCGGTAATTTCCGCCTGGATTATTATCCGCAGCAGGTGGATGCCCGTTTTGGCGTAAGCCCCAGAACGGTAATGGAAAAGGTGCTGCGTTCCTGCAAAAAGTATGCAGAAGACTTTGGAACAGGGGAAAACCTCCTGTTTATCGGCGGCACCGGCCTGGGCAAGACCTTCCTTTCCGCCTGCGTTGCCAATGCGGTGGCGGAAAAGGGATACAGTGTTTGCTATGAAAGTGCCGGCAGCCTCTTTGCCAAGCTGGAGAAAAACCGCTTTGATGCGGATGCAGAAAGTGAGTCTGCCGCAAAGGAATTTGCCCAGTGCGACCTGCTGATCATTGACGATCTGGGTACAGAAATTTCCGGTAACTTTGTTACCTCCAGCCTATATACATTATTAAATGACAGATTGCTTGCCGGAAAGAGTATGCTCCTTTCCACCAATCTGAATATCGACGAGATCGCCCGGCGGTACAACCCCCAGATTGCATCCCGTCTGCAGGGCAATTTTAAGAATTTGACCTTTATTGGCGACGACATTCGGGTAATGAAGAATAGAGGATAATGTTGAAAACAGGAATTTTATTTGATTTAGACGGCACACTGCTGGACACTCTTCAGGATTTGACAGACAGTGTGAATGCTACCCTTGCCCAGTACGGGTTTCCGCCCAGAACGGCAGAAGAAGTCCGTGCCTTTGTGGGAAACGGCGCCCGTAGGCTGATTGCTTTAAGCTTGCCGGAAGGGCAGGATGCTTTGGTAGATGCGGCATTAAAGACCTATCAGGCGTACTATGCCACCCATAGCAAGATCAAAACTGCACCTTACCGGGGAATTTTGGAATCCCTGGCGGTTTTGAAAGAAAAATGCCCCATTGCCATTGTTTCCAATAAGCCGGATGGAGCAGTAAAGACCTTATGTAAAGAGTTTTTCGGGGATGTGTATGCGCTGGGTGAAACCGAGGACTGCCCCAGAAAGCCTGCACCGGATATGCTTTACAAGGCAATGAAACACATTGGTGTTGACCGATTTATTTATGTAGGTGACAGTGAGGTGGATGTGCTGACGGCAAACAATGCCGGTATGCCCTGTTTGTCTGTCACCTGGGGATTCCGGGATGAGGAGGTACTGGTTGCTTCCGGCGCAAAGCATATTTGCCGGGATCCTGAAAAATTGGCGGATACCCTTTTGGAAATGGTGTAATCCGACAATGCGGAACATAACGGGTCGATGCTCACATCGACCCCTACCATAATGGCTGAAGAAATTGCAAAAGAAAAGGAGGAGCGGATGCTCCTCCTTTTTATATGTAATTTTAGCGGATAAATCTGCCCATTGCCATAACGGACTGCACCTGCAGCTCCTTATCCATAATGACGATGTCGGCATCGTAACCGGGCAGGATGCTGCCCTTGCGGTCAGCAAGACCGATTACCCGGGCGGGGGTACGGGTCATCATAGTCACAGCATCGCACAGGGAAACACCGGCAAGATTGACCATATTCCGCACCAGACGGTCGGTGGTTGCCACAGAACCGGCAAAGGCCTGGCGGTTTTCCAGCTTCATAACGCCGTCTTCCAGCACATACAGATCGCCGTTGCCACCGTGGGTGGTAGTGCCTTCCGGATGTCCGGCAGCGGCAAATGCCAGTGCGTCGGTGATCAGGCTGATTTTATCAGGGCCTTTGCACTTGAAGATCAGGCGCAGCAGTTCAGGGGGCAGATGGCAGCCGTCAGCAATGACCTGCACGGTGAAATCATCCTCTACCAAACCGGCTTCCACAACACCGCCGATACGGAAGGCATTTTCTCTGTGGACAATGGAGCAGCCGGAGTAGATGTGGGTAATATCGGAATAGCCGTTTTTCAGAGCCTCTGCGCAGGTGTTGTAATTGGCATCGGAGTGTGCGATGGTGGCAACAATGCCGCGCTTTTTCAGCTCCTTGCCGAATTCCAGACCGCCGTTGAGCTCCGGTGCAGCGCCCATGATCCGGATGCCGCCGGGCCAGGCCTGGCAGAAAGCCTCCAGCCAATCCACATTGGGGTCTACCAAAGTGGCAGGGTCTTGCGCGCCAGCCTGCTTGGGGGAGAAGAAAGGTCCTTCCAGATGGCAGCCGGCAACGGTGCAATCGGTGGTGATTTCAGCAGCCTTTCGCATATTTTTAATGGCGGAGAGAATATTCTCAAAGCTTGCAGTCACTGTGGTAGGCACGATGGTAGTAGTGCCGTACTGGGCGTGGGCCTCACAACCGGCCTTGATTTCCTCGGGAGTGCCGGTGCAGAAGTCTACATCGCCACCGCCGTGGAGGTGAATATCCACGAAACCGGGCATTGCATAGCTGCCGTTGCAGTCGATCACAGTGGCATCGGCAACAGGTGCAGCCTCTGCGGTGTATACCGCAAGGATCTTTTTGTCTTCTACATCAATGGTGCTGCCGGGATACAACCGGGCGGGGGTGACCAATGTTACATTCTCTAATCTGGTAATCATGGCGCATTATCCTTTCATCAGATTGTGGAAGGTTTCACAGTCTGCAAAATACTGTTCGTCAGAATCGCCCAGCACAAATTCAAGACCAAGGGACTGTGCCTGGGTGTGGGCGCGCAGAGCGGGAATATAGGTGTTCCATCTGTCGGCGCCGTCAGCAAGGGGAGTACGGGCGTTGGTGTCGTCCCGATTGAAAATATGCACATTTACGACCTTGTTTCCAAGAGCCAGAATGTATGCAAGGTTTTCTTCCCTGGTCAGATCATAGAAGGGCTGCCAGTAGGTGTAAAGTCCGGGGACATCGGCAAGAAGCTGCTGATGAGAGGAAAGACAGTCGGTAAGGGTATTGGGGTGGCACTCGGTTGCCACGATGCAGCCGGCTTCATTTGCCAGCTTAACAGCCTTGCGCAGGTTTTCAGTGATTTCTGCACGATATTCCGGGGAACAATCGCGGCTGTGGACAAAGCCGCCGCCTGCCCAGACACGGATGATCTTTGCGCCCAGAGCCAAAGCGGTCTCCAGAACGGGAGCAAAATCTTCGCTGTTATTGCAGCGGTAATAAGAGCCGTAGGCAGAAATGGAAAGACCGTTTTCAGCGCAGACCTTGTTAGCAAGAGCAATGGCTTCTTTATCGCCGGGTTTTACATGCTTATCGCCGCCCCATTCCACGGCTTCCAGGCCGCCTTTGCGGGCAATGTCAGCAATCTCTTCCACGGTCTTATTCCGGAAAGTAACGGAGATCAAACTGGTTTTCATAGAAAAACCTCCCAAGTTTTTAAGTTTTTTCCATTGTAACATAGCCGGGGATAAATTGGAAGAGGTTGATTGACAAAATTTCGATTTGTGATAGGATAAATTCAGAAAGGGGTGACACCGGTGAAAAGAACAAGAAAATTAAAACTGAACACCCAGCTTTTGGCAGTGTTTTTTGGCGCGGTGCTTCTGCTTTCGTTAGGTAACTTTTTTGTGTATGGCTGGCTGCTGAATAAGCTGCAGCAGGAACAGCAGGTGGTCAACCAGGAGCGGCTGCATACCGTGCAGGTCCGGACCAACGAGGCGTTTACAGGATTTAACAATGCCTGCAACCGTTTGTTCCAAAATCAAACCTATCGCCAGATTTCGGCAGGAGAAATAGAGCCATATACCCAGATGGAGATGTATAATACGGCAAGCAGTGCGCTTGCGTCCAACAAGTATCTGGAAGGCTATACTATTTTCGTTCGGGGCAGTGACTATGTGATCACCAATTACGGTACATACACGCAGGAGGAATATTCCGGTATGCGGAAAGGTCCTGACGATACCCCGGAAAGATGGAATGTGTGTTTTTCTGAGCAGTTTTTCTCTCAGCTTTATCCTGCGAAAGTGTACACTTACCGTGAAAGGAACGGACAGTTAACGGAAAAGACCCTGCTGCCCTTTGTGAGAAAATCTCAGTGGAACGAGGATGTAATTGTAGTATTATATATTGATATCGGCGAGATATGCCAGCAAGGTGAGCAGGTTATCTGGGAGGGAACATACCTGTTTGACCAGAACGGCGATTTTCTATATACCACCGATGGTACACCTTTGGTGAATACGGTAAAGGAAATCTCACAGGAAGAATATTCCTTCTATACAGATATTGACGACAATCTCTACTTTGCTAAGGTCATTCCCCAAAGCCAGGCGGCAGGCGTGCTGCAAAGCAGCTTTGTAGTGTGCCTGGTGGTTGCTTTGGGTGCGTTGGTGCTGATTGCGATTTTGGTGCCGGCATCTGTGCGGAAGCTCATCGACCCGGTGGAAAAGATGCTGGGAATCCTCCAGGCGCAAAAGCCGGATGATCTGGCATCCAATGCAGTGGAGCAGCTGGAAGATATTATTCGCACACGGGAAAAGCAGGCAAAGGAACTGGAACAGCGAAATTTGGAATTGTCAGAGTATGTACTGCAATCTCAAATGAAAAATGTGTATGTGGATGTGGAGCGTCAGCCCTGGCAGAAGGAAGGACTTGCGTATATTCTGCTGATCCAGGTGCAGTATCTGGAGCACAGCCGGGATGCCTTTACGGTAAGCCGCGCGGAGCTTGAAAATTGTTTGCAGGAAATTATGTCTGCCACATTGAGCAGTCTTTTTGAAACCACCATTGTATTCCAGCCGGAGCCGGGACAGTTTGTAGCCCGAGTAACCCTGGAATTTGGCGATAAAGATATCTCCGACGAGATGGAAAAATTTATGCAAAGACTTCGCCACGAAGAGGAGTTTGCATACTTCATAGTGATACAGAGTCAACCGCTGACCGGCGATGAAGAATTGTCGGTGGTATATAATGAAGCGAAAAAGGCGGTTAACACAGCGTTGCTGAAACCGGTGTGCCAGCTGCTTCACCTGCCGGTGGCAGAGGAAAGCGCGTCTTTGGAATATACCCGGCAGCAGGAACGCAAGCTGTATGACCATGTATTTGCCGGAGAAGTGCTCCAGGCAGTTAATCTGGCGGAGCAGATTATGGAAAAGGGAATCACAAAGCAGACTACCCGGGGCCAGATGGAGAAAATTTGTGCAGCCCTGGTGGGAACGGTGTCTCACGCCGTAGCAGAGCGGTCTGTCAATGATACCATCGTAGGCGTGGCGGGGGAAGCGTATGCCGCCCTTGCAGGACAGTGCGCCACGGCAACAGAATACCGCAAGGCGGTAACGGATTATATCTATACTGTAGCGGAAATCAATCAGGCACCAAAAGAAACGGATGCGATTCTTGCCGGTGTCAGCCGGTATCTTCAGGAAAATTATCACCGTGAATTTTCCGGTGAAGAAATGGCGGCTGCATTGGCAGTAAGCCGGAGCTATTTGAGTAGTTACTATAAAAATAAAACCGGGCTGAACTTAAGCGACAGTATACAGTCTTTCCGTATTGACAAGGCAAAGGAGTTGCTGAAAGAGGCGGATGTGAGAATCAGTGACATCGGACCTCTGGTAGGCATTGTCAGCAGCAATACATTTTTGCGGCAGTTTAAGAAATGCACCGGAATGACACCAAAGGAATACCGGCAGCAGTATTGCAGAAAAGGATAGCAGTTTTTGATTTACATTTATTGGATCTCTGACTACTGGCTATGTCAGCGTAGGGACACTTCTGCGGAGGTGTCCCTATAAAAATATAATTACGATGCCGCAGGGGCGGCTGCACAATCGTCCCATAGTAAGACAAAGGCAACCGTTAGGCAAAGGTGCATAAGGTTTTGGGGGTATTTTGCTGTTTTCAAAGGAAGAATATGGCAATGTTAACAAAATGGTGTAAATCAAACAAAATGGTGGTTGCCTTTTTTCGGTGTTTGCGGTATTATCTAGGAGGAAAGTGTGGGCGGAGTCTGCCCCAATGCGGCTTTTGATGCTGTCCACAAATAAATTTCTAAAAGAAAAGAGGAAAAACTATGCTGAAAAAATCTTTGGCACTTGTGCTGGTGCTGGCTATGGCAGTCGGTGTACTGGCAGGCTGTAACGGCGTAGGCGGCGGTGACTCCTTGGAAAATCTGAGAACCCAAATCGAGTCCGTCACCATCGAGGGCTATGTAACCCCCAACCTGAATGGCGAGACCCTGGACCTGTATATGCCCGCCAACAGCGACTTTGAGGCTGAAGGCTGCTATGCGGATCAGGTTATCTCCAAGGCTTTGAATGTAAACCTGGTATTCCACGAGCTGGATGCTTTCGACTCCCAGTATAACCCCATGCTGGCTGAAGGCAACTTCCCCAGCCTGACTATGCGTAACTCCTGGACCAATGCTAACCAGCAGTTGGGTGAGGACGGCGCTATGATCAATGTTCTGGACCCCGACGTTATCAAGGCTATGCCTCACGTTGAGTGGTACCTGACCCAGACCGAAGAGGGCAAGCAGTTCGTGAAGGACTACTCCTATGCTCCCGGCGTTCTGTACGCTGTTCCCACTCTGGTATCCGGCACTGCTGAGTGCTATGGCTACCTGTACCGTAAGGATATCTTTGAAGCCAACAACATGACCTTCCCCACCACACAGGATGATTTCTACAACACCCTGATGAAGCTGAAGAGCCTGTATCCCAGCTCCTACCCCTTCGTAATGCGTGGCATGTCCGGTCTGATGGGTTCTGTTGGCTCCTGGGGCTACACCTGGGGCATTGGCCACCAGATCTTCGGTGTTAAGAACTCTATCTTCACACTGCAGAACGGTCAGTATACCTATGCTCCCATTACCAACGAATACAAGGAAATGATTACCTATATCAAGAAGCTGATGGGCGAAGGCCTGATGCACCCCTCCGGACTGACTATGGACACCTCCGGCTGGACCGAAGCATTTGCTTCCAACAAGTCCTTCATCAGCTTTGATAAGATGGACCGTCTGCCTGCTCTGAACCTGGCAGGTCAGCAGGTCGATCCCAACTTCAAGCTGGTTGGCACCACCGGTATCCCCATGGGCTCCAATGGCCGTGTAGAAACCGAAGATGTCAGCGGCGTTAAGCGTACCTTCCAGATCGGTAACAACGATCAGCTCCTCACCACTCTGAAATATGTTGACTGGCTGTACTCCCCCGAGGGCATTACTGCTACCAACTGGGGCATCGAAGGCGAGAGCTTCTATGTGGACGAAAATGGCGACAAGCAGCTGAAGCTGGACTTTGTGAACCAGCTGGGCTCCTTCAATGCTACCGGTTTCGGTATGGCAGGTGTTGCAGGCTACAAGGACTTCAACTCCTACCTGTCTGCTTGTGACGAGGATATGGCTGCCTCCGTTGCAATCTGTCTTTCCAAGGCAACTGCTGATAAGCAGGAGCTGCTGGCTTACACCGGCGCCGATCAGCTGGCAATCGATACTTATGCAGTTTCCTGCTGCGATTATGCTTTCAGCCAGATCGCTAAGTTCATCGTTGGTCAGCGCGACCTGAGCCAGTGGGATGCATATGTCAGCGAGGTAACCAGCCGTTACCACCTGAACGAGCTGAAGACAGCTCACGAGAACGCTTACAAGGAAGCAATGAAGAAATAAGTTTTTCGGCATTATCTGTATGGGGGGCGCGCCCCCCCTATACAGGCTTTGCCGCGAATGGCACCGCAAACAAGCTTTGCGGTACCCTTTGCGGCAAATGTCTGATTCGATACTACATAAGGAGGCATTTTGTTTCATATGAATACAGTCAATCCTGTGCCAAACAAACAAGAAGCCAAGCGGATGAAAGCAATTGCGATCCGTGAAGGCGTTGCTGCGGCAAAGGCCAGAGTGGTTGCTGCCAAGGAAGCTGTCAAGGCTGCAAAGCTGGCACTGCATGCAGCGAAGCATCCCGTAGAAGCTGTCAGCCAGGAAGAACAGGCTGCTGCTATCAAGGTGGCAAAGAAAAATCTGGATATTGCCAAGCAGGATGTAGAAGTTGCCAAAATCGGTGTAGAAAGAGCAAAGCATCCCGGTGAGATTCTGAAGGACGGCATTGCTAAGCGGTTCTGGAAGACCAAATTCCTGTTCCTGCTGTTTTTGCCTGCGCTTATTTATTACATAGTGTTTAAGTACATCCCTATGTGGGGCGTTAGCATTTCCTTCTACGATTACAGAATGCTCAGAGGCATTGCAGGCAGTGAGTTCATCGGCTTCCGGAACTTTGAGGCTTTCTTCAAGAACCCCGACTTCTGGATGATGACCTGGAACACCATTGCGCTGAGCTTGCAGGGTTTGTTCATTTCCTTCCCCATGACGATTCTGTTTGCTTTGATGCTTAACGAGCTGCGCAGCCAGAAGTTTAAGAAGGTTACCCAGACCATTAGTTATATGCCCCACTTCCTGTCCACGGTTATTATCTGTGCATTGGTAAGAACCTTGTGTGATCCGGAAGCCGGCGCTATCAACTCCATCATTAAGGCGTTGGGTGGCGACCCCATTTATTTCCTGATCGAGGAAAAATGGTTCCGTCCCATCTACCTGATTTCTGATATCTGGGGAGGTATCGGTTGGGCTACCATCGTGTACCTGGCTGCTATTTCCGGTGTTGACCCCGGCTTGTATGAAGCTGCCCGTCTGGACGGTGCAGGCCGTTGGCGTCAGATGTGGTCCATCACGCTGCCCGCTATCGCACCTACTGTTGCGACGATGTTCATCCTGAAGGTCGGCCATGTTATGGACGGCTCTCTGGAAAAGGTCTTGCTGTTGGCCCACTCCACCACTCGTGAGGTGTCCAGCGTTCTTGCTACCTATTCCTTCAGCCTGGCCTTTAACTCCACCAACGGTCAGGCTATGTCCACCGCAGTTGGTCTTTATACCAGCCTGGTTAACCTGGTTCTGCTGATGTGTGCTAACTGGGTATCCAAGAAGGTCACTGAGACCAGCGTATTCTAAGAAAGGAGGATTCTGCTATGAAGAATGCTTCTGCTGAAAAAGTAAAAGCACCTGCTGTGAAGAAAAAAGCAGCGAAGTATAACAGAATCACAGTGTTTGATATTGTTTTGTATATCATTATGATCCTGTTTATGGCATGTATCATCCTGCCTTTCGTTAATATCATCTCTGTTTCTGTTTCTGAAATGAAATATGTTGTCACCGGTGAAGTCGGTCTGTGGCCCAAGGGCTGGGATCCCTCCGCTTATGTGAAGGTATTCGAAGAAGGCGGCTTCCTTCGCGCCTATGGCAACACCATTTGGTACACCGTTGTAGGTACTGCACTTTCTTTGGTCACCACTGCTATGGCAGCATATGCGCTGAGCCGCCGCAGATTGGTTGGCCACGGTATTTTCAGTCTGATGATCACCATCACCATGTTCTTTGGCGGTGGCCTGATCCCCACCTACTTGGTGGTCAGCAAGCTGGGCCTTGACAATACCCGCTGGGTAATGATCATTCCCGGCCTGATCAGCACCTGGAACCTGATTGTTATGCGGTCCTTCTTTGCTGCATATCCCCAGGAAATCATCGAGTCCGGTATGATGGACGGCTTGCGTGACCCCGGCGTATTCCTGCGCCTGGTTCTGCCCACCTCCAAGGCTGCGCTGGCAACCATTGGCCTGTACTATGCTGTTGGTTACTGGAATAACTATATGACAGCCCGTATCTATATCCGCGACGAGACGTTGTATCCTGTTATGCATATGCTGCAGAAGATGGTCGGTCAGCTGGCTGCAGAAGATACCCAGGGTACCGATGGTACTACGCTGACAGCGGCAACCATCCGTAACGCAAGTATCGTTGTGGTCGTTACCCCTATTATGTGTGTATACCCCTTCATCCAGAAGCACTTTGTTAAGGGTGTTATGGTCGGCTCTATCAAGGGCTAATATTGATACAGTAAAAACTGCCTTTCTGTCCGGAAAGGCAGTTTTTTGTTGATAATGGATTCGGAATGTAATTATACCCTTGTAGGGGGCGGCGCCTTAGACGCCCCGAAGAAAAGCCTTCTCCTTGAGGAGAAGGTGGCAGCCCGAAGGGTTGACGGATGAGGTTTAACAATGTTCGTATTTGCCTCAACGCAAATATATTCCTGCGTTGTACCGCGACCTCGTTCGCCCTCGTTGTGCTCGGGCACCTTCTCTAAGGGGGAAGGGTATTGCGGTTTTTGTGGATTTTGCTATGATTGATACTATGAAAAAGTTGCATTTTGCATAAAATAGTAATTGTATTTTGGAAAATACTTTGATAAAATAATCTCATTCTTAACAAAGGAGGATTTATTATGTCCTACATTGATGAAGTAAAAGCAAAAGTGGTCGCCCAAAACCCCGGTCAGCCTGAATTCCACCAGGCAGTTGAGGAGGTTTTGGAGTCTCTGCGCCCCGTTATTGATAAAAATGAGGAGCGTTACCGTCGGGAAGCGCTCTTGGAGCGGATGTTGATCCCGGAGCGTATTGTGATGTTCCGTGTGCCTTGGGTCGATGATGCCGGCAATGCCCAGGTCAACACCGGTTACCGCGTACAGTACAACGGTGCCATTGGTCCTTTCAAGGGCGGTATCCGTTTCCATCCCACTGTAAACTTAAGCGTTATGAAATTTTTGAGCTTTGAGCAGAATTTCAAAAATGCACTCACCGGTCTGCCTATGGGCGGCGGCAAGGGCGGCTCTGATTTTGACCCCAAGGGTAAGTCTGACCGCGAGGTTATGCGTTTCTGCCAGAGCTTTATGACCGAGCTGTACAAGTACATCGGACCGGATACGGATGTGCCTGCCGGTGATATTGGCGTCGGCGCTCGTGAAATCGGCTATCTGTACGGTCAGTACCGTCGCATCCGTGGCGCTTACGAAGGCGGCGTTCTTACCGGTAAGG
>JAEIGA010014285.1_pt1 | contig 12088 bp, 11 predicted proteins | sample 9270691 | NCBI WGS metagenome assembly JAEIGA01 (sample SAMN17057246, study PRJNA624740) | gut metagenome | biome: biome; isolation source: fecal sample | host: Bos grunniens | place: China: Xizang | collected 2019
GAGGTGCCGAAGAAGTCGGAGACGGTCTCGGCGACTTCGTTGGCGGCGGAACGGATGTCCTTCGCGCCCCAGTCGTCGCTCTCCGCTTCGAACAGAAGGGTGCCGAGGTTCTGGAATTTGCCGTCTTCCTCGTTGGTGGCGAGGACGTCGAGCGCGCCGAGTTTGTACTCGAGGCGTACATCGCCCGCGTCGCCGGTGTACCGGATGACGTCCATGGTCTCGTCCGAGGTGATGACGCCCTTGTCGGCGGGTTTCAGCCCGGCGGCGTTCATGGTGCCTTCGAGCTGCTTGACAAGGCTCTGGAGAGCCGCTTTTTTATCTGCCATAATTGTGATCATCCTTTGCGGAAATGAAGTAGCTCCTTGGTTTTCGGCGGTCCGAAGTTGTGCGAACTGCCTACAAAAGAGCGGAATAAAACACGATAATTCTACCATAACAGACCCGCTTTGTCATCCTAATTTTCGTTGAGGAACTCTTTCCCCTGTGATATACTGTTATGAATACATTTATAGTAGATTTTTAAAAGGGGAAATAGGCCTTATGAAAAACGTTCTGGTTCTGTTCGGCGGCGCTTCCAGCGAACATGACGTCTCGACGGTCTCTGCCTGCTCCGTGCTGAAGCACATCCCGGCAGAGAAGTACGCCATCTACATGATGGGCATCACGAAAGAGGGACAGTGGTACCTCTATGAGGGCGATGCAGACGCTCTTCCCGAAGACGGATGGCTGACCTCCGGAACCCGCACCCCGGCCTTCGTGTCTCCCGACCGCGGCATCCACGGCATCACCGTGCTCCGCGGAGACGGCTACGAGAATATCCGCATCGACATCGCGTTCCCGGTCCTGCACGGCAGGAACGGGGAGGACGGCACCATCCAGGGCCTGTTCCAGATGGCGGGCATCCCCTTCGTCGGCTGCGACATGACCTCGAGCGCCGTGTCCATGGACAAGGTCTTCACGAACACCGTCGCGGACGCCAACGGCGTGCCGCAGGCCGCGTGGGACAGCATCACGGCGTATGAGTTCCGGACCGGCGCGAGGACCCTCGACGAGGTCGCGGTCGAACTCGGTTATCCGATCTTCGTCAAACCCGCCAATGCGGGCTCGTCGGTCGGCATCACCAAGGCCCACGACCGTGCCGAGCTGGAGGACGCCATGGAACTGGCCCTGAAGCACGACAGCCGGGTCCTCTTTGAAGAATTCATCGACGGCTACGAAGTCGAATGCGCCGTCCTCGGCAACGACGAACTCGAGACCGGCGTCGTGGGGCAGATCCTCCCCGCCAACGAGTTCTACGACTACAACGCAAAGTACGACAACGCCGCGAGCCTCCTGCGCATCCCCGCCGAGGTCCCCGCGGAAAAACGGGACGAGGTGGCGGAGGCCGCGAAGCGGGTCTTCCACGCCCTTGGCGGCACCGGGTTCTCCCGGGTCGACTTCTTCGTCGAGAAGGAGACGGGCCGCGTCCTGTTCAACGAGATCAATACCATCCCGGGCTTCACCAGCATCTCCATGTATCCAAAGATGATGGAGGCCGCCGGAGTCTCCTACGCGGAACTCTGCGACCGGCTGCTGCAGCTCGCGGAGGAGAAGTGGAGCTGAGATCGTGACCGAAAAACATAAATTCATGATCCGTCTCCAGGACAAGCACGAGTACGAGGTGGAGACGGCGGACGCCACCATGTACCTGTTCGGAGACCTCGTCTTCGACAAGGACGCCTATACCATCACGTACCGGGACGAGGCCGGAGACCTCGCGGGCTGCACGACGGCCATCACCTGCCGCGGCGATGAAGTCAGCATCCACCGCACCGGTCCGTACCAGACCGAGCTCATCATGGAGAAGGGGCGGCGCCACAGCTGCCTGTACTCCACGGAGTACGGCGACGTCCTCATGGGCGTCTATGCGGAGAACATCGACTCCCACATGGCGGAGACCGGGGGCTACCTCGAGTTCGCCTACACCATCGACTTTGACGGAGACTTCGTCTCCCGCAATACACTCCACCTCACAGTGAAGGAGACTTTCTAACAATGGCAAACACTGCTGAAACCGCAAAAACACAGCTGAAAGCGGCTGTTACGGCCGCCATAGAGGCGCTGACCGCGAAGGGGGACCTCCCCGCGGGCGAGTTACGGGACTTCAACATCGAGGTGCCGGCCGACCGCAAAAACGGGGACTTCTCCGCGAACGTCGCCATGGTGAACGCGAAAGTGTTCCGCATGCCTCCCGCCAAAGCGGCCGCCATGATCGTGGAGGCCATGGACCTCGACGGCACCTACTACACCCGTGCCGAAGTGGCCGGCCCCGGCTTCATGAACTTCTACCTCAACGACCGCTACTACGCCGACATCCTGCTCGACATCGGCGCGGAGGGCGACGCCTACGGCCGCTCCGACTACGGCAGCGGCAAACGGGTGAACGTCGAATTCGTCTCCGCCAACCCGACCGGTCCCATCCACATGGGCAACGCCCGCGGCGGCGCGCTCGGCGACTGTCTCGCGGCCGTCCTCGAGTGGGCCGGCTACGACGTATCCCGGGAGTTCTACATCAACGACGCCGGCAACCAGATCGACAAGTTCGCGCTGTCCCTCGACGTCCGCTACCGCCAGCACTTCGAAGGCGAAGAGGCGGTCCCGCTGCCCGAGGACTCCTACCACGGCAAAGATATCGTCGACCTCGCCGAGGCGTTCATCGCCGAAACGGGAGAGCAGTACAGAGACGCGCCCGAAGAGGAGCGCCGCAGGGCCCTGGTCGGCTACGCGCTGCCGAAGAACATCTCCGGCATGCAGGCCGCCATGGACAAGTACCGCATCCACTACGACACCTGGTTCTATGAGAGCACCCTCCACGAGAGCGGTCAGGTCATGGAGACCATCGACGAACTGACAAAGAAGGGCCTGACCTACGAACAGGACGGCGCCCTCTGGTACAAGAACATCGACGTCCAGACCGAGATCCTGCAGAAGGCGGGCAAGTCTCAGAAGGACATCGACAAGCTCGAGCTCAAGGATGACGTCCTCATCCGCGCCAACGGCAACCCGACCTACTTCGCGGCGGACATCGCGTACCACCGCAACAAGCTGGTCGTCCGCGGCTTCGACAAGGCCGTCGACGTCTGGGGCGCCGACCACCACGGCCATGTCGCCCGTATGAAGGGCGCCCTCGAGGCCCTCGGCATCGGCGGCGAGAAACTGGACGTGGTCCTCATGCAGCTCGTCAAGCTGACCTCGGACGGCGAACCGGTCAAGATCTCCAAGCGGACCGGCAACGCCATCACCCTCGTCGACCTGCTCGACGACATCCCCATCGACGCGTCCCGCTTCCTCTTCAACACGAGAGAAGCCGGTTCCGAGATGGAGTTCGACATGGACCTCGCCATCGAGCAGAGTGCCCAGAACCCGGTCTACTACTGCCAGTACGCCCACGCCCGCATCTGCAGCATCCTGCGGAAGCTGCAGGAGGAGGGGAAGACCTTCGAAGGGGCGACCGCGGACGACCTGGTCCTCCTGAAGGAGACCGAGGAGCGGGAGCTCATCCGCCACCTGTCGAACCTGCCCGCGGAAGTCATCACGGCGGCCGACCACTACGACCCCGCCCGCATGACCCGCTACTGCACCGAACTCGCGACGCTCTTCCACAAGTTCTACACCGCCTGCCGCGTCAACGTCGAAGACGAGGCGCTGAGCAGAGCGCGTCTGTACCTGTGCATGTGCGTCAAGACGACCCTGGCCAACGTCCTCACCATGCTGAAGGTGAGTGTCCCGGAAAGAATGTAAAGGAGTGTCCCCATGGCCCGAACTTCTGCCCGCAAACAGTACAAAAAAGCGACCCGCACGAGACGGGTCATCACCCTCGCCATCGTCGCCGCCCTGCTGATCGCCATCCTGGCCGGCGCGGCGGTCGTCGTGCGCAACCACCGGCGGCAGGCCCGCCAGGAAGCCGCGGAGAAGGCCCTGCAGGAACGCATCGTGAAGGTCACGTTCCCGGAAGGTTCCACCGTCCTCGACATTGCGCAGAAACTCGAGGAGAACAAGGTCTGCACCGCCGACGAGTTCGAAGCGGTCTGCACGAAGGTCCCTGAAGGCTATGACCGTCTGTTCGCCGACGTGACGACCGACAACAAGGTCTTCGTCCTCGAAGGCTACCTGTTCCCGAGCACCTACGAGTTCTACAAGGAAGAGGGCGCCGACAAGGCCGTCAAACGCTTCCTCGACGCCATGAACAAACAGGTCACCGATGAGGACCTCGCGAAGGTCAATTCGATGGGCTACACCCTCGACCAGGCCCTGACGCTGGCGTCCATCATCCAGTCTGAGGCCTCCGATCCGAAGAACATGCCGATGGTCTCGAGCGTCTTCGCGAATCGCCTCAAACCGGGCTCCGGCTTCGGCTACCTCGGCTCCGACGTCACCCGCCACTACATCGAGCGGAAGATGAAGGCGTACATCGAAGAGCAGGGCATGGACTATGACACCCTCTTCGGCGCCTACTGCACGAACGACTCCTACACCCACAAGACTGCCGGTCTCCCGGCCGGCCCCATCTGCAACATGGGCAAGGCCGCCATCGAAGCGGCGCTGAACCCGGCGGAGAGCAAGTATTACTACTTCTTCACCGACAACGACTGGAACTACTACTACAACGAGACCCTGAGCGGCCATCAGTCGCAGTGGAACCAGCTCATCGCCGAAGGGAAAGCCGGCGGCACCGCCACGACAAAGGCGGCAGAGTAAGGAGCAGCCATGAAGAGATTCGTCACCTGGAACGTCAACGGCATCCGCGCCTGCGTGAAGAAGGGCTTTGAGGAGAGCTTCGCCGCTCTCGACGCCGACATCTTCGCGCTGCAGGAGACCAAGATGCAGGAGGGGCAGCTCGACCTCGACCTGCCCGGCTACCACCAGTACTGGAATTACGCCGAAAAGAAGGGCTACTCCGGCACGGCGGTCTTCGCGAAGGAAGAACCCCTGTCGGTCACCCTCGGCATCGGCAGCCCGGAGCACGACTGTGAAGGGCGCGCCATCACCCTCGAGTACCCCGACTACTACTTTGTCACCGCCTATGTCCCGAACGCGCAGGACGGGCTCAAACGCCTCGACTACCGGATGGACTGGGAGGACAAACTGCGGGCGTACCTCGCGGACCTCGACAAAACGAAACCGGTCTTCTACTGCGGCGATCTAAACGTCGCTCACGAGGAGATCGACCTCAAGAACCCCAAGACCAACCGGGGCAACGCCGGCTTCTCCGACGAGGAGCGGGCCAAGTTCACAGAGCTGCTGGGAGCGGGCTTCACCGACTCCTTCCGCTACCTGTACCCCGACGTCACCGGTGTCTACTCCTGGTGGTCCTACCGCTTCAACGCGCGGGCCAACAACGCGGGATGGCGCATCGACTACTTCGTCGTCTCCGACCGCGTGAAGGAAGACATCAAAGACGTCATCATCCACAACGACATCTACGGGTCCGACCACTGTCCGGTCGAACTCGATATCGAACTGTAAACGGAGGTTTCCCCCAATGAATGACAAGATCCAGTTTACGGCTGAACTCTCGGCGGACATCCCGGAGGAGATCCGCAAAGAGAGGAACATCGCGACCGTCGGACTCCAGGTCCACCTCGAGGACAAGGAGTACAAGGACGGCGACCTCTCCAACCGGGAGGTCTACGACATCTTCCAGGCCCGCAAGGCGCTGCCGAGCACCTCGGCCGTCTCCGTCGGAGACTATCAGGCGCTGTTCCGGCCCTTCCTGGAAGCCGGCAAGACCGTCATCCACGTGTCCATCTCCTCCGGCATCTCGTCTACCTACCAGAACGCGTGTATCGCCGCAGAGGACCTCGAGGACATCGGCAAAGTCTATGTCATCGACAGTCTGGCGCTGAGCCAGGCGACGTCCATCCTGGTCTACAAAGGCCTCGACATGGCGGAGCAGGACAAGTCGGCGGAGGAGATCGTTGCGGCCATGAAAGAGCTCGTTTCGAAACTCGACAGTTCGTTCATGATCACGAACCTCGACTTCCTGAAGCACGGCGGCCGCTGCTCCACGCTGGCAGCCCTCGGCGCCAACCTCCTGAAGCTCAAGCCCATGATCAACATGGACGGCGGCTCCATGAGCACCGACAAAAAGTACCGCGGCAAGGACGAGGACGCTTACTTCCAGTACCTCGATGACCGGTTCGCGAACGGCGTCGAGTACGACGACGAGTACGTCTGCATCTCGCACGGTCTGGTCGACCCGGCCGTCCTCGACAAGGCGGTCTCGGCCCTCAGGAAGAAGTACAAGTTCAAGAACGTCATCGTCAACGATGTCGGCACCGTTATTTTTGCACACGGCGGAAAAGGCTGCTTCGGCGTCTTCTTCCTGCACAGATAAAGGACAGATAAAGGAGTATTTCGGATATGAAACAGAAATTACTGGCAGTCCTCGTCTCGCTTGTCATGACGGTCAGCCTTTCGGTCACGGCCTTTGCCGCGCCGGAAGATGAGACGACCGAAGCGGCGACGACCACGACCCGCGTCACGACGTCCAAAGACACCTCGGACGAAGCCATTGCCCGCGCCACCGCGGACACCGGGGACGACGAGGAAGAGGACGAGACGCGCGCCGTCGACGAGATCATCTCGAGCTACAACAACAATAACGGCCGGGTCCTGAGCGCGGCCAGAGCGGGCTATCCCCGTCTCTACCCGGAAGACTCTCTGACGGGTCTCCGCTACTGCGTGGAAAACGGAGTGGACATCATCTCGGTCACGGTCCGTCAGACCAAGGACAAGGGTCTTGTCCTCCTGGAAGACGCCACCATCGACCGCATGCTGGTCGACCGCTCCACCGGCGAGGCCGGCAAGGGCAAGGTCTCTTCCTACACCCTCGAAGAACTGCAGAACAACTTCTACCTGCGGGACGGCCACGGCGGCAGCGGCAAGAAGGCGACCAAGGAAACGGTCCCCGGCCTGCACGACGCCCTCGAGCTCACCCGCAACTCGGTCATGCTCTACATCACGAACGGGTTCCAGTATGCCGAGACCATCAACGATGTCGCGAAGGGCCTGAACGCCTGTGACGTCGTCATCCTGGGCGGAGCCACCTCGGCCGACGACATCAAGATCTTCGTCGACCACACCGGCACTCCCATCTGCCACATCACCTCCAATTTCGTGGACGGCACCACCGAAGGCGCCCCGCGGAACTTCATCAAGGAGACCCTGGAAGCCGGCGCTGACGCCGTCAACCTGGCATCCGACAAAGACTATTCCGCCATCTTCAAGAGTTCCACGACCAAACGGCTCGAGGAAGCCGGCCGCGGCATGGTCAGCGCCACCACGTTCGCCACGTCCGGCGAGCATGTCGACCGCATCGAAGGCTGGCAGGAACTCATCGAAGCCGGCTACAGCATCATCGAGACGGACTATCCGAAAGAGCTGTCCGTCTACATCAAGGACATCGAGGCCTACCGCACCGAGCTCTCCTCGCTCATCACCCAGGCCCAGACCCTGAACACTGACAAGTTCTCGAAAGAGACCTCCAAAACACTGAAGAAGACGCTCACGGACGCCGAGGCCATCTCCTCGAAGGGCGCCGTGTCTCTGCGTCAGATGGACGAGACCCGCTACAACCTCCAGGAGAGCATCGACGCTCTGGAGCTCGGCGAGGAAGTCGACCAGGTCCACACGCCCATCTGGCAGATCCTCCTGATCATCGCCATCGTGCTGCTTGCCATCGCGGGCATCGTCCTCGTGGCGCTGCGCCTCTTCAACAAACACAAGAAAGAGTTCCGGAAACAGAGAAAAGTCCGGAGAAAATACAAGGCCATGTCGGAAAAGAATCTGGCTGAGGCGGAGACCGTCATCGACGACACCACTCCGACCATCTCCCAGGACACCGCCGGCCTGAACATCTATGAGAGCTTCACCGGCGAGACCCTGGAGCGCCCGGCTCCCGCAGAACCTGTGGTGCCGGTCGAACCGGAAGTGAACGCCGAGAGCATCAAGGACGACTTCCAGAAGATGCTCAAAGATCTGGAAGACGCCAGAAGAGACTAAACACTGACGAAACCGGCTGACTGGACAGCCAACGTCTGAAAAGGAGGTGTGGCCGTGAAGAAACTGAATAGAGAGAAGCTGGCGGAACCGCTGTTCTTCTTCGCTTATGTGGTCTTCATGGTCGCGACCGTCCTGCAGACGACCATGTATACGGAGATGCGGTACATCCCGCAGCTGTTCATCGCCATGCGGTACTTCGCGTTCGTCGTGGCGGCGTTCAAGGTGCTCCTCGACCTCTACGGAGACCTGACGCGGGTGAACGGCCAGCGGGAGAAACTCCTTGACTGGGTCTCCGTCGTCATCAAATACATCCTGATGTCGGCCCTCGTTGTGGCCGTCTCCATCACCGCTGACGAGCGGTCTCTGGCGTTCCTGCTGGTCATCCTCCTGTCGGCAAGAGGCGTCCAGGTCAACAAGATCTTCCGCGTGACCCTGTGGATGCAGGCGTTCCTCGCGGCGTTCGTGTTCCTGTCCGCCGCGGCCGGGTTCATCATCGACCTGCGCTTCGAACGGGGCGGGGTCTTCAACCGGCACGCCCTCGGGTACTGGTTCCCGAGTTACATCATGTCCTACTACTTCTTCGTCCTGCTCCTTCTGTTCTGGACGCGGAAGAAACCCATGAAACCGACGTCCGTCGCTCTGCTGGAGGGGCTCAACCTGCTCCTCTACCTCCTGACCGACGCCCGTCTCGGCCTCATGGTCAACACGTTCCTCATCGCGGTCGAATTCGTCCGCAGTGTCGAGAAGTGGCGGGCGCCGCTCCACCGCTTCGTCGACAAACTGATGACGGTCCCGGTCCTCGGGTCGGTCATCCGCTGGGGATGGGCCCTGCTGCCGGAACTGCTCTGCGGGTACCTCGCGCTCCTGTTCGCGTTCCCGCTGTCGGGCCTCGCACAGAAGACGGACTACATCCTGTCGAACCGCATCTACTATGCCTATGTCGGCGTGCAGGAGTACGGCATCCACCTGCTCGGCAACGACATCGAGTGGGTCGGGTTCGGCGCCCGGACCGACATCTCCGACATCGAAAAGACCTACAACTTTGTCGACTGCGCGTACGTGTACATCCTTCTGTACTTCGGCGTGCTCGTGTTCCTCGGCATGCTCGTCGCCATGTTCTGGGTCAGCGCGCGGCTGGGCCGGAAAGGGGAGTACCACAAATGCTTCCTCTACGGCATCATCTTCATCTACTGCTTCGTCGAGCCGCGGCTCCTCGAGCTCAACATGAACACGTTCCTGTTCCTGACCGTCCCGCTGCTGACGCGGCCGTCCTTCCTGCGGCGGCATCTGGCGAGGAGGGCGCGGAACAGAACGCTGTCTCCGTCTCCGTCATAAGGTCCGTTCCTCACGAGAGGTAGGATTCTATCGCCTTCGGCGAGCGTTCCGGTACGATTATGACTGATCCGGAGCATCGTTATGTTCCTTAGACAAAACATGAAAGGCTTCCCGGAAGGGGAGCCTTTTTTACTTTTTTTGAAAGTATATATTGACAGAAGCGTGTGCGGCACATATAATGAAGGTGTCATATGAACATATGCTCATATGTTCGAACGAAAACCCAATGTGCCGGGGCGATGTGCCCCTGGAAAGAAGGATCTGTTATGAAGAGTTACAAGATTTACGTCGACTGTGCCAACTGCGCCGCCAAAATGGAAGAAGCTGTCAAGAAGACCGAGGGCATCGCCGATGCCACCGTCAACTTCATGGCACTCAAGATGAACGTCGAGTTCGAAGAGGGCGCCGATGAGAAGAAGGTCATGAAAAAGGCCCTGAAGAACGCCCGGAAAGTCGACGACGATATCGAGATCGAGTTCTAAATCGCCCCCTGCGCGAAGGAGCACGCTATGAGAAGAAAGCAGAAGAAGGCCCTCATCCGCATCATCGTCGCTGCCGTGCTGATGGTCGTGCTGGGCCTCGTCTCCCATTTCACCAACATCAATGAATACGTCCTGTTCGCCCTCTACATGGTCCCGTACCTCGTGGTGGGCTATGACGTTTTATGGAAAGCCCTCAAGGGCATCGGCCGGGGTCAGGTGTTCGACGAGAACTTCCTGATGGCCATCGCCACCATCGGCGCCATCATCCTACAGGAGTACACCGAAGGCGTCGCGGTCATGCTGTTCTACCAGATCGGCGAACTGTTCCAGTCGATCGCCGTCGGGAAGAGCCGCAAGAACATCTCGGACCTCATGGACATCCGTCCGGACTACGCCAATGTGGAAGAGGACGGGAAGCTCGTGCAGGTGGACCCTGACACGCTCGAACCCGGTTCGGTCATCGTGGTCGAGCCCGGCGAACGCATCCCGATCGACGGCGTGGTCATCGAGGGCGAGTCGAGCCTCAACAACAGCGCCCTGACCGGCGAGTCCCTGCCGGTGGACGTCGGCCCGGACAGCCCCGTCAACTCCGGCGGCATCAACCTGTCCGGCGTCCTGAAGGTCCGCACGACAAGAGCCTTCGGCGAGTCCACGGCGTCCAAGATCCTCGAGCTCGTGGAGAACGCCGGGTCCCGCAAAGCGAAGGCGGAAAACTTCATCACGAAGTTCGCGAAATACTACACGCCCGCCGTCGTCGCGGCCGCGGTGCTTCTGGCGATCGCTCCGCCCCTTGCCCGCCTGGCGATGAGCCTCGACCCGCTCTGGACCCAGTGGATCTACCGGGCGCTCACGTTCCTCGTCATCAGCTGCCCCTGCGCCATCGTCGTCTCCGTGCCCCTGAGTTTCTTCGGCGGCATCGGCGGCGCGTCCAACGCGGGCATCCTCATCAAGGGCTCCAACTACATGGAGACCCTCGCCAACATCAAGACGGTCGTCTTCGACAAGACCGGCACCCTGACCCGCGGGAACTTCGCGGTCACCGGGGTCCACCACAGTCCGTACGAAGAGGAGGAGCTCCTCCGACTGGCCGCCCACGCAGAGAGCCATTCTCCGCACCCCATCGCGAAGAGCATCCTGGCCGCTTACGGCAAAGAACTCGACCCGTCCCTGGTCTCTGATGTCAAAGAGATCAGCGGTCACGGCGTCACCGCCATGGTGGACGGACACGAGGTCGCCGCCGGCAACAACCGCCTCATGACGAGTCTCGGCATCCCGTTCCACGACTGCCACAGCATCGGCACCATTGTCCATGTAGCGGTCGACGGTGAGTACGCCGGACATATCGTCATTTCCGATGAGTTGAAAGAGCATTCCAAAGAGGCGATCGCCGGTCTGAAAGAAGCCGGCATCCGGAGAACGGTCATGCTGACGGGGGACAATGAAGCCTCCGCGAAGCAAATCGCCGATTATATCGGGGTGAATGAAGTTCACGCTGGACTTCTCCCTGCAGATAAGGTTACAATAGTAGAAACACTTCTTCAGAAACAGAATAAAAACGAGACGCTGGCCTTCGTGGGTGATGGGATGAATGATGCGCCGGTATTGTCTCGTGCCGATCTTGGTATCGCGATGGGCGCTCTCGGCTCGGACGCTGCCATCGAGGCGGCTGACGTGGTCCTCATGGATGACGACCCGTTGAAGATCACGAAAGCAGTCCGTATCGCCCGCAAGTGTATGCGCATCGTGAAGACCAATATCTGGTTCGCGATCGGCGTTAAGTTCGCATGTCTGATCCTTGGCGCACTTGGCATTGCGAACATGTGGATCGCCATCTTCGCCGACGTCGGCGTCATGGTGCTCTGTGTGCTCAACGCCATCCGTTGTCTGTTCGTGAAGAAGCTGTAAGTGGAAATACGAACGTCAACGGGGAGATATAGAAACATGAATGAGAATACTCTCTATGACCTTGCGGACCTCTTCAAGGTTTTTGGGGACTCCACCCGCCTGCGCATCCTCTGCGTCCTGATCGATCAGGACGAGATCTGCGTCGCGGACCTGGCAGAGACCCTGGAGATGACCCAGTCCGCCATTTCCCACCAGCTGCGCACGCTGAAACAAAACAAGCTGGTCAAGTCCCGACGGGACGGGAAGATGGTCTACTATTCCCTCGATGACGACCATGTCCGTCACATTATTGAGACGGGCAGAGAGCACATTGAGGAGGGAAA
>JAEIGA010014286.1_pt1 | contig 12087 bp, 20 predicted proteins | sample 9270691 | NCBI WGS metagenome assembly JAEIGA01 (sample SAMN17057246, study PRJNA624740) | gut metagenome | biome: biome; isolation source: fecal sample | host: Bos grunniens | place: China: Xizang | collected 2019
CGGCATATCTTTGCTGACAAGATTATTTTCGGAATCGGTCACAAGCCCGCTATCAATCGTTATTTGATTGCCCTGAAGGTCTGACAACTTAAGGTCGCATATTTCACTTCTTCTCATACCAAGACACGCCAATTGAATAGGGATACTATATTCAGAGCCTTCAAAATACTCGATGATCTGAAGAACTTGCTCACGGCTTGGCAATGTCATCGCCTTGGGTACCCGCTTCGGCAATGTCACGATCGGGCGGAATTGCGGGCGGTACATTTTTAAGACCGTCACAATGAAGCCGTTGAAGTTTTTGACCGACTTCGGGGAATGCTCAACCGTATAATCATTGACCGCTCTTTGTATATCGGCCTGAGTAATGTCATACACGTTGAGCTTCTTGACCCAATCAGGCATATTTCGCGTCAGGCGTTTGTATTCTTTGATTGTGCTCGGTGACAGGATATTGCTTTTGATGATGATATACTCATTCATACATTCGCCAAATAAGCCCCGATTTGGACCCGTGAGCGCGCTTTCATTATAGAGGTCAGACAATCTAAGGGTGACTTCTCTATCGGTCGGCTTATGGTCAAAATAGAGGGTGTATGGCTTGCCCTTGTATTGCTTACGGACACGATATGAGCCTTTGCTGATTTGTTCTATCTTCATTCGTCTGATTCTCCGTACATATAGCTTAATGACTTGCCATAATATTGCGCCAAGCGGTAAAGGGTAGCGGCGTCAGGCATCGAGAGCCCTTGCTCCCAAGAGCCGACCGCGTTCTTGCTCTTGCCTACAACTTTACCAACATCGGTCTGCGTCATCTGACGTTCTTCGCGGCACTCTATCAGAATGCGCCTGATTCTATTTTTTATTTCTTCTTCGACAATATAATCCATATATTCACCTCCGTATTTATTCTACTATATTTATCGGCAAAAAAACCAAAAATTTAGGACATATTTAAAAATTTGTGTTGACAGTCCTAAAATTTAGGGCTAGAATGAGAATCAGGTACACACAATATATTGTGGTCGTGCCTATTATTATACAAAATAAGTCCTAAAATTTAGGGCAGGAAGGAGGCTTTATGGTAGGGGCAAGGATACGCGAATACCTGACCAACAACGGTATCAAGCAATCATTTTTAGCAGAGCGCACGGGCTTATCGCCGTCTCAGGTATCCGACATTTGTATTCACGATCGCAAGATTGATTGCATCGAGTATTACAAGATATGCAAGGCGCTCAACGTAGAACTTGAATACTTCTTGAAAGATGTGGAGGTATAGCGATGCCAAGAATAACCGCGCTAAAAGTCAATTATAAGGTCAAAGAAATCGGGCGCATCATTCGGGCTTATATGGTACTCGCAGATAAGACGCAGGAAGAGGTCGCCGATGAGATCGGAATCACTCAGCAAGCGCTCGGCAAGAAGTTACGCACCAATAAATTCGACTATGAAGAACTGATACGCATATTCGCGTTCTTGGGCGTAGCGCCTGAAGGGATCATTGACCTGATGACAGTATGAAGGGAGAAGGAATGGATAAAGTAGGATTTGCAATGGAATTGATAGGCCTCGGCGGGCTTGCTGAAGCATACGGCAACGGTAAGGCATTATCAATCGCCCTGATTCTTATAATCGTGGGCGGAATACTTATAGCGATAGGAGACGTTAAGAATGACATCAAGAATTATAAGCGGAGTCACAATTGTGATTCTAACGTGCTTAGTCGGCTTTACTTCTTACGCTAAAGACGAAGAACCGCAACTTATTAAGATGCGAGCCACGGCGTATCCTGACACGGGTAAAAAGACAAAATCAGGGACTTGGCCGCACTACGGAACGGCGGGCGGTCGTGAAGATATGATCGGTAAGACCGTCGTAATGTATCAAAGACTTCCGAATGATGAGATAGGCGAATTGATAGGAATCTTTGAGATTGAAGATACTGGCCCCGCAAAGGGCGTTCAGGAAGGTCACGTCATCGACGTATGGCGTCCTGACCGAGACGAATGTCAAGATTTTATGAATCGAGTATATGAGGACGGTTGCGGCGGCAAGGTTTGGGTCCAGTTTATTGACGCAAAAGGATAAGGAGGATAAGACAAATGAACGATTGCGAGAAGGAACTTATTAAGGAGAAAATCAACCGCTTGATATGGCTTCGTAAGCTTTTGAATGATGAGCTTGAGCATTCATCAGTTATCAGCTTCACGGGCGAATTATTAAATATCACGGTTTATAAGCTGAAGAGCTTTGATGATATGGTTGAGGCTTTCGGTATCGAACCGATTGACATTACAACCGAGATCGTATGTGACGGGCATATCAAAAAGTCGGTCAAGATCAAGGGCGTTGAGTTTAATGTATACGCGCTGAAGGGAAGTGAAGAGTATGAGATTGCAAAAAGAGCCTTGGATCTATGAGCAGGAGCGTCAGGAAGCACTTGAATCGCATATTACAAAATTTCCGAAGTGTACTGAATGCGGTGATACTCTTATGAATTGCAATGTGGTAGTCAGAATTAAGGGACTTTATTATTGCGCGGGATGCGTTCAGGTAATGACGAATGCGGAGATGAGAGAAGCGGAGGATATAGAGTGAGAGAACTTACAGAAGAAGAAAAAAAGAGAATCAGGAACCGCACAACGGGAATGAGAGCCGATGAGCTTCTTGTATCGGTCAGCGTTATACCGACAACAATACTCGCTCAGGAGCTTGAGCGTCGTGATAAGTATGTATCGGCAAAGCTTACCAATATCCGCGCGGTACTTGCAACGGAAACACCTGAGACAAGCATTGACGAATGTCAGCAGATACTCAGAGCGATAAAAGCGATAGTTAGTTAAAGGAGGGACAAATTATGGCATTGCCAGTATTGGTCATAGGTCGGAGCGGTTCGGGTAAGACCTATTCATTGAAGAATTTTAAGCCCGAAGAAATCGGCGTTATATCGGTCGAGAAGGGTCGCTTGCCCTTCAAATCAGATATTAAGACGGTTCGCGTGCCGTCATTCGTAGGCGAAGAGGGAATGACAACATACGCGCAAATCAATGCCGCGAAGTACGCGTGGATTACTCAGGTAATAAGCAAGAGCAAGGCGAAGTCAATCGCGATAGACGATAGTCAGTATCTTCTTGTCAATGAACTCTTCGATAGAGCGGGCGAAAAAGGATACGACAAATTTACGGAGATCGCCGCGAACTTTAGGAACCTGATACACGGAATCAACGAAATGCAGGACGATAACAAGATTGTATACTTCTTGCACCATTCAGAGGCAGACGGAGAACGTGAGAAGGTTAAGACGATTGGAAAGATGCTTGATGAGAAGCTCACCGTTGAAGGTTGCTTCGATATAGTGCTCTATTGTCAGGATCATAAATTCTATACACAAGCCAATAATCAGAGCACGGCAAAGAGCCCTGAGGATATGTTCGAGCTTGAAATGCCGAACGACCTGAAGGCGGTTGATACCGCTATCCGTGAATATTACGGTATGAAGTAACAAGCGATATTTTTAAGTCACAATATAATTATTATTTTTAGGAGGTATTGAATTATGAATAAACCGAACGGTTATGATGAAGTTAAGGTGGGCGGAGATTTTACGCCCGTAGCACTCGGCGGACACCATATGGTGATTAAGGGCGTCAGAGAAGAGAAGTCAAAGACGGGCAAGGATATGATCGTCGTCGCTTTTGATTTTGCCGACAATGATAGTCAGCCAAAGTATTTCACGGAGCTCTTCGAGAATGATATTCGCCCTGACAAGAAGTGGAGCGCGAACGGTACACAATGGATATTGACAATGGACTCGCAGGATAATACAAAGACTTCCCGCAACTTCAAGAGCTTTATCACATCATTCGAGAAGTCGAACGGATGCGAGGCCGTATGGGGCGCAAAATTCTGCGAACAGTTTAAGGGCAAGAAGATCGGCGGCGTATTCGGAGAGGTTGAAGAGGAATACAACGGCGAAATCAAGAAGCGTCACAAGCTCCGTTGGTTCTGCGATGATGCCAAGGTAGATGATGCCGCAATACCTGAGGCAAAGCTTCTTAATAAAGCGGCCGCACCTATTAGCAACGGCTTCGTCAATATCCCTGAGACTTTGGCTGAAGAGATACCCTTCTAATGACTATACAATGCGACACTAGAGAACATAAGAAGGAGATCGAGCGTATACAACGTCAATTCGATAGCTTGGGCGTCGATTATTTCAATCTCAAGCTATCGGTTGGCGATTATATGAATGTCGATAACCCGTACCTAAGCATTGACCGCAAAAAGGACCTTCAGGAGCTATGCGGCAACGTGACGCAACAACATCAGCGCTTTCAGAGAGAGCTTATCAGGGCTCAGGCCGAGGGCGTTAAGCTGATTATCTTATGCGAACACGGGGCAGATATTAAGAGTCTGACAGATGTGTTCTTTTGGCACAATCCAAGGCTTGACGCTTCTGAATGGGTCATAAAAGACGGGAAGCCGTGTAAGGTGCCGAAGTACCCAAGGGCTACCACGGGCGAACAGTTATATAAGTCGCTTTGCACGATCAGGGATAAGTACGGCGTAGATATACTATTCTGCGAGAAGAAGGATACGGGATATACAATTGCGAAGTTATTAGGAGATTTTGAGGCATATGGCAAATAAGAAATTAGGCTTTATACCATTATATAGGTCGATTCAAGATCATTGGCTTTGGCAGGAAGATGAGCCATTCGATGATAGAAGCGCGTGGATTGACCTATTATTATCCGTCAATCACGAAGAAAAAAAGATAAAAGTCGGTTGCTCTATCGTCAGTATTAAAGCGGGTCAAATGTGGACTAGCTACGTCAAACTGGCTAAAAAATGGCATTGGTCAAGAAATCGCGTTTTTCGTTACATCAGTACGCTAAAGTCTGACGGAATGATCGTTGTAGATGCAACACCCAACGGAACACTTCTAACCCTTGTGAATTATGGGAATTTTGCATATCAAGGAAACACTCACGGAGCACCTGACGGAGCAACCAACGGAACACCCCTCGGAGCACCTGACGGAGCAACGGGCGATACACAAACAATAAATATAAATAACATAAATAACATTAATAAGTTAAAAAAAGAGCCCGTGGCAGAGCCACCGCTTGACGGAGGTGAGTGGCAATGAATAATACGGGATATGTAAATGAAATTGAACTCAGGAAGGCGATAGAGCAACTTCACCCTGACGGTGAATTGTTTGAGGTCAGGATCATAAGCAAGATAGGTAAGAGCAATAAGGTCATAAGCGGGTACTTTAAGGATGCAGATACATTGCTTGAGAAGCTTAAGACGATAGACCTCAGGAATGCAAACGTATATATCACTTTGAATCAGATACGGAGCGAATTATTCAGCCGTCAACAGAGTGAGACATTTATCGCGGGAGCCAATAGCACCGATGATTCTGACGTTGTGGGATATAAGTGGTTATTCATTGACCTTGATCCGAAGAGAATCACGGGCGTATCGAGTAGCGATGATGAGCTTAAGTGTGCTTATGACTTAGCGAAGCGAATATATGTATATCTTAAGGATAAGGGCTTCACGGAGCCCGTCAAGGCGGTAAGCGGTAATGGCGCGCACCTATTGTATAGGGTCAAGCTTCAGAATACCGAGAGCAATCGCACCCTTGTAGAGCGATGCCTGAAGGCTCTGTCAATGTTATTCGATACCGATGCAATAAGCGTTGATACGGCGAACTTTAACCCCGCAAGAATATGCAAGCTTTATGGCACACTGGCGCAAAAGGGTAAGAGCACCGAAGAACGCCCGCATCGTATGAGCAGGATAATCGGTGATTTTAAGCAAGTCGAGCCGACCGATATCAAATATCTTGAAAACTTAGCGGCCGAACTTCCTGCGGAAGAGATCAAGCCGACTCGGTACAACAATTACAAGCCGAATGACTTTAATATTGAGAACTGGCTTGACAACTATGGCCTGACATATCGCAAGGCACCATATAAGGACGGGACTAAGTATGTACTTGATGAATGCCCGTTCAATCCGAGTCATAAAGCACCTGACTCAATGGTCACAGTATCCAATATGGGCGCGATCGGCTTCAAATGCCTTCACAATAGTTGCTCTGATAAGCACTGGCGAGACTTACGCCTGAAGTATGAGCCTGAAGCGTATGAGTATTCGGATGCCGACAGACGCATTGACGAAGGCTATATGAGGCACAACCGCGACAGACAGACGGAGCCCGAACAGAAGGAACGGCCGAAGCTCCCGATGTTTATGACCGCGAAGATGATACTCGACTACAAGGAGCCCGAAGGGGAATACATAAAGACGGGTATCAAAATACTTGATAAGAAGCTTCGAGGCTTACAACGTGGCAAAGTGTCATTGATAAGCGGACTCAGAGGCGCGGCAAAATCGACAATACTTGGTCAGATTATATTGAATTGCGTCGAGAACGGACATACGTCAATCGTATATTCGGGTGAGCTATCAAAAAAGAACTTCCTAAACTGGCTATTTATGCAAGCGGCAGGCAAGGGCTACACGAAGCAATACACCGAATACGAAGGATACTACTGTCAGGAAGAAGTCAAAGAACCTATTGCCGAGTGGTTAAGTCAAAGAATGTGGCTATACAACAACGAATACGGCAACCGCTTTGATGAGATTAAGGAATGCTTAAGGCGCGAGATCAGAGAGAAGAAGGCTGATATATGTATCGTTGATAATCTTATGGCGCTCGACTTAAGTACCTTCGATGTTGACAAGTACGAAGCACAGACGAAATTCGTGTGGGACCTTAAGGGCATCGCGGAAGATTTGAACGTACATATCATCTTTGTAGCGCACCCAAGGAAGGCGCAAGGCTTCTTACGGCTTGATGATGTATCAGGTAGCGGCAATATAAGCAACATCGTTGACAATGCCTTCATCATTCACCGAAACAACGCCGACTTCCAAAGATTGACCGAGCAGATGTTCAAGTGGAAGGCATCGCACGAAGCTTATAGCGGTACGAATGTCATAGAGATATGTAAGGACCGAGAGCAAGGTAATCAGGATGTATTTATTCCGCTATGGTATGAGCCGCAGACGAAGCGCCTGAAGAACTATGAGGCCGAGAATGTTGTCTATTCTTGGAAGAAGCCACAAAGAGCGCCTGATGATGAATGGGAAGATGCGACGCCGAATGAGATACCGTTCTAGGAGGATATATGGATAAAGAGGCAAATAAGGTAATCAATGATATATGGAGATTTTTGAAGAAGTACCTACCCTTATGCAAGTCAAATGATGAGTCAGTATGGGACGGGATACGCGACGATAGTAATGCGATCTATGAGAGCACCAAGGATAAGCCCGACTACTTCCGTGAAATGACAAGCAAGATGATACTCGGTGCAATAGATCTTCTGGAAGGGATATACAGAGAAGGAGTACGAGAATGAGAGAAAAGATACAGTCTTTGATAAAGGAATATGAACGGAACATAGAGTTATTCGAGCAGGACAGGGCAGAAGAGAAGTATCTGACCGTATCTAATGCTTACCGAACTGCAAAGATAGGCGTGTATCAGTCGGTGGTCAATGACCTTATGGCGATACTGGAAGGAGAGAACGAATGACTAGGAAAGAATCAATAGAACTTGCAATGAAAGCGTGCAAAGAAACGTGGAATGAAAAGACTTGTAAACAGATAAAAGAGGCACTAGAGCAAGAGTCAAGCGGTGATTTGATAAGCAGACAGGCGGTTATCTATTACATCAAAGGGCATATACACGAGATTATCACGGAAAGCGGAGAAGATAAGAACGCTCATACAAATAGAGTGTTAAGAGCCTTGATGAACGGAGTGGAAACAATGCCGCCTGTCAATCCGCAAGAGCCAAAATACTGTGACCGCAATATCTGTATACAGAACGAGTATAACGGCATAGGCTGTGATGAGTGCGAGGTCACAAAGAGTCAAGAGTCAAGCGTTGAAATCGTAAAGACAGAAGAATCCAATGACAACGGCACAAAGTATCTGAATATCAACGTGTCAGACGGTGAAGTTAAACGGAATCCCGATGTAGTAAGGCTTTGTTCGGATGTGGGAGTCTTGGAGTATGTGAAGCCGTGTGGTGATGTGATAAGCCGAAGTGCCTTAATGATAGCCTTAATGGATAAAGGAGTAGACCATATACAAGCAGACGATTTGGTAGAGATAAATCAAATAGTGTTAGAGTTACCATCCGTCAAGCAAGAGCCAAAGACAGGGCATTGGATAATAGATAAAGGTTCTCTAGACGCTTTATACGGTGAGGTATGTAAATGCTCCGAGTGTGGTGCAGAAAGTATTGGTGAGAGTGATTATTGCCCTGATTGTGGTGCGAAAATGGTTGAGCCACAGGAAAGTGACCACAAGTGCCACACTTGCAAACATTACACAAGCGGAGAGAATGACGGAAGTTGTGGTAGTTATATATGCAAGGGATATTCGGATTGGGAAGAAGTATAAAGACAGGAAGGAGCAGGAATGACAATAGATGACGCAATTCTATTTTTTAAGACAGAGAAGCCAAAGCAACCGCGCTCGATTGACGCTTGGCGAAAGTCAGACGCCTATGATATGGCGATAGAAGCCCTGAAGGAGAAGAAGGAGCGTGAAAAATGCAATATATAATTATGTGCGGCGGTCGCCTGAATGATCGCGGAGCGCCCAAACAACTTCAGACGATAAAGGGTGAGCCGATAATCGCGCGTACAATCAGACTTCTGACAGAGAATGGCATAAGCCTTAATGATATTGCAATCAGCTCGATATACCCTGACTTTGATCGCTTCGGAGTGCCCGTTTTTAAGCATCATAATACATTCGTATATGGTGGGCGTTGGCTAGAAGCCTTTTATCCGACAAAGAAGCCCGTATGTTATTTATGCGGTGACGTTGTTTTCTCACCTGAAGCCATAAAGACAATCGTTGAAACACAGACCGACTCGATTGAGTATTTTGCAACCGCACCGCCGTTTTCGGATAAGTATATAAAGACTTGGGCGGAGCCGTTAGCTTACAAGGTCGCAGATGTTAAGTTGTTCAAGGCTTGTATTGAAGTGACAAATCATTATGCCGATATAGGCAGATTCAGACGGGAGCCGATCGCGTGGGAATTATGGCAAGTCATAAAGGGCACGCCGTTGAATCAAATTGATTATACGAATTATACCGTTATCAATGACTATTCGTGTGATGCCGATTGTCAGGAGCAACTTGAGAAGATAGGAGAATATATAAAATGAAATTATCAATTATTATTCCATACTACAATTCAAAGACCTATACCGATGAGCTTCTTGCCGTTCTCGATAAGCAGATGACCGATGATGTTGAAGTGATCGTTGTAGACGACGGGAGCCCGAAGGCATATAAGACCGCGTACCCTTGGTGCAAGGTTATCAGGAAGAAGAACGGCGGGTGCGCTACGGCAAGGAATCGAGGGCTAAAAGCGGCGACGGGCGAATATATCCAGTTTATTGACTCCGATGACTTGGTGCCTGAATACTTCATTGATGAGCTACTCAAGAAGATAGCGTCAGGCGACTATGATGTGATTGACTTCTCTTGGCGGTCGCTTAACTTTAGCGGTACTCAATTTAATTGTCTGATACATTCCGATGCCGATTATCTTCGGAACCCGTCAGTATGTACCCGATGCTTTAAGCGCTCATATATCGGCGACAACCGCTTCAATGAGCTCAAGGATTCGACCGAAGATGAGGACTTTAGCCGTAAGCTCGGATATCTTGACCGCACGATCCTGATTAAGCACGGCACTATCCCGCAATATATGTACTTCTATCGTACCGCCGTTGATAATTCCAAAATTAAGCGATTCAAGGCGGGGCTTATGCGGACAAAGCGCGTGATATATTACTATAACATAGTTACGGCAGACCGTACCGATATACTCGAAGCAATCAAGGAAGATGACAAGCGCAACGAAGTCATATTGATGACCAAGCGATGCGACATCCCTGAGCTTCGTCGGTACTGTCAAATAATGCAACCTACTACGTTATGGACGCACTACCAAAAAGGTGAGCCGTATCGAAATTTGCAAATTATACAGACGCCGATTGAATCGCAGATAATTCTCTATATCAATTCGATGAATGTCATCGGCGGCCTTGCGACCTTCGTATATCAATTCGCCCTGACGTTTAAGGGTTATTATGATATAACCTTGGTTGTCAATCAGATTGATGAGCGCTTAAGGTCACGAATCGCGGCTCATATCAGGGTCGAGAAGTATAACCCGAATCGTCAATATCGATGCGACTCTTTGATAATGTTGAGGATACTTGATACAAAGCCCGCGAATATCGTATGTGCTCAATCTATTCAGATGTGCCACGCTTGCAAAACAAGCGACAAGTGGAGCATACCGCAATATCACGATTGTATCGTCAATGTATCTGAGGCAAGCAAAAAGAGCTTCGGGGATCAGGCAAAGGATGCCAAGGTCATACACAATATGATTGTACCTTCAGAAGAAAAAGCGCTCTTGCTTGTATCGGCTACTCGGATCCCCGCGGCTGACAAGGGTAAGAATGAAGCCCGAATGATTCAGCTTGTCAATATGCTCAATGATGCCAAGATACCGTTCATATGGCTTAACTTCTCGGACGGGCAATTGATGAACGCGCCCAAGGGCTTCTACAATATGGGCTTACATATGGACATACAACCGTATATCGCCAAGGCTGACTATCTTGTGCAATTATCCGATAGCGAAGCCTTCAGCTACTCGATACTAGAAGCCCTGATAAACAATACCGCCGTGATCGTTACACCATTCGCTTCGGTGCCTGAATATGGGATTGAGGACGGCAAGAACGGTTATATCGTGCCCTTCGATATGAACTTCGATGTTAAGAAGCTTTTAAACGTACCGCAATTCGAATATCAATATGATAACGATGCAATCATAAAGCAATGGCGTGACCTACTCGGTAAGAAGAAGCTCAAGCAGAATTATAAACCGCTTGACGTTCGGAAGGTACTGGCGCGCATTACCTACTACGATATAGAGCTCAAAAGAACCGTTAAGCAAGGCGAAGTATTGTATATGGCACCCGATCGGGCCGATGCACTTATGAGCAAGAATCTGATAACGCTCACGGAGGTATAGACAATGGACAGACAAGATGAAGCCCTGAAGCTCTTAAAGGAGATCAGGCATATCAATCACCTGATAGAGCAATTACAAGAAGATATTGACAGAATACTGACGGCTCTGACGAATACCACGATAAAGCCTAAAGAGGTTGACGTACAGACTTCGTTACCGCCTGACCCTATGGCGGATAAGGTTGCGCTTATGGTTGAGTATGAAGAGGCGCTTGAGAATCATCAAAAGGAACTGATTGAGCGCAAGAACATAGCAATCAATACTATCAGGCAAATGGACGTTGATAACCAACAATACATTATGCTCAAGTATATGAAGAATAAAACTATCGAGCAAATCGCTGATATTGTCGGTTATGGATCCCGTCAGACTTGGGAGAACATACACAAGGCCGAGCAACAATTCATCGAGATATATTCAAATAATTAAAAGTCTGCGAACTTTTGCGAGGTGTTTTATGATATTATGGTATCGAGAAAAAGCACACGGAAGTTTCTCCAAAATAACATCGCAATCGGGCACTCATCAATATGGTGGGTGCCTTTTGTATGGTATGAGAGCTTATGGCTAAAGCATTCGCAAAGAGCTTCTACAAGTCAAAAGCGTGGGAAGATTGCAGAGAAGCATACATAAAATACAAGGGCGGCTTATGTGAACGTTGCCTTGCTGACGGGATAATCTCAGCGGGCGTGATCGTTCACCATAAGAAATACTTAACGCCTTCCAATATAAGCAATCCTTCGGTCGCTACTGACTTCAATAATCTTGAATTGCTTTGCCAAGCGTGTCACAACAAAGAACATCACGGCGATGACAAAAACAAACAACCTAAGCGCTTCTTGATTGGCGCGAACGGCGAGATTATCCCGCTCGATACGCCCCCCGTATAGTATACGATACATATACCGCCTAGGGAC
>JAEIGA010014287.1_pt1 | contig 12087 bp, 9 predicted proteins | sample 9270691 | NCBI WGS metagenome assembly JAEIGA01 (sample SAMN17057246, study PRJNA624740) | gut metagenome | biome: biome; isolation source: fecal sample | host: Bos grunniens | place: China: Xizang | collected 2019
ATCAATAATATATCACAGTCGACACCTTTATATAGGAATAAAGTTATCTATGCCATAGCTACCATATTCATTGGGAGGAAAAAATATGAAAAACGAAACTTATAAGCAACTGTATACGGAACTCGAAAAATATGAACATTCCGGAGTAAGTATGAGACTGAATAACTACCCTGCAAGCCCGATGCAGATTGTGACGGCACACATGGTGCGGGAAGAATCGGCATATATGCGTGATTATGTATGGGACGATAAAGGACACGTGCGTGAAGTGACATTTCATAACATATTGGAAAGTTAATTTGACGAAGGATACCCCTCTATCGAGATAATTAATTTTTTCTTAAATGGGAAATTTGTCGAAATAGTTAATGACGCGTGCGAAAAATGTTGTTATAATAGATTCAAGTAGGAGGTATGATATGGAACATAGAATCAGACCAAGAACGCAGCAGAGCAGAAACAGCAGGAGAGCGTATATAAAAAGAAGACGGAGACAGGACCTTACCATTAAGGCTGCCATCTTTGTCATTTTAATAGCGAGTGTCATTGGAGGTGCATTTCTGATTAAGAGATTCGGACCGTCTAAGGAAGTGGTAAGTCTTGATAAATATTATGGTATAGAAAAAGAAAATCAACTGGCTATTACGATAGACAATGAGGTTGTCGGAGCGAAGGGAATGTTATATGACGGCAAACCTTATGTAGAATATACTGTAGTTCGTGATTATCTGAACAAACGTTTCTACTTGGATGTACATGAAAATATATTGCTCTATACATTGTCAAGCGGAACCATCCGCGTGGATGTGGGTAGCAAAGATTATACACTTCAGAAAGAAACAAAGAGCAAAGATTACGTTATTCTTAAGATGGAGGGTAGCGAAGCATACATAGCTTTAGATTTCGTACAGGAATACACGAACCTTTCATTTGAACTGTATGAAGATCCTGACAGAGTGATGATTGTAAGTGATTGGGGCGATACAACAGTAGCAACTGTGAAGAAGAAGACACAGCTTCGGGAAGATGCCGGTGTAAAGAGCGCAATCATAACCAATACCTCAAAAAAGAAAGAGGTTACAATTGTTTCTGAGGAAGGAAAGTGGAAGAAGATTCGCACAGAAGACGGATATGTTGGTTATATCAAGTCCAACTGCCTGAAGAATCAGAAGGACATTACAATCTCCAGAGAGTTCAAGGAACAGAAGTATTCAAACATTACAAAAGACTACACAATTAATCTGGCTTGGCACGTGGTAGGAAGCAGTGCTGCCAACAACACAGTTTTAGAGACAATTGCCAACACAAAGGGACTTACGACCATATCTCCGACGTGGTTTATGGTAAAAAATACATCGGGAGACATCAGTTCATTTGCAAGTTCGCAGTATGTGAATTATGCACACCAGTCCAATATAGAGGTGTGGGCATTGGTGAAAGATTTTGACGGAGGAATCGGTTCGAAGGAGGAGACATTAGCGCTTCTTGGCAAAACCTCCAACCGTGAGAATCTTGTGAACCAGTTAATATCAGCAGCCTTAAAGCATGATATTGATGGAATTAATGTTGATTTTGAACACGTTTCCAAAGAGTGCGGGGAACATTACCTGCAATTCTTAAGAGAACTGTCATTAAAGTGCAGGCAGAATGAGATTGTTCTGTCGGTGGCAAATCCGATTCCATCGCAGTACAGTACACAGTATGACCTAAAGGAACAGGGCGAGGTGGTGGACTATGTGATCATCATGGGATATGATGAGCATCACAAGGGTTCTCCTGAAAGTGGTCCGGTTGCTTCTCTGGCATTTGTGGAGAATGGTATCAAGGACGCACTGAAGGATGTGCCGGCAGAGAAGTTAATCAACGCCGTTCCGTTCTATACAAGATTGTGGAAGGAAGTTCCAAAGACGGAGGAAGAACTTGCAGAGCAGGAAGGAACTGACGCGGCGGAATATCCTTATAATGTAACCAGTCAAAGTTACGGTATGAGTAAAATTCATGTAGCCATTAACAATGCAGGTGCGAAGATTGTTGTCGATGAGGCTACCGGTCAGAACTATGCCGAGTGGCAGGCCGATGGTGCAACCTATAAAGTATGGCTTGAGGATGAAGCGGCATTGGAAGCAAAACTGAAGCTCATGAAAGAATATAAGCTTGCCGGCGTGGCGAGTTGGAGATTAGGATTCGAGTCGTCCAGTGCATGGGAATTGATTTTAAAATATGTGAATTAACAAGGAAGAAGGGCAAAGCGTTGCCCTTCTTTTAAATAAAAACTTGTTGGTCCAAGTTGTACAAACAAGTTCAAAAAATTTTATTGTGGAAGATTCTATTTAAATGGGTTATAATTTTTTTAACAAGAGATTTTAGAAAGGAGCATTATATATGCAGGCAGTAGTAAAACGAGGAGCAGATGAACTTCAAAAAGCGCGTGAAGAGTTGTTCCGGGAATTAGACAAAGGTATTCGTGATATGGAACGGGGAGATGTTATTCCACACGAACAGATGATGAGAGAGATTCGCGCAGAATTTGGGTTATAATATGTATATAATCCGAGAAACAAAAGAGGCTAAGCGAGATTTGAGGAATCTAGTGGCTCACAAGATTTACTCCCTAATGAATGGACAAGCTTGGACAAACATCTTACATAATGTAGATGGATATAGTATCTAAAATAAAATCCGTTTTGAAATTATATAAATTACGCATTACAGTTACGAAGGAAGGGACTGTTTTATTTTTGCGCTCGAAAATGTTATTTTTAACTTGTAACATAAAACGAGTTACAGATTAAAAATAGGAACGAACTACTTTTTCTGTAAAATAGTATAAAAATAACAAAAAATGTGAAAAAAGAGCGATTAGTTTTATTTTATATATCGTTCTTCTTGGTGCAACATTGACAAATTTTTCGTTTAGTTGTGCAATAGAAAGTTAAAAAAAAGCAATGTTTATGTCTAGTAAAAATCTATTCGCTTATAAAAATATAATTTATGATAGTTGTAGTTGTGATAGTGGGTGAAGATTCGCATTGTTTGAAACAAGGGGGAGACAGTTGGGATTCTTGTACTGTGGATAGAGTGCATCCGAATGATTTGGGATTTTATCGAATGGCAAGGCGAATTGAGGAAGAAATTAGAAAAATATTGAAATGAAAAAGGTGAGAGGTAATACGATGGGACATTTTATAGGATATCAACAAGAACACGAACAAGCATTATACATTCGCAAAAAAGTACATATAGAGCAAGAAATAGAAAAAGTGACAATGAGACTGTCTGCGCTCGGAGTTGTTAAGGGATTTTGTAATGGAGAAGAAATCGATAATGATTTGCTTACACCGGGATGGACTGACTTTCATAAACGAATTCCTTTTTACACCTTTGATTTAACAAAGTATATGAGAGAAGGGCAAAATGTTCTTGCCTTTACACTTGGAAACGGGTGGGGGGTTGGAACTGTGGCATGGTTTGGAAAGAAGCACTATTCCAAACAACCGCTTATGTGGTGTGACATAGAGATAGTTTATTCAGATGGCACCACAGAATGTGTGGGTTCTGACAATACGTTTAGACTTACCTTTGGACAGATAGTAAGCAACGACCTTTTCGATGGTGAAGTGTGGGATGCAAGGTGCGATGTGGGTGAGTTTGCGTCGGTGAATTATGATGACAGTGCATGGGAATACGCAACGATACATGAGGGCAATACAGAACGTTTGGAGCCTGCAATGGCACCACTTACTAGAAAAAAAGAAAGATATTCTGGAACTTATTTATATGAACAGGGTGGATACCACATTTATGATTTTATGCAAAATCATGCAGGAGTGCCGGAGATAGCTATTCATAATGCCACAAGCGGAACAAAATTGACCTTTATTTATGGAGAAATGTTAGATGAAGACGGAAATGTATATACGAAAAATCTGCGCTTAGCAAAGGCAACAGATGTATATATATGCCGAGAAGGCAATCAATCCTTCTGCCCGCATATGACTTTTCATGGTTACCGTTATATAGGTGTCCGTGTGGAAGGAGCCTGTCAACTAGAAGGGGTAGAAAGTGTGGCAATCTACAGTGATATTCCGTTTCACAGCACCTTTTCTTGCTCCGACGAAACGATAAATCAATTATTCCGAAACATTATTGCAAGTCAAAAGAGTAACTTTATCAATGTACCAACAGATTGTCCGCAGCGTGATGAACGCCTTGGATGGACCGGAGATGTGCAGATATTCTGTCGCTCTGCCATGTTGAATGCAGACTGTCGGGATTTCTTTCAGAAGTATTTGGTGGATGTTCTGGATGCACAACAAGAAAATGGCATGATTGATTGGGTGGCTCCTTCGGTATGTGTGGATTTTGATCAGATGTATGGTTCACCAGGCTGGGGAGATGTCATTACGGTGTTACCTTATGAATATTATTGTATGTATCAAGATGATTCCATGATTCGAAAAGCTCTTCCGGCTGCAAAGCGTTGGTTACAGTATTGTATCAACGATAGCGAAGAGTATGTGAGACCGGATAGAGGCTATGGCGATTGGCTGTCTATCAATGAGACAACAGACAAGACGCTTCTAAGCATTTTCTATATAGCATACAGTTCACTCTTAATTGCCAAAATGAGTGAAATTGTGGGAGAAGATGCAGAGGAATATTTTGAACTCTATGAAGAGGTTAAGGAAACCATTCGTAAAAAATTCATTTTGGAGAATGGTAAATTAATGAGTGATACTCAGACAGCGTATGTGTTGGCATATACGTTTGGAATTATGACAGCGGAAGAGATACGACCTCACTTGCTGGCATCTCTGGAGAAACATAATTATCATTTGTCAACAGGATTTTTGGGAGTCAAATACTTATTACCTGTATTGTGTGAACTGGAAGAATATGACTTGGCATACAAAGTGTTTACGCAGAAGGATTTCCCATCCTGGTGTTATCCTGTTATTAATGGAGCCACCACCATGTGGGAGGCTTGGAATTGTTACGTGAAGGGCGTGGGCTTTTCCAGCACAGCGACAAACAGTTTTAATCATTATGCATTTGGGGCAGTCTGTGAGTGGATGTATTCCAAGATGCTTGGCATTCAATATACTCAGGATGGTATCGTGATTTGTCCGGCTATTGATGAAAGTGGTTGTATTACATGCGCAAAGGGAAGTACCGGACTAGGTGATGCAAAGATAAGCGTTGAATGGAAAAATTGTGAGAATGGTTGGACAGACCTCCAAATACAGGCACCGCTAGGGGTAGAGATTAATTTGAGCAAATACCGCAATGTAGAGAAAATAGCGGAAGGTCATTATATGATCAAAAGATAAGGAGAATGGATATTTTATTAACGGAGAAAATCAGAATTGAAACCGGAAGAAATGAGAATTGCGAAAGAGGAGCGATACGCACCGGTTTTTTAACGTGAACGATAATGAAAGAAGGGCAGAGACTGCCCTTCTTTTGTATGTCTTTGACCTAGTTGATGCAAGGTCTATTCAACTTCAGAGGATAACTTTATGTATTGCGGGCTTTCATAAACTTTATCAAGATAGCCGTCTTCCGCCCCATAAGTAGCAGCTGTTTCACTGCTGTAGTTACTCCATACACCTTTAGCCTTCAGATTACAAGAGCCAAGTGAGCCAAATCGCTCAATTGTTACGGTCTCACCATCAATATGAAAAACCGTCATACTAAGAGTCTTATCTGCCCCTGCATTTTCACTGTAACTATAGCCTACATACCCTGCATTCAAATAAGTGAAATGAAGTTCTTTCGCATTAGGAACTTCCGTATTCTTATCCAACTGCGAAATATAAATGGTATCGCCTTTTGTTAGGTACACAGAGGAACCGCCCAGATAATCATCATATCCCCAAGAGTTGTGGTTGTGTCCATATAAATAGATGATATTTTGTCCTTTTTTTCCATATTCATTTAATACTTCAAAAATGTATTCGGAGTACAATCCTGAAGATTCACGATAAGTGCGCATAGAATAGTGAAGAGGTACATGAGAAACCACAAAAATAGGTCTCTTATATTTTTTATCAACCTTTTCTTGCAAATATTCTTCTAAATCGGATGCAATACGTTCTACCGAACCGAAATATCCTCCGTCTGCCGCGAACTCGTCTTCGTGAATCACGAACACACCATACTCTGGAGTATCATTTTCTCCTTCTCTACTTAACCCCTCTGAGAAGGCAACATCATGATTCCCCTGAGAGAAAATCATTCTGTTTTCACCCAGCACGCCGTACTCATCTTGCACAACATCTATTAAACTTTGAATGCCTTCAGCAGTCTCCTCATATTCGTAATCATAGTCTCCTGCGCACAGAAAACCATCAAGTTCGGCATAGCCAGCATTTTTAATACTTCTTAAAATCCTTCTGACAGTTCTGGCGCTGGCAGCATTTCCACTTGGATTTTGAAAATCGGAACAAGCGACAATGGTAACAGGATTTTTCGCCACCTCTGATTCGATAACGTCAGAATCTTTCTGGCATGCACCGGCTGTTAAGGTCATGAGGATTATCAATAACATTAAAAATTTTTTTCTCATTTTCATACGATTCACTCCTACTTATAGAATCTACATTACACACGTATTATAGAAGTTGCGTAATCACTTGTCAAATAACACTTACGGGCTAGTTGACTTTGTAAAAGAAATCCGTTATATTGAGGACGATATTTGACGCAACAGATTTTAGTATAGTTTATCATTTGTAGGAGGTATGAATGAGAACGGAATCTATAAAGTATTTTGAATATACCTATGATGATGTGTGTTGCCATGCAAGCAAGGATTATGATTATTTATGGAGTGCGAAAGATTCGTATTTACATAGGCATGTTGACTTTTATGAGTTGTTTTTAGTAGTGTCAGGACAACCTTTCCATTATTACCGCGGAACGAAGGAGGTTCTTCATAAAAATCAGATGTTTATCTTCAAACCGGGAGAAAAACATCATATCTATACAGAGCCACACCAATCGTTCCACTTTACTTTTTTTGCAAGGCCTTTCTTCATGGAACGAATTATAGAACAAAATCCTTATCTGCACAATCTATTTGAAGGAGAGAATTATCTGAGCTGTGAAATGAAGGATGCGGAGTATGATTATATCTATTCCTTGGCTGACTCATTAGTACACCAACAGGATGAGGACGAAAAGGTATATATGCTACTTAATAACGCCCTCATGATTATGAAGTGGCATAATAAAGATTGTGATTTAGGCAAGTGTAATCGATATGTAGAAGATATCTTGGAAAAAATGAACAGTCATGCATATCTGACAATGCAGATGGATGAAATTTATGAGAGATATCCTATATCGCAGAGAATTCTTACGCGAGATTTCAAAGAACGTACGGGTATGACGCTTGTTCAATATCAAAAGGTTCAAAAGTTGAGATATGCTGCGCAATTGTTAATTAAGTCTAATTATAAAATCTTGGATATAGTAGGAATGGTAGGGTATGACAGTCCAAGTTATTTTGCTGATACATTTGCAAAAGAGTATGGTATGTCGCCAAAGAAATATAGAGAGACTCACAAGAGATAGTGAGATTCTGAGATTAACGGTCGGTTGAATAAAACAGGCCGTTTTTTGTTTGAAAAAAGTATAAAAAGAGGAAAAAACGACAGAAAAGAGAAAGAAAAATCAATCGTAACAAACTATAATTATATTAAGAACTTATTTAGAAAGAACAAATAGGGGGATTAATATGAAAGAGAGAGTTTTAAGCTTTATGTTGTGTATTGCTCTATTATTGACAAATGTGAGTAGTATTTCTAACAGTTTTGTGGCAGAAGCTAAGGAAGCGGAAAAAGATCCGGTAACCGTCATTGCTTGTTCAGATTATCAGCACCCGAGTGGAAACGCCGCAAGTGCCACTATTGTAAATAGCATTTTGTCTCAAATAGAAGCGGCCGGTTATGATAAGGCAGATGGCTTTCTAGCGATGGGAGATTATGATTATGATTCAAACAATGTAGAAACAACTGGAGGTATCGAGTCCCTTAAGGGGAGTGTGCAAAGTACCTATCCGAATCTTGCAGATGATAAGATGGTTTTCGTACAGGGAAATCATGATGTTGCGGGTTCAAAGGGGTTAAGTCCCAGCGGAGCCAATGATACAGATGATTATGGTGTATATGTCATTCACCATGATGAATTCCGAGGAGGTGGCGGAGACGCTGCTACTGTGCAAAGCGTGGCAGCAGGATTGGGCGAGTACTTGCGGGACAAGGCAGATGCAGGGAATAAAAAGCCGATTTTTGTAATATCGCATTTACCATTACATTATTCTACGCGTACACGGAATGGAGGAGATGCGAAGTATGCACAATATCTTTTTGAGGTAATGAATAAGTATGCCGCTGAAGGTCAGAATATCATCTACATGTATGGGCACAACCACAATTCCTGGGGATATGATGATTATCTGGGTACAGGCTCGGTGTATCTGACACGGGGTGACAGTATTTACATTGCAAAGCCGGAAAGTCAAACGGCAGTTCCGACAGAGTATGAACTTGCATTTACTTATATGAATGCAGGATATGTGTGATACAATTACAGTGAAACAGAGGGAGCAGACAAGACCCTTACTATGACGGTTTTTGAGATTCGAGATGATCTGGTAACGGTGGAACGTTATAGTGCTTCTGGTTTACATAACATGAAATCTCGTGGACTATGGGCCAACAACCGTTTGCAGGTAGAGAGCAAAGAAAATTATGGTGCGGACGACAGTTATCTGCAAAAAGAATATTTAAGTCCACAAGTTATTGTGGGTAATATTGTAGAAAACGGAAACGTTCGTGTAATCACATCCGATTTGACAGGAATGACTGTAGCTGAACGGACAACTGCAAAGGATGAAGTAGTTCATTCTTCGTATATCTCATATGATGTGGAAACTACGGGATATGCAAAGGGGCAACACGCCATTGTGCATGTAACCTTGCCCGCAGAAAATGAATTTGACTTAAGTCAGCCTATTTTCCTCACAGAAAAAGGAACCGGGACGATGACGGTTTGCGTTGCTTCCAATGGACAGATCAAATTCGAGACAAATAACTTTGGAGACTTTGAGTTGGCACAATATAAAGCGATATCTTCGGTTGCAACAGAGAAAACCATTTATCGCTTGGTTAGTTCCTTCAATAAGAATGGCGGCAAGTATTTAATTGTAAATAAGGATATAGCAGGTTCTGCTTATGCACTTAAGCAAAACAATGACACGAGCCTTTCTTCGGCTTCCGTTGAGATTCGGAGTGATGCGGCAGTAGGTACATATATAGAGACCGATGATAGTGCAATGAAATGGGAATATATTTTTGCACTTGCTTATGGTAGCGGAGCAGGATCAGGATATCTGAAGAATCAACTGACCAATCGATACTTGCGTGCAAAAGAAGGTAGCACCCTAGATACAGTAGAAGGTAGTGGTCAAGATTATAGCTACTGGAGAATGTCGGGAGGAGCTTTGTATGCATTTCAGAATTGGGAGAAGAGCGGTGATATTGCCCGCTATTGGCTGAAGTATAATGACGGGTTCTCTATAAGTAGTTCTAAGGCGAGCGTTTATATTTTTGAAGAAAGCGTTGCCATGCTTGAAGACAGAGTTTCCTTGAACAACACCAGTGGTAGTGTCACAACAGGTGCCAATGTTTCCGATAGTACAGGAAGTAAGATTATTTTTTGCTATGAAGATGGAACGATAGATGTTGTAGATGTTACTGTGTCTATGTTGCGTGATCAGGAAGGCAATGTGGTCGACACTGATGTAACAGGAATGCAGACCGGGCTGCAAGTTTATTATCAGAATACACTCATCTATGATAACTATACTTTACAGGTTTATCACGAAAATGGAGAAAACTATTTAGATATATCTGAGTATCGTTCGGGGAAAGTATTTACCTATCCGGAGAAGAAAGGATATGTATTTGCAGGATGGTATGAGGATTCAACATTCACAAAACCTTTGAGAAAAGATGTGCAAACTGGTTATGCATATGCAAAATTTGCAAATGCGGAGGTGCTTGATGCAAAATATCAGATTGCGGCTGACACAACTATAGAAAGTCAGGAAACAAGATTACGCCTTGTGACGACAGTAGATTCTTTGCTATACAAGGAAGTTGGCTTCGTGCTTCATGCAAATGGTAAGGATTCCAAGCCGTGTGTCTCAGAAACAGTTTATAACACTATTTTAGGCAAGGTAAATGGTACAACTAAGACCTATTATCCACAAGAGGAATTTGACGTTTCTTCAAAGTATTTTATGATATTAGAAGTGACGGGGATACCAAACAGTGAATTTGAAACGGATATCACGGTTAAACCAAGATGGACCACGTTAGATGGAACAATTGTTTATGGAGCAAGCAAGGTTGTAAATATAGCAGACAGTGTCTTTAAGCCGGATTATTATAATGGAATTACCTTTGAACGGGCAAAGGAAACAGTTTCATTGTTCAGCATAAGTAGTTCCTTTTCGGAAGCTAATATAAGTTCTTATGCGACGAATGGAATTAGTGTTGCAGGACATTCTTTGGGAGAAAAGGGGCTTCAGCTAATTCCATCGGGGACTTCTTATTACCCATCATTGAGTTTGAAATATGGAGTAGCCACAGTTGGAACGGTTATATCGTTTATGATCTATATCGATACCGATGTAACTGAAAGTAAATGGTGGATAGAATCAAAACAAGGAAGTAATGCTGGAGATTTCGTGCCAACAGGAGTCACGAATCGTACAAGTCGTAGTGAAGGATATGAGGTAAATCAGTGGATTGAGGTTTCTTATACCCTAAAAGAAGATGTCACAGATGGCCAGTATATATTTTTCAATATGGATAATGGCGGACATGCCTTAGTGGATGCACCAGCAACAATCTATATGGACAACATCAAACTGACAGCACCGACGTCAGAAGGATAGCAGGAAAGAGTCAAGAAAAATTCAAAAAACATCAGAAAAGAAGAGGAAATCGGCAAATTATCCGATTTCCTCTTTTGCGTTCCTAATATACATGATGAAGATTGCGATATGCTTTCGGCGTCATGTTATATTTCTTTTTGAAACGCCTGTGAAAATTGGCATAGTCAATAAAGCCGGATTGTGTGCAGACATCCGCAATGCTGGTATTACTGAAGGTCAATAATTTCGTTGCATGGTCGAAACGTATATTATCTAAATACACCTTATAATTTACGCCGATTTCCTTTAGAAACAGCTTGCTCAGATAAACAGGAACAATACCTACATGTTCAGCAGTGTCCGTCAAAGTAATGTTGTCGCGAAAATTTTCAGTTATGTAGATGATAGCTGATTGCACATGTGAGGTGTAGTTTGTACCGGAAAATGGCGTTAGCGTATTAAGTTCATATAACAAACATTGGAGGAAATTAATAGCATAAGTATAATCCTTGTCATTACAACAATGTACAATTCGATCAAGGTGTCTTTTGATTAATGTATTTGGTTCATCTGTAAATACAGCGCTTTTCTTTGCGAAAAACAATTTAAACAGGATAGACATATCGCAGATACTACAAGGGAACATTAGATTAATAATCTCTGCCTGCACATTGTCGAAGGAATGAAACGCAGATGGCGACATAAAGAATAACATGTTGTCCTGAATTTCATACTCAACACCGTCAATAATGTAAGTTCCGGATCCCTTGATAATATACTCAATTTCGAAAAAGTCATGTACGTGCACCGCCAGTGTTTCTGAACATATCGTTTTATACGAAGCGGTAATAATCTCATTCTTTATTAATTGTTGTTTGTTCAAAAATTCCATAACTTGCCCTCCTTGGTTTAAATATATCATCTCAAGTTCCTAAAAACAAGAAAAAGTTAAAAAAAGCAATATTTGTGTCAAGTAAAAATCTATTCGAATTTTGAAATGTGATTTATAGTTATTACAGTAGTGTAAATGGGTGAGTTTTCGCATTGTTTCAAACAATGCATACAATTTGCAAAAAATGGTAATTATGGAAGGTGTTTACTTAGGCGAAATGACATAAATGAATGTAAAATAGTAAATA
>JAEIGA010014288.1_pt1 | contig 12086 bp, 9 predicted proteins | sample 9270691 | NCBI WGS metagenome assembly JAEIGA01 (sample SAMN17057246, study PRJNA624740) | gut metagenome | biome: biome; isolation source: fecal sample | host: Bos grunniens | place: China: Xizang | collected 2019
ACCCTCCTGCCACTTTGCCAGCTCCGACCTTATGCTCTGTTCGATATATTCTCGATCAATTATTTTCGCCATATTACACGCCAACTTATTTGTGAAATGTTTTACAATGCAAATATAGTTATAATATTCTAAATAAATGTTTTAATCAGCTCTATTTACAAAATAAAAAGACATTTAGCAACATAAGTATTGCGTCCGAAAGTAAAGATAGCGTCGGTCAGACACACAAAAAGCAGGTCGTCACAATTCGTGCGACCACACAATATTAGACATAAAAAACACGATTAACTCACCGCGAGCGACTACCTCACCTCGAGTAGTCGCATAGCTTCATCTACATTCTCTTTACGAACAAGAAGTTGTGTAGGGAACGCTCCGATGGCGTAGATGGTCGACAGATACTCACCCTGAAGTGTGCAGAAGATACCTGCACTATCCAAAATAGACTTAGCAATCTCAGCCTCAATAGATGTGTTGTAAGCCTGGATGACAACCAAACTCTCTGAAGTTGTATTTGTTATAGCCATAATATTTAGGTTTTGTGTAAAGTTAACACTTTTTTTCTTAAAAATTACATTGCAAGGAATAAATTATTACAAAAAATTATCCCTATATTTGTACACTAATTTTAATTGAACAAAAATCGTACTATGCGTCAGTTTGTACACCTACACGTACACAGCCAATACTCGTTGCTCGATGGCCAGGCAAGCATCTCAAAACTTGTCGACAAGGCTATTGACGATGGTATGCCTGGCATTGCACTCACTGACCACGGTAATATGTTCGGTGTCAAGGAGTTCTTTAACTATGTAAAGAAGAAGAACTCTGCACGAAAAGATAAGATAAAGTCGCTTCAAGGGCTTATCGAGCGTCTTGAAAATGGCACAGCATCCGAGGCCGAGATGGGTGATGACGCAGCTACTGCACTTGCAAAGGCCCGTGTGGAGCTCGACGCAATACCCAGGGCCGACTTCAAGGGAATCATCGGTTGCGAGGTCTATGTTGCCCATCGCCGACTCTTCAACAAGGAGGGTAAGGAGGATCAAGGTGGTTACCACCTCATCTTGCTGGCCAAGAATATGCAAGGCTACAAGAATCTAATCAAGATTGTATCCAAGGCCTATACAGAGGGTTTCTATATGCGTCCTCGCACTGATCGTGCTGAACTAGAGAAGTACCACGAGGGCCTCATCTGCTGTTCAGCTTGTCTGGGTGGCGAGATTCCACGACTCATTCGCAGCGAGCGATTCGACGATGCTGCTGCAGCTATCGAGTGGCACCGCAGCATCTTTGGTGATGACTACTACCTTGAGCTTCAGCTTCATAAGGCGACTGTCGAGCGTGCCAACCACGAAACGTGGGTTGAGCAAGCTCGTGTTAATGAGTACCTCATCGACTACTCACGCAAGCACGGCGTAAAGCTTGTCTGCACCAACGACGTACATTTTGTCGACGAAGAGCACGCCGAAGCTCACGACCGACTCATCTGTCTGGGAACATCAAAGGACCTTGACGACCCTCGCCGTATGCTCTATTCGAAGCAGGAGTGGATGAAGACAACGGCAGAGATGAATGCCATTTTCGAGGATGTACCCGACGCTATCGACAACACTATCGAGGTATGTAACAAGGTTGAGAGCTTCAATATTGACCACTCCCCCATTATGCCAACTTTTGCCATCCCCGAGGAGTTTGGCACTGAGGAGGGTTATCGCCAAAAGTATAGCGAGAAGGATATCTTCGATGAGTTTACTCAGGACGAGAATGGCAACGTTGTGATGTCGGAGGATGAGGCGAAGAAGAAGATTGAGAAGTTGGGGGGCTACGACAAGTTATACCGCATCAAGCTCGAGGCCGACTACCTGGCCAAGCTCGCTATGGATGGAGCTCACAAACGCTATGGTGAGGTGCTTGACGAGGAGACTACTACGCGACTAAAGTTCGAGTTGCACATTATGAAGACTATGGGTTTCCCTGGCTACTTCCTCATTGTGCAAGACTTTATTCGTGCAGCTCGCGAAGAGCTCGATGTGTCGGTAGGTCCAGGTCGTGGCTCTGCCGCAGGATCGGCTGTCGCATACTGCCTCGGAATCACGCAGATCGACCCAATCAAATACGACCTTCTGTTTGAGCGATTCTTGAATCCTGACCGAATATCACTGCCCGATATCGATATCGACTTTGATGATGATGGTCGAGGTCGAGTGCTCAATTGGGTTACGCAGAAGTATGGCAAGGAGAAGGTGGCACATATCATCACCTACGGCACTATGGCCACAAAGATGGCCCTGAAGGATGTAGCTCGCGTTCAGAAACTTCCGCTTGCCCAGGCCAACCAGCTATGTAAGTGGGTACCAGATCGCATCACCGACCCTAACGACAAGGACAAGCAGCTCAAAATCAACCTCAAGAATGCCATTATGGCCGTTCCTGAGCTGAAGGCTGCCGAGGAGTCGGAGGATCCTATTATGCACGACACTATCAAGTATGCGAAGATGCTTGAGGGTAATGTGCGAGGCACGGGTGTTCACGCTTGTGGCACAATCATATGTCGTGACGACATCACCGACTGGGTGCCAGTAAGCACCGCTGTAGATAAGGAGACGGGCGAGAATATGCTCGTTACACAATATGAGGGTTCCGTGATTGAGGATACAGGTCTTATCAAGATGGACTTCCTCGGTCTCAAGACGCTCTCAATCATCAAGGACGCTGTCGAGACTGTCGAGCAGACACACGGTGTGCATATCGACATCGACAACATCCCGATCGACGACAAAAAGACATACGACCTATACTGCAAGGGTGGAACAATCGGCACGTTCCAGTTTGAGTCGCCTGGTATGCAGAAGTATTTGCGTGAGTTGCAGCCCTCTACATTTGAGGACCTCATTGCTATGAACGCACTCTACCGCCCAGGTCCAATGGACTACATTCCCGACTTTATCGACCGCAAGCACGGACGTAAGCCTATCGAGTATGATATCCCGATTATGGAGCGATACTTGAAGGATACGTATGGTATTACCGTCTACCAGGAGCAGGTGATGCTCTTGTCTCGCTTGTTGGGTAACTTCACACGAGGCGAGTCCGACACACTGCGTAAGGCAATGGGTAAGAAGATCAAGTCGAAGCTTGATGAGCTTAAGCCTAAGTTTATCGCTGGTGGTAAGTCAAATGGCCACGACGAGAAGGTGCTCGAGAAAATTTGGGCCGACTGGGAGAAGTTTGCTTCGTATGCATTCAACAAGTCGCACGCAACGTGCTACTCGTGGGTAGCCTACCAGACAGCATACATCAAGGCTCACTACCCCTCTGAGTATATGGCGACGGTACTTAGCCGTAACCTTAACGATATCAAGCAGGTTACGGCCTATATGACTGAGTGCAAGAGTATGGGTATCGACGTTCTTGGTCCTGATATCAATGAGTCGCAAATCAAGTTCTCGACAAACAAGAAGGGCGATATCCGCTTTGGTCTTGCTGCAATCAAGGGTGTTGGCGAGGCCGCCTCTGAGTCGATGATACGCGAGCGTAAGGAGAATGGTCCATATAAGAATATATTCGACTTTATGGAACGTATCAACTACTCGACAGTGAATCGCAAATGTTTGGAGAACATAGCCTATGCTGGTGGTTTTGACTCGCTCATCGACTTCAATCGCTCACGCTTTTTTGCTGCCGATCAGTCGGGTATGCAATATCTGGATCAGTTGGTGCGTTACGGACAGCGTATCCAGCAAGAGAAGCAGAATGCCCAACAGAGCCTCTTCGGTATGGCAAGCGATGGTGGTGGCAATATTCAGCCTCCTCGTGTTCCTGTGGCAGAGGATTGGAATAACCTCACAATACTTAATAAGGAGCGTGAGGTCATTGGACTATATATGTCGTCGCACCCGCTCGACCGCTTCGGCTTTATCATTAAGCGAATGTGCGGTGCCGACCTTGCAGCAATGCAGGACCTCACTCCACTCAAGGGTACAGAGGTGTCGATTGCTGGTGTTGTCACCAGCGTAACACCGATGGCCACAAAAGATGGTCGCCGCTATGCACGCTTTGTACTCGAGGACTACAACACAAGCCACGAGTTTACGCTCTTTAGCAAAGATTATGAGCGAATGGGTATGCTTATTGAGCAGAACAACTTTTTGTTTATCCGTGGTCGTGTACAACCTCGACCATACCGCGAACCCGAGGAGTTAGAGTTTAAGATTCTCGCAATTCAGCACCTTGCAGAGGTATCGGAGAGCATAAACTCGATACGCATAGAGCTTGACATAAATGAGGTATGTCCAACACTTACTCAGATGATCATCGAAAAGGCAGAGAGCAACAAGGGCAAGGCAACGCTCTCGTTCGTGATTGTCGACAAGACAAACAACGTGAAGATAAAACTTAGCTCCAAAAAGTATCGTGTGGCACCAACCACCGAATTTATGGAGTTTTTAGACAATAACGAATTCAACTATTTTTTAAACATTTAACACTTAAAACTTAAAGTTATGGCACTTAAGATTAACAATGAGAATTTTGCTGAGGTTAAGGCTCAGAGCCTTCCAGTGGTTATTGATTTCTGGGCAACTTGGTGTGGTCCTTGCCGTATGGTAGCTCCTATCATTGACGAGCTCTCTGAGGAGTATGATGGCAAGGTATTGATTGGCAAGTGCGACGTAGAGGAGGGCGACGAGGTTGCTGCTCAGTTTATGATTCGCAACGTTCCTACTATCGTCTTCCTTAAGGATGGCAAGCAGGTAGACAAGCACGTAGGTGCAGCTACTAAGGAGCAGCTCAAGGCTAAGATCGACGCTTTGCTCTAATCTTTGACTTTGACTCAAATGAAGTGCCTGTCCAACACCATTTTGGACAGGCACTCATATTATATATTTTGCTGAGATGATTTTTGTTCACAAACAGATGTAATAAGCAAAACTTGATAGCCACTACTTCTCCTCCTCTACCTTATCAAGAGCCATATCGCTAAGCGTTTTTCCCTGCTTAATCAACCTATCTGCTCGACGACATGTCACTACAATATGGACAACACCTAAAACCAATATTAACAGCGATATAGCATAGATTATATCAAATGATTCAAGAGCTCCAATGTAGTCGTTTATACTCTTATCCTGATAGGATAATTGAAGCAAGAGATAGGCGATTATATTATTGAAAATATGGAGGATGATAGGTGCGAAAATCGACTGCGTAAAAATATAGGCATAACTAAATATCATACCGGCAAAAAAGGCCTCAATGGCGACAGCCACCTCGCCGTGCATAACACCAAATAGAAGCGACGAGACGATGGCAGCAACGGTCGGACGACACGTATTGCTGAGAACCGAAAATACCCCAGCACGAAATATCAGCTCCTCGACAATCGGTGCAATAAATATGACAGTCACCACAGCCCACACACTCGATGGCACCACGCTCTCTATAGAAGGGAGTAGTCGCATAAGAGGAGCAAGGACGATAGCTAAGGCGACAAGCAACACAAGACCCCAGATATGAACCATAGGATTTAGTCCACGCACGCTCCACATCATTCGCTCTTTGGGCTTAATAACCAGTATATTATACAGCATCACGCCAATGAGCATTAATACCATAGGGACTACATATGACACAAGGAATCTAATATCTGTATCAGCAATATAGACAACTTGCAAAACAAGGCCTGCAAGCAAAAAAGCGACAACACCAATCGCCGCCACAGCAATAATATCTCGAAAACACTTCACAAGGTTGCTCATAACACACATTTTTAGTCGTAATACGCATCTCGCAAGTCATCAGGGACATAAGCGACAAAAATCGAACAAAGTTAGCTTTTTTCTTCGGATATCATCGCTTTTCGGATAAAAATTATTAAATTTGCACGATATATACAAAACGAGAAAAAAGAGATAAGACAAGATATGGCAAAAGTTGTTGCTTTAGCAAATCAGAAGGGCGGCGTGGGAAAGACCACTACAGCCATCAACCTCGCAGCCTCTGTAGCACTACTCGGCAAAAAGGTGCTACTAATCGACGCCGATCCCCAGGCAAATGCCACCTCTGGACTCGGCTTCGACATCAACCTTAAGGGAATCTACGAGTGCATCGTGGGCGAAGCTACAGCCGAGGAGGTTATTCAACATAGCGAAGACATCAAGAAGCTGTGGTTGCTACCCTCTTCAATCAACCTCGTGGCAGCCGACACCGAGCTTCCAGCAATGGAGAATGCCCACCATATCATCAAGGGCATTGTAGATTCTGTACGAGATAAGTTCGACTACATCTTCATCGACTGTTCGCCATCACTCGGATTTACTACTGTCAACATCCTCACTGCAGCAGACTCTGTGCTTGTCCCTGTGCAGTGTGAGTATCTTGCCTTGGAGGGTTTGAGCAAGCTGCTCAACACCATCAAGATGGTTAAGGGACGCCTTAACCCTGAGCTTCAGATCGAGGGCTTCGTGCTTACGATGTATATGCGTAACCGACTTAACAACCAGGTTGTGAGCGAGGTGCGTGAGCACTTTGGCGAATTGGCCTACGAGACCATCATACAGCGTAACATTCGTCTTGGCGAGGCTCCATCACACGGCAAGCCAGTGATGTTATACGATGCCGCAGCAACAGGCTCGGTAAACTACCTGAATTTGGCACGCGAGTTTATCAAGCGAAACCGCAAGAAGTAGAGAATTAAACGATAGAATTTAGATATGACAACAATGCCCAAGAAGCGAGGATTAGGTCGTGGCTTAGACGCTATCTTCGGAGATATAACACCTACGCAGCAGAGCAAGCCAATGTCCGAGATGGCAGAGGTAGCCATTGCCGACATCTTTCCTAACCCACTTCAGCCTCGCACTGAGTTCGACGAGGAGGCTCTCGCAGAGCTTGCCGACTCTATCTCGCAGCTCGGCGTGATTCAGCCCATCACACTCAAGCGTCGCGACGATGGCAAATACACCATCATCAGTGGTGAACGTCGCTGGCGTGCATCGCAGCGTGCTGGTCTCGAGACACTTCCTGCCTACATCCGCGAAGTTGATGACGAGAATCTCCACGCGATGGCTCTTGTTGAGAATATTCAACGTCAGGACCTTAACGCCATAGAGATTGCCCTCGGTATGCAGCGTCTCATTGACGAGTGTGGCCTTACACAGGAGGCTATGGCCGAGAAGGTGGGCAAAAAACGCTCAACAGTGTCGAACTATATGCGTCTTCTAAACCTACCATCAGAAGTGCAGCTCGCTCTCAAAGAGGGTATCATTACTATGGGCCACGCTAAGGCTATTGCTGGCATCGCCACAGAGAAGCAGCTCAAGGCCTTGAAGAAGTGCATTAAGAAGGCTCTCTCTGTTCGCCAAATGGAGCTCTTAGCACGCAAACTTAGCGAATCACCTAAGAAGAGTTCGACATCCGAAGATGAGGAGTATCCAGAGAGCTACTCGCAGCTCGTCGATGAACTTGAGCGTGTATTCTCGGAGAACATCTCAATCAAACGCACCAAGAGTGGCAGTTGCCGCATCACCATTGAGTGTGCTGGCGATCAGGATATCGAGAAGCTCATCAAGCGTTTAGAGCGAGTAAAATAATTTAGAGATTTGTGCGTTAACAAAAGAGATATGAACCTGCAAAGAGTCATAACAACCATCACCTTGCTTGTGGCGAGCATCCTGCTTTTCACAACATCGTCCATTGCACAGGTGTACAACAGAGCAAGCCAGAGAGGCAACATCCGACAGATTAATCAGGGAACGCTCGTGCCTATCGACTCAGCTGCACTCCTTCGCGAGAGGGCAGAGGCTGCAGCACGCCGCGACTCACTCTATCTCGGATTTATCGACTCGATTGCTCGTGGCACCAACAGCGAGTATGGCTCTCTTGACAAAGAGTCGCAGGACTCTATACGCACAATCATCGCCGCACGTCTCCATCGCGACTCATTGACATTAAGCAAGGGCGATAGCATATCCCCCGACGGCCGACGTGTTCACCTTAATCGTCGAGGCGAGGAGCGTAGACCATTCATAAGCGACTCTATGGGTCTCTCTCGTGTGTGCTGGCTCTCTTTGCCACTCCCTGGCTTCGGACAGATCTACAATAAGCAGTATTGGAAGCTTGGTATCCTCTACCCCGTAGTAGGTGCCACCACAACGATGTTTGTACTCGAACACAAGAAGTATAAGCCACTGAAGGCCCAGTACGACCAATACCTCATTGACCACGGATACTTCCGCACACCAGAACTCGATGAGATTCAAACAAAGCTCATACGCCACAACACTCTCCAGCAGATATATGCAGGCCTAGCCATTGCCTCGTACATCTACTTCATTGGCGATGCAGCGATCAATTATTCAACAAATGAGGTGTCAAATATAAAAAAGGCAACTACCCTATCGACAATCTGTCCAGGTGCCGGACAGATCTACAATAAGAGTTACTGGCGAGTGCCCATCATCATCGGAGGTATGGCATCAACAATCTATACTATCGACTGGAACAATCGTGGTTACCAGCGTTTTAAGACTGCATATGCACTTCGCGTAGACTACGAAAAGAATCCCGACAAGTACCCCAATGGCTCGGCCGACGAGTTTCGAGGTGCCTATACATCTACTTTCCTAAAGAACTTGAAAGATAGCTATCGACGCAACCGCGACTTGTGTATCTTGCTCACAGCAGGCGTCTACATCCTCAATATTATTGACGCCCACGTCGATGCCCACCTTAAGGACTTCGACATCTCGGATGATCTCGCAGTGAATGTTGAGCCATACATTGGGACAACATCAGTAGAGACAAAGCCAACATTTGGTCTCAACTTGAGTGTGAAATTTTAGAAATTATGAAGATAACCCTACTTAAAGGCTTGCTACTCACCGCCATAGTATTGACAACATCATCGGTATTGAGCCTTGCCTCAGTATACGACAGCTCCCCAAAGCGTCGCAAGGTGGTGAATGCCACAACTGAAAAACAAGACTCTACACGCCGCAATGATAATGACTCAAATGTCAATGTATCAACAATAGCATCACCCAAGGCAACAATGACATACGCTTCGGATGGCGAAGGCCAAGTCCCCACCGAGCTATCGCACACAGCACCTGTTCGCCACGTCCGTCCCAACACACCACAACAGATAGACTCGGTGCTTGCACTATGGCGTTCGACAAGCACACAGCAGGCCTACGAAAAATATTTCGATGACTATCTAAAGCTCTCTCAGCGTCTTGCCACAGAGAAGCCAACAACAAATCAGGACTCAATCTACATTGCTCGTCTTGAGGCTCTACTATCACCCGTGCCCTTAAAGTATAATCCCGAGGTGCGTGAGGCTATTGAGCGTTTTGCAACTAAGTACTACGCCTCGATTATGAGCCTGGCATACTTCTACTTCCCAATGATCGAGGAGGAACTCATTAAGGCAGGCCTCCCCATTGAGCTTCGTACGCTTGCAGTAATCGAGTCTGCACTCAACCCATTGGCCACATCGAGCGTTGGAGCTAAGGGCATTTGGCAGTTTATGCCTGTCACTGGCAAGGAGTATGGTCTGGAGATAAACTCACTAGTTGACGAGCGATGCGACCCACTACTTTCGACAAAGGCTGCCTGCAAACTACTCAAGCGTCTCTACGAGATGTACGGCGACTGGACACTCGCCCTCGCATCGTATAATACTGGTCCAGGAAATGTCAACAAGGCAATCATTCGTGCTGGCGGTGATCCCAAGAATTTCAAGGGTTCTTTCTGGGATGTCTACGACTATCTCCACGAGGAGACACGCCAATATGTTCCACTATATATGGGTGCTACATATGCATTTGCATACCACAAGGCTCACGGCATTGATGTGCCAGTGCCACCACTACCTCTTGCTGTCGACACCATTATGATCAACCGCCCAATGCACCTTGAGCAGGTGTCGTCGACGATTAACATCGACATTGAGGTCCTCAAGATGCTCAATCCGCAATACCTTCTCAACATCATCCCTGCAACATACAAGCAGTACGCCTTGACACTCCCCGCTGAGAACATTTCGGAATATCTCGAGCACGAGCAGGAGATTCACGCTAAGGACTCCACATACCTCAAGGAGTTTATCATTCACGCTAACCTTGAGGCCAAGCGTAAGGATAGCCCTCAGCTCCAACAGGCAAAGAGCACACCTAAGTACCACACAGTAGCTAAGGGTGAGACCCTCGGCTCAATAGCTCGTAAATACGGCACTACGGTTAAGCAGCTTATATCTTGGAACAAACTCTCAAATCCCGATGCATTAAAGCTTGGACAGAGGCTCAAAGTAGGCAACACTACATCTAAGTCGGGTACAAGTTCGTCATCGAGCTCAAAGACTCACACAGTCTCGAAAGGAGAGACTCTAAGCTCCATAGCACAGAGATATGGCACTACCGTAAAGAAGCTTATGGAGTGGAACGGAATCACTAATCCTAAGTCACTGCAGCTCGGCCAAAAGTTACGAGTATCAGGAAAGTAAACGAGAAGTATGCTTCATCACATCATCGAGACATCAACAACAATCATCGCACCAGCAACTGCTGCGGGCGGTGCCACTATGGTGATACGTCTAAGCGGCAACCAAGCAATCGAAATCGCCGATAGGATGTTTCGTGGCCGTCGCAAGCTCCAAGAGGCTGAGGGGTATACACTCCACTATGGCACAATTTGTAACGAATCACAGGAGACGATTGACGATGTTGTGGTAGCCCTGTTTCGTGCACCAAACTCATATACGGGCGACGACACAGTCGAGATAACAATCCACGGCTCTGAGCATATATGTTCTGAGGTGATACGCATCGCTATAGGCTACGGTGCAAAGATTGCTACGGCAGGAGAGTTCACACGTCGTGCCTTTCTGGCAGGCAAGATGGACCTTAGCCGTGCTGAGGCTGTGGCTGATATCATCGCCTCTGACTCACGCTGGTCACACAATATCGCAACTACACAGATGCGTGGAGGCTACTCTACGAAGCTTGCCGAGCTTCGTAGTGAGCTGCTTAGACTCTGTTCGCTCCTCGAGCTGGAGCTCGACTTTTCAGAGGAGGATGTCGAGTTTGCAGAACGCACCACACTGAAGAGTATTCTCAGCGATGTTGAAAATCAAGTGGCAAGACTCGTTGCATCATTTAGTGTGGGTAATGCTATAAAAAATGGTGTCAACGTAGCCATCGTTGGTGAGCCAAATGTTGGTAAGAGCACACTCCTTAACGCACTTGTTGAGGAGGATAGAGCTATGGTCTCAGATATCGCAGGAACTACTCGTGACACCATTGAGGCCACCACAATCATCGACGGCATACGCTTTCGCTTCGTCGACACCGCTGGCCTTAGAGCAACAGACAACCAACTCGAGCAGATGGGCATAACACGCACATATCGTGCAATCGACAACGCTCACGTAATACTTCACCTCAGCTCTGCCGACAATCCTGAATTTCAAGATATAGAGCTCAAGGATAATCAGGCTTACATTAAGGTTATCAACAAGATAGACAAACTCTCATCAAGCGATTATTCACTCGACAGAGAAACACTATGTATCTCAGCAAAGCAGGGTCTTGGCATTGAGAAGCTCCGCGAGTTACTCCGTTCTACGGTCGACACCTCACAACTAAATAGTAATAGTGTCGTAGTATCGAATATGCGTCACTACGACGCACTCAAGGGTGCTCACGAAGCCCTCATCTCGGCCCATAAAGCCATTAGCGACAACCTCTCTGCAGAGCTCATCAGCGAGGACATCCGTCAGGTACTACACCACCTCGGCGAAATCACCGGCGAAATCACCTCCGACGATATCCTCCACTCCATCTTCTCAAAGTTCTGCATCGGCAAGTAAAATCACTTTATCATTAGCTATCATAAACTATCAAAGGCGCTCATTTAGAGCGCCTTTCGTGTTTTTGTGATAAAGTCAACTTATCACCAATCATACTTATTTTATCATTTTTTTCGGCGTTATTTCGGCGTCGATGTCAGATGTCATTTTGATAAATGCTCCCGTCTCCCAAATGATGCGGGTTTTGCAATGGTGTGAAATGGAGTGCAATGGAGTG
>JAEIGA010014289.1_pt1 | contig 12086 bp, 14 predicted proteins | sample 9270691 | NCBI WGS metagenome assembly JAEIGA01 (sample SAMN17057246, study PRJNA624740) | gut metagenome | biome: biome; isolation source: fecal sample | host: Bos grunniens | place: China: Xizang | collected 2019
AACCAAGTCGGGATCTGTTATTAGTATTGCACCATCCTTTACATCATCCACATACTTTAGGAATGCTTCGTGACTCATAGCTACGAATACTTCAGGTGCATCAACCTTTGGATAGTCTATTTCTTCATCACTCAATACGACTTCTGTACGTGATGCTCCTCCTCTTGCTTCTGGACCGTATGATTGGGTTTGTACTGCAAATTTATGGTCGTATAGTGATGCTGCCTTTGCTATGATTATACCACACATTAATATTCCTTGACCACCAAATCCACCGATTCTTATTTCTGTTCTCATTGTTAATCACCCATGTATGCTTTGTTGATGTTGTCCTCTGGTGTAATTTCAGAGTTTTGTGCTGCGATTGCATCTATTGATTCGATAAATTCTGCTCTTGGCTTATTAACGTATACTCCTGTAATTATTTTACCTTCTAATTCTTCATCGGTCATGTCTTCTGCCTGTTTTAAAGTTATTGTGTTTTCTTTAAACCAGTCTATCATTGATATTGGTGTTTTAAGCTTGTTTTTACGTCCATAGTATGTTGGGCATTGAGCTATTACTTCTATGAATGAAAAGCCTTTGTTGGCCAGTCCATCTTTGATTGCATTGGATACCTGTATTGGCTGAGCTACTGTATACTTTGCCACGTAGGATGCTCCGGCAGCCTTAGCTACTTCTGCTATATTGAATGGCTTGTCGGTTGATCCGTATGGTGCTGTTGTAGCATAACTTCCCTTTGGGCTGGTTGGACTTATTTGTCCTCCGGTCATACCGTATATGTCATTGTTTACACAGACTACTGTTAGGTCAATGTTTCTACGTGCTGCGTGTATAAGGTGGTTTCCACCGATTGATGTAGCGTCTCCGTCACCGGTTACTACGATTACGTCTTGTTTTGAATTTGCCATTTTTAGTCCTGTGGCAAATGCTATGGCACGTCCGTGTGTTGTGTGTAGTGAGTCACATTTTACGTATCCAGGGATTCTTGAGGAACAGCCTATACCTGATACCATACTGATATTTTCAAAGTCTATATCGGACATTTCTATTGCGTTGAATAATGTGTTGAAGATTATCCCGTTTCCACAACCTGGACAGAATAGATGAGGTAGTCTTTCAGGACGTAGATATTTAATAAATTTATGAGGATGTTCATTTTCTATCAATTTTATTCCTCCATTATTTTATCTAAAATTTCATCTGGTGTTATGAGTGCTCCACCTATTTTAGATACTAGTTCCACTTCAGCATGTTTGCCAAGTACACGGTCTACTTCTAGGTATACTTGTCCTAGGTTTAATTCTGGGACTATTATTCTTTTTGCATTTTTTGTATACTCGAGAAGTAATTCATCTGCAAATGGCCATACTACTCCTAGTTTAATGTAGCCTACTTTTAATCCGTTGTCTCTTGCCTTTTTAACTGCTGTTAGTGCAGATCGGGATGGTATACCGTAACTTAACACGATTGTATCGGCATCATCAATGAATTTTGTATCAATCTGAGCTATGTCGCTTCTGTTTTTTAGTATTTTATTGCATAATCTTGTGACTAGCTTTGAATGTACGTCTGGATCATCCGTACTTGGATAACCTCTTTCATCATGAGTTAATCCGGTTACGTGTATGTTGAATCCTGATGCAAATGCGGGCATTGGTGTTGTGCCGTCTGCCGGTGCATCATATGGCAGGTAGTTGTCTGTTTTTTCTGGCATTTGTCTTGGCGTGATTTCAATCTTTTCTGGTATTGTGATTTTTTCTCTCATGTGCCCTACGATTTCATCTGCCATTACAAATACGGGACATCGATATTTTTCTGCGAGGTTGAACGCTTCTACTGTATAGTCAAAGCACTCCTGTACTGATGATGGAGCAAGGGATATTGTCTCGTAGTCACCGTGTGATCCCCATCTTGTCTGCATCATATCTGCCTGAGCTGAACGTGTAGGTTGACCTGTTGATGGAGAACCTCTTTGCATGTTTATTATTACTATTGGTGTTTCGGTTATTGCAGCATAGCCTATGTTTTCTTGCATTAAGGAAAATCCTGGACCACTGGTAGCTGTAACAACTTTCTGTCCACCCCAACTGGCACCTATTATGGCTCCTACTGCGGAGATTTCATCTTCCATCTGTATGAATCTGCCACCAACGGTTGGTAGCTTTTTACTCATTATTTCTGCAATTTCGGTTGATGGAGTAATTGGATAACCTGCAAAGAATCTACAACCTGCAGCTATTGCACCTAATGCACAGGCTTCATTTCCTTGTACAAATACTTCTTTATCAGCCATATTAATCATCATCCTCTATTAAAATTGCTTGATCAGGACACATTAATGTACATAACTGGCATTTAACACATTTTTCCAGGTCAAATACAGGTACACGTATTCCTTTATGATTTAAATTTTCAGAAGGTGTGTATACTTTACGTGGACATACTTCCATACATAAATAGCATCCTTTACACAAGTCTTCGTTTAAGTATATCATATTATTTACCTAATTATTGATTATTTAAATCTTGATTAAAAAGAAAAGTATGAAGGGTGATTGTCTTTATATAAAACCCTGTTTACTTATCTTTTATGAATTTATAAAATATAACTTGTATATAATAATAAATCTGTGAAAAAATATCCTTGTATATACCCTAACATGATACTGGGATATTTTCTTATCAAATAAATAATGAATTTTGTGTAACATTACTATCCGAACATTCAAGATTATATATATGTATATTTATTTTTTTTAATATAAAAATAATATGTTTGAATATACAATCAAAAAGGTCAAATGGATAGAAAGGATATGTGAAAACAGGAATATTATTATACAATGTTTGTTTGTATAAAGAAATAACAGATAATTTCAATAAATAATAGAAAAAACTATGATAAAATAGCTAAAAAGTAATGACAATTTATTATAATTTGACATATGTTAAACTAGATTCTAGGTATTCATCTGAGATAACTTTTGGCATATGCCCTTGTGATTATATGCAAGAATTCAATAGGAATTTTCATCACATAATCCACTTATCCGATTGTGAAATATTACTGTCAACACAACAATTTTTTCGATTTTTTGCCATGACTTACATGGGAATATCTCAAAATTGTTTAATGGAAAAAAATGGTGAGACCTATTAGAAAATATGGTGAAATATTATCAAAACATGAAAAATCATAGTTCTTTAAAAATCACAAATAATCGTTTAAACTACAAATAAAGGGAGAATAACTTGTTTTATAATAAATGTCATCATAGGTCAAAAACAAAAATCATACTTTGAAAAACATACTTTTGATGGCCATGTTTTTCAACTTTTCAGATATTTGTTTTTGAAAAACATACTTCGATTTTGCATGAAAAATTAATTTCAAAATTCATAATTTTAAATTCAAATATTTGTTTTTGAAAATCGGAAATCATACATTGAAACTATGAAATCAACTTTAATACATAATCGATAAAAAAGTATGAAGTATGAAATCATACTTTAAAAAACAACATTTCAAGATGTAAGAAACAAAAACATACTTTCAGAAAACATAGCCATAATCATAGATATGAAAACATACTTTGAAAAGATGATTTCATATTTTTTGTCATGTCTGACAACGGCTAAAAAGCAGGATGGAAGCATTAAATATATATTACTCGAAGATAAAAAGAGTAACTAGGTATGGTAATATGAGCGAATATGTAAGAAAAACAGTAAAGATCAATGAGGATTTATGGAACAAATTCCAGGAAAAAATTGAAGAGGAATATGGAACTACTTATAAACATACATCAGAAGAAATCGAAAAGGCTATTGAAAATTATATCACCGAAGATGTTTATGATGTGGAAGTTACAAAAACAAAAATCAACAATTTAAAAGATGAAATCAAAAATCTTAATGAAAAACACTCCACACTAGAAGAATCATATTCAAAAAAAGAGAATGAAAACACAACTCTGAAAGAAAAAATAGAAGAACTCGACAAAAAGTCGGAAAATGATTCGAAAATAATAACAGAACAGGAAAAAACAATTTTAACTAAGGAAAATGAAAATAAAAACCTGAAGGACAATCTAAGTCGATCAAATGAAGACATTCAAAGACTTAAAAAGGATATTGATAAATTAGAAAAAGAAGTGGAAACACAAAAGAACACAATTTACAAGTTAAACAATGATAACAATACATTGGAAGAAAAATACAGACAGCAAGTGGATGAAACCAATAAACAAGTTCAAGAAAATACTAAAATTAAAAACAAACGTGAACATGCACAGGAAAGACTTAACAAGACACAGGATGAATTGAATGATACATTGAAAAGATTGGAAAAATACAGTTTTGCCATAGGCCAGGTTCAAAGTATGAGTTTTATTGACCGTTTGTTAAATAGACTTCCCGAAGAGATTAAGGAATTATCGGCGGGAACGGAAGATAAAAAAGAGAATGATGATGAAAGTTAATCAGTCCTTTATATACATCAATGGATAATCCAATTCTTCATTATATGATATACATGTAGTAACCAATTCTTCATGAATTTTGGTAGTAATCTCAATATTCAGCATGTTACCTTCAAGAGAAGTATATGTTGACAAAGAAGTAGCTTGTTTAATCAATCCTTTATCTAATTTAACTACCACATCAATTACCGCAGGTTGCAGCATAATACTTTCTCTTATGGCATCTTCCAATGAAGTGCAGGTATCAAGATTTACAGGGGTTCCTACAAATTGATGATATAGTGAACCCATACTTATACCACCTTCAAATATTGCTCGTTCTCTATCAGTTAAATTTTCAAAATATTTATCCATTTTATTTTCATCATTTTTCACAGTATCACCCAATCCGGTGCGTCATAGCTTGGTATTGCAAGAAGTAACGTGTCCATGTTATTTATCAAATCCTGAGTGGCATCACGTGGCACTTCAAGCATGATAATATATTCACAGTCAAGATCACCTATATTAGCCAGTCTTTCATAATTGGATATTTTCCAGCCGTAATCCTCAAGTATGATTTTTAGTTTTGATTCATCCAGAGTTCCGGAACTTTTAGCTCGGATTACCTCTTCTATATCCACCTTACTGGATTGCGTGTAATTTCGAGTATGTGGATATTGACTTAATTCTATATTGCTGTCTACACTTCCTGAATCCTTTGATCTAAGAATTGATACAACGGTTGCCCCACCCACCAATTTTTTATCCACGGTCGAATTTACGGGAATGTTTTCGAGGGCGGTTTTGTTTTCTGTCTGATTAGATTCATCGGTAATCTCGTGAGTATCACCAGTAGCGTTTAAATGGTCTTGACTGGTACTTATTTCTTTGTTGGTATTGTATATATCTACACTGTCTCCTGTTTTTAGCAGTCCACTGGCTGCCTGTCGCCTGTTTAAGCTCAAAGGTATTATCACTGTATCGGGCATGGATATTGTGGTTTTTGATAAGCCATCTGCATCCAATGTATTTAAGTACTTGTTTGCATCGCTTTGGCTTATTATGTTGCTTGTGTTTTCAGTGTTTATCTGTACCCTTCCAAACTTATCTTTTTGGCTTTTTATTTGTTCTTTAAGATTATTCTTGATTATCGGCGTTGCCCATGCATATACGTCTATGTCATCCACTTGACTGACTGTGGATGCGGAGTCTATCTTTGCAAGAATTGCTTGTTTATTGGCATCCTCCGATGTGGTGGTGTTGAATAGTTGATTAACCTGGTTGATTTTGATGTTTTTATGTTCCTGTAATTCCTGCATTTGTGGCTGAAATACCAAGAGGTAATATCCGAATGTAATCAACAATAAGACTATCAGTATAATGACAATTAAACCTACATTAAATTCTTTGGTTGAATCATCATTTTTATAGTCATAATTTTCATTTCTATCAAGTTTTGGTTTGTCGTCTTTTTTTAAGAATTCCAATCGTTGATAAATGTTTTTGTTATGTTTTAATAATCGATGCAATCTTTTCATAATTTAAAAAAAAATATTACAATAAAAAAAAGTATTTTATCGTTTATTTAGAATGTTAGTAAAGTCATCAAACTCCTGTAATTTACCATTAATGTTTCTGTTATCATATATAGAAATTGCAATAATTCCCACAACATATAATAATCCAAGAATCAATAGGAGATATGCCGGAATTTTGTATAGCATTGCATTTAAGGATGGAATTGCTGCCAGTATCATCAATATCAATACAATTACTATTATAGGAATCTCTTTGATTTTAGGGTATTCTATATCCGTTACCATCAATATTGACAATACAATCATAACGACAAATAGCAGCATGACGTTGTATGAGGATAGCATAAATGCCGCCAGTATAAAAGACGTTACAGGTATTGGCAATCCTATGAATGTTGTTGTAGGAGCATCTGTAAATGCACTTATGGTATTGTATCTGCTTAATCTTAATATTCCACAGATGACTATGAGAGCTGATGCTATTAAGACATATAATTGACCGGTTATCATGTAGATGATTACGGCTGGTGCCACACCAAAGGAAACCATATCAGATAAAGAGTCAATTGTTTCTCCAAAGACGTCATGTTCGACATTGCCACTATTGAATAGTCGGGCTAATGTTCCGTCCATTGCATCAAAGATCACTGCCAGTAGCAATAGTTGTGCAGATAGTATGACATTGTTTTGAAGTATTGATATTATTGAGAAAAATCCACATAATCCATTTGCCAATGATGCTATATCCGCCAATGTAATAATTTTTAATATGTTTGTTTCCATATTTGAACTCCCTTTTTTATTTGCTTTAATTTATATTTATGTATCAATTAACAGATATATTTAATTATTTTATGGATTATATCATATTCATTAATGGCGATTCAATAATGTTAAAATAAATAATAAAAATACTTATAATTAAACATTGTTAATTAATACATATATATGTTATTATAATGATACAAAAAATATCATTTTGCAAAAATTCAATTATTAAAAAAAATAAAAAAGATAACATAAACACCAGGAAATTAAAAATTATGTCAACAGATGAAAAAACATACGCATTAGGTATAGATGAAGCCGGACGTGGCTCCGTATTGGGTCCACTTGTAATAGGCGGAGTACTGATGCCCATAGACAAAATCAGATTCTTAGAAAGAATAGGAGTTAAGGACTCAAAAAGACTTAGCAGTAAAAAAAGAAGCGTTCTTTCAAGAAAAATCAAAAAAATAAGTCAAACCTATACAAACATAATAACCGCACAGGAAATAGACAATCTAAGACTCAATGGAACAAACCTAAACCAGATAGAGACAAATGCAATGACCGATATAATAACACGCAGCAATCCGGACAAGTGTTACATAGACTGTATTGACGTAAAAGAAGACAGATTCCATGACAACATACAAGAAAAATACCCTGAAATCGAAGTGATTACCAGACATAAGGCAGATGACCTATATGACATCGTATCGGCAGCGTCAATAATAGCCAAGGTTGAAAGAGACAAACAGATGGCAATACTCCGCAGAGAATATGGGGATATAGGATCAGGTTATCCCAGCGATAAATATACCATAGCATACCTTGAAAGTCTAAATAAAGATTTCCCCCCAATAGTTAGACAGACATGGAATACTGTAGTGAAAATGAAAACAAGATAATATAATAAAAAACTGTAAATTAATATAGTATAAAAGTTAAATATAAATATTATTAATAATGACAGATAATTAAAAATTTATTACAGTTGACTTAAGGAGTTATAGAAAATGGACTTTTTAGGAATAATCATTTCAACATTTAATGACTTAGTATCCATGTTTCAAAGTGGGGGAATAATCACTTATATCCTTACGATTATAGGATTATATGGATTATTCCTAGCAATTGAAAAAATAATCTATTTAAGAAGAGCTTCAAAGATTGACTTATCCGAAATAATGATAATAGTTAACGAGTCAATGGCACATGGTGGTTCATTAGAGGCACTAAGAGCTATTGGAAACTTCAAAACACCAATTTCAAGAATCATCTCAGAAGCACTTAAGATAGGTTACAGAAGCAAATCAGAAGTAGAAGACAACATGGAACAGGTATTTATCGTTGAAATGGGTAAAATGATGAAAGGACTTTCATCCCTACAAACAATAATTGAAATTGCTCCTTTGCTCGGATTAATTGGTACTGTAATAGGAATGTGGTATACCTTTAAACAATTAGGCGTAAATAGTGATATTACTTTAATGTCAAATGGTATCTATGTCTCAATCATTACAACAATCTTTGGATTGGCCGTTGCAATCATATTACTACCGTTCTATACATACATCAAAAGTTTAATAGAAGTGCAGTTGGACAACATTGAAATAGCCAAGAAAATGAGTAACTGGAGATATGCCGAAATGAAAATCTGGATAGAATCAGATAAAGAAGAAGTCATTGAAGCACTACAGGACGCACCAGGTATAATTAAGGTAAGAGAAATAGATGAAGAACAGGCAAATCTATTGATAGACATTAAGCCGAACATGTTGGAAAAAGGTATAAAGACAATTATACGTGAAAGAACAGACGCATCTAACAGAATTGTTGAAAGTAAACTAAGACAATAAGGTGAGATTAATGACCATAGACACGAAAAGATTTAAGAATAAAATCGACCAGAAAACACCAAACATTAATCTTGTACCATTATTAGATGTGATTTTTACAATAATGATATTTCTATTAGTAATGATTAGCCAACAACCATCACTGGACCAGAATCATACACCGGAACAGATATCTGCAAAGCCTACCAGTCAATCAGGTACCTCGGAGTATTATCTGATGCCGTTAAATGGACTGCATAAGGTAACGGTAAATGGTGTTGACAAGTCAGAATACATAAGAAATGGTGCTATAGCAGTACATACAAGAGTAATGGATGAAGGCCAAATAGTGATGGATTCAAAAACTGGATCGATAACAATAACATCACCTGCAGAATTAGATGATGTAGCGGTGCGAGCACCGTCTGCATCATAGCAGACAATTTAATTAGGAGTTGATTAGACATGTATCTTGGAAGAATAATATCAATTGGAAGTAATGAAAATGGAACTTATGCATCATATCGTGTGTCAAGTAGATCATTTCCAAATCGTAAATCAGTAGTGAATGACAACAAGGTGGCAATTGTACCTACAGAAGGTTCAGAAGGAGACATCTATAAAAATCCATACATAAGCTACAATTGTGTTGACATAATTGATGATGTATGTGTAATTACAAATGGTTCACATACCGACATTATTGCCGGTAAAATAAGAGAAGGAATGAACCTGAGAGACAGCCTTGCATATTCATTGTTGACTATGGATTATGAAAAGGATGACTATAACACGCCACGTATTGGTGCAGTCATCAACAAGGACGGTAACGGATTTATTGGTATTGTAACCGACAGCAGCCTGGAAGTTATTAAAGTAAACCCTAATGAAGCATACTATGTTTCCACTTATGAACACAACTCACCAAGAAGCGTTGAATATGAAGCAAGCAATGCACAGGAAGCATGTGAATACATATTTGGAGAAGGATCATTTAGTGAATTTACAAATCCTGTAACAAGCTGTGCTGCATTTATTAAGGATGATGACTGGGAAATCGGTTATAAGAATCCCGTTGAATAAATAACCCCCACCCTAAAATATTTTTTTTAAAAAAAAATTGTGAAATGATTATTTTATCAGTTGAATGAAATTGCTTATAAATTCTTTGAGATTAGAATTAGTTGAAAAAAAGTGTTGACTGTGATAATATGAGTATAGAGTTAATTGGAATAGAAGACATTCCCCTTATTGAAGAAAATGATAATCTGTCGGAGATTATTTATGATTCATTGGAGAAAAATGGCATCAAGCTACAGGACAATGACGTATTGGTACTAGCTGAAACTGTTGTCAGCAAAGCTGAGGGAAATATCATAAAGGTGGATGAGGTTGAAGTAACAGAAGAAGCCATTGAAATGTCCGAAGTTAGCAAAAAAGATGCCGAATTATGTCAGATAATATTGGATAACTCAAATGACGTCATTAGATGCCAGGAAGGCTTGATAATAACAGAAACAAAACATGGATTCATATGTGCAAATAGCGGCATTGACAACAGTAATTGCAAAGAGGGTTATGTTACTCCGCTACCTGTCAATCCAGACAAATCAGCACAGCAAATTAAAGAATATCTTGATGAGAAATATGGCTGTGATATTGCAGTGATTATCTCGGATACCCAAGGCCGTGCATGGCGTGTCGGTGCAATAGGTGTTGCCATAGGCGTTAGTGGCATACATCCATGCAGTGACTTTAGAGGATGCTATGACTTGTACAATCAGGAGCTGCAAAGTACTATTGAAGCTACGGGTGATGAATTGGCCTCTGCTGCAAGCCTTCTTATGGGTCAAAGCGATAATGGAATTTGTCTTGTGTTAATTAGAGGATATGATTCCCGTTTTTCAAAGTGTTCAATTGATGATTCATCAATTGATGAGATAATTAGAGAAAAAAGTATGGACGCGTTCAGGTAATTGCTATGATTTGTGTATTATCCGGTGGAACTGGTACTCCGAAGCTACTTCAAGGATTAAAGGAAGTGGTAAATCCAGAAGAATTGACTGTTATTGTAAATACGTTGGAAAATGATTATTTCAGCGGAGTTTATGTATCGGCCGATATTGACAGTGTGATGTATACCCTGACAGACCTGATAAATGAGGATGTATGGTATGGCAGACGTGACGATACATTCCATACACATGAAACACTTGTAGAATTGGGTTTTGATGAAACGCTTAGAATTGGTGATAAGGACCGTGCATTAAAGATACAGAAGACTATGCTGCTTAAGAAATATTCACTTGAGGATGCCGTTAAAATACAATGTGAAAAACTAGGCATAACCAGTAGGGTCCTTCCGATGAGCAACGAGGATAGCATAGTTAAAATTCATACGAATGAGGGCACAATGTCTTTTCATGAATTTCTGATAAAACACCAATCAAAGCCGGAGGTAGTGGATATTGAATACAATACCGTAGAAGCATCAAGCAATGTGCTATCAAGTATAGAAAATGCCGATCAGGTTATTATAGGTCCATCAAATCCAATTACATCAATAAATCCAATCATATCCATGCCAGGAGTTAGAAATGCATTGAAAAAAACCCATGTTACAAGCGTATCCCCACTTGTAGGCGAGGATTCAATTAGTGGTCCGGCTGCAAAGTTTATGAGGGCAAAGGGTATGGAGATTAATTGCAGGGCAGTTGCAAAAATATATGAAGATTTCCTTAATCATTACATAATAAATACTAATGATGAAAAATATAAAGATAGTATAGAGGAATTTATACCCAAAGTTTCAATAGAGAATATAATACTTAAAAACATGAACGATAAGATAAATCTAAGTAGAAAGATTATTGAAGAAGTATAAATTATGGGATTAAAAATATTTTTTTAAGTGATGAAATGATACAGATAACACTAATTCAAATAGATAATTATGGACCATGGACTGTGACTCCTGGACCAAGGTTTGAGCCGGATTTACAGACCCTGCAGTCAAGATTATATGGGGATCTGGAGCGTGAGTTCGGTTCACATGATGCAATTGTTTTCTTTAACAGGTTTGATAATTTAATTGCCGTAAGCAATGGAATGGATTATGAAGATCATAAGAGAATTCAGGAATCGATTAGAAACCGGTACCCTATTACCATCAGTATGGGCGTGGGATGTGCAGAAACTGCATATGAGGCCCAGGAAATTGCTACAAAAATGATTCAAGAGGGTGGAGGAGCCCAATCATCCCAAAGATGTGAGGTATTGAATATTGATTCGCTGGCAGATGAGGACAATAGCCTTGTTCAGATAGCTCATATAGACATTAACGATATTACAAATACGTTGACAGACGTGGAAAATGCCTATGATACCTCCCTTAAAGTCTATAAGGTATTGTATGAATTAATGCTTGAGCTTAAGAATGAGGGTGCGTTATGTTTCTTTATTGGCGGAGACAACTACAT
>JAEIGA010014290.1_pt1 | contig 12085 bp, 22 predicted proteins | sample 9270691 | NCBI WGS metagenome assembly JAEIGA01 (sample SAMN17057246, study PRJNA624740) | gut metagenome | biome: biome; isolation source: fecal sample | host: Bos grunniens | place: China: Xizang | collected 2019
AAACCAAGACATTTGCGACCACTACAAGGGTTGTCAATTCTTGGATAGAATGGTCAAGGTAGACGGCTTCAAGGTGCAGACTTTTGAGTTGGTTCATAACTCACCCAACTCGGCCTTTATTGTAGATACTTTTGACGGCATTCGTATTCTTTACTGCACGGATACCCAATATATCCCAAAGAGGGTGAAAGGCGTTAATGTAGCCATTATCGAGTGTAACCACGATGAAGACACAATCATAGATAACATGTGTGACGGTGTAGATAGCCGAAGCCAATTTGAGAACCACCATAGCCTTGATAGGTGTATCGAATACTTGAAATCTATTTATAGTGCCGACCTTACTTCGGTTATCTTGTGGCATCCTTCGGGAACGAACCTCAACAAGAAAGAGGCGGTTCGTAGGGTGAAGGAGGAATTGGGCTTTGAAGCGGTCTATATGGCGGAGAAAGGATTGGAATTAGAAATTTGTAAAGAGGAGTTCTAATATGGAAAAGTATTATATCAATTGTCGTTTTCGCGAAGAGTGTATCGTTCCGCTTTTGGCTGTAAGACCAAATTATGAGCTATGGGAGACGCCAGAGCAAAAGCGTTTCGGACTTAAGTTACAAACGAATGACGGTATTGTCGCCAAGATAACATCTTGTGAGGTTAAGGACATCTTTAGCTTGGAGGAAGATATTAAGCGACTTTACAATGTTGACCCTTGGAAGTACCTTAATATGTGGAACAAGGCTTGTGAAGACCAACTCAATAGTTTGACACTATTTCATATTTATTTAACAAAAGTAGAATAATGGCATTTAAGAAGGGATTCAAGAGAAAGAAAGGAGAAAAGGCTAAGAAAGTTCCAAAATACAAGAACAAGGAAGTCATTATTGATGGAATCAAATTTGTGTCTACAAAGGAGGGGGATAGATATTTATACCTCAAAGAATGTGAAGCTATGGGTTGGATAACCGACTTAGAACTTCAACCAAAATTTGAGCTTATTCCTCCTGTTAGGGAAGACTATGTTGTTCATCTTAAAACTAAGGATAAGATAAAGACAAGAACGCTTCAACTAGCAATCAATTATGTCGGGGACTTTCGCTATAGAAAGGACGGCGAAGAGATAATCGAGGATGTGAAAGGTCATCCATCAACCGTAACCAAGGAATTTGAACTTAAGAACAAGTTGTTTTTTTGGAAATTTGGTAAAAGAATACGACTTGTTTTCGATGCAAAAGAGCCCGTATAAAAATAGGCTCTTTTTTCTTCACTTTTATTTTGAAGTTTGAAACTTTATTATTATATTTGCAAACAATAAAACAATAACATTATGAATATTAAAGTAAATAGAAAAACACTTCTTGACGCACTTCGCTTCGGTGGTATGGTGGCGGGAAAGTGTAAGACAATTCCTATCCTTGACGATTGTAAGGTAGCCGTGAAGGGGAATAAGATGGTAGTAACTTCTACCGACACTGAAATCACAATAGCAAAGAAAGCGGACATTATTTCGTGTGATGTAGAAAGTGGAGAGTTTTGTATCATTCCTTCGGATATTGTGAATGTGCTTAACACACTTCGTGATGACGAGGTAACACTTGAAGTAAACGAAAATGTTTGCACTCTTGTACACTCAAGAGGTGTGGCAAAAGTTGCGGTTCTTCCCGCTATTGACTTTCCCTCCTCTAACACTAACGGAGATATTACCACAAAATTCTCGATGGACGCTACAAAGTTGCGTTCATGGCTTGATGCCTCGAAGTCATTTGTGTCTAACGACCCTCTTCGACCAGCCCTTACAGGAATGTACTTGGCAATTGAAGGTGGAGAAGTGTGGTGTGCTTCCTCCGACTCACACAAGCTTTATATGGATGGGTACAAGGACATAGCATTCGAGGGTATTGACGCAAATGTTATCGTCCCTAATAAGATGTTTGGATATGCAACTTCGCTTCTTGATGGCTATTCAAGTGTAACCGTATCCGCCAATGAGAATACTATTTCATTCATAGTAGACGATGCTAAGATTTCGGCGAGACTTATTGTGGGTGTGTATCCAAAGGTAAGACAGATTCTTCCTAAGACCAACCCTATCAATGTAGAAGTGAACACTTCCGACCTCGCTGGTTCTATCGCACGAATGAAACTTTTTGCCGATAAGGTTTCAAATCAAGTAGTAATGTCCTTCGGTGAAGATGGTCTCAAGTTGACTTGTCAAGACCTTATGTCCAACAAGTCTTGTGAGGATTTTTGCGAGGTAGTATCACATCTTGGGGAAACCATTGAAATTTGCACCAAAGCAGAAAATCTTGAAGCAATTGTATCAAAGGTAAACTCAAAGACGCTCGTATTCGGTATGTCGGCGGTAAACCGACCAATAGTAATCTATGAGGCAGATAATCCTAATAAGGTTCTCTTTACAATGCCTCTTGCAAAAGTAAATAAGTAATAATTATGGCAGATAACAATTTAGTAAAGGTAAGCACCTATGCAACTTATGCGGGGGTTTCTACAATGGCCGTGTATAAGCAGATTGAAAGGGGTGCAATCAAAAGTGAAAAGATTGACGATGTGACATTCGTTGTCGTTGACGATGTAGTGTATAACGCAATTCTTGAAAGTAAGAAGTAATGAAACCAACGCTTAGGGAAATACTTGATGCAACACTTGTAGAACTTGATATGCCTTATGAGCGGTATAAGAGAGTTAAAGGTTCAAGGCTAATGAAGGTTGTTGAGGTTAGGCAAATAGTGTGCTATGTGGGCGTACATTATGGGTATAGGCAATACGAAATAGCCGATTTCCTTAACATTGACATATCTTCCGTTCATCATCATAAGAAAAACAGTGAAGGATATTGTAGCTACGACAAAAGCTTTGCAAATAAGGTGTATAGCGTAATGTCTCATTTTGAAAAGGTGCGGTTCTATCATAGAGAAAACGGGTATATTGCAAGAGACAAAGAAGACTTCACTCTAACATTCTTTAGAGAAAAGCCCATAGAAAGCGATGGAGTATGGACTTCCGATAAATACTCTTATAGCCTACCTAAAGACTATTTTCCACAAGTGTCCTACGAGGATTCTCCTATAAGTTGCGAGTTGACTTTAAGATTGAGGTGATATGAAAGATAGGTGTAGCGATTGCGAAGTGTTTAAGAATTATGAGAAGGAAGAAAAGTCCTTTGCTTTTGGCTTCTTTTGCCCCATAAGGAACTCTTTTTCGCTTCGAGATGATGATGCTTGCGAATGGATTGTATCGGACAATCTACCTTTTTAGTAACAAATAAAACAATAATAAACAATGGCAAATTTCAATTTAAAAATAGACCTCGGTAAATTTTGGGGTGCAAAAGTAATTACCACAAAGAGTGGAGAGGAAGTTGTAGTTATCCCTATCGCGGAGAATCACTTGATGAAAGGAAAGAATGGTAGCGTATATGCCAACCTTCAAGCAACGGAAAAGAAAGTTATGGGCACATACGGCGATTCACACTATATCAAGCCGAGATTCAATAAAGACCAATATGCCGCACTTACGGACGAGCAGAGAAACGCTATCCCATTTGTGGGTTCGGTCTATGCTTCGCAGAATAACTATGGAAATAATAACGGAGGATATAACAATAACGCACAGACATATAATCCAACTACGGTAGCTAACGATATTGACGATAGTATTTTCTAATGATAATATTGAAATACAAAGAATGGGTAGTAACTAATCCTAAAGACGCCATATGGGTCTACGACCGTTGCAACGAACTCCCCACTTGGGACGACGCCAAGCAAGATTATGTATTTAAAAAGCAACCAAAAAGGATAAACCCAAGAGAGGCTAAAGAATTAATAAAAGAACACGGACTAAAGTGCGTACACAAAACAAAAGAAGGAGAAAAAGTATATGCAGAATATTAAAGTAAAAATTAAGAAAACAAATAAAGATGCGGTTGTCCCATATAAGACGCATAATGAAGATTTTTGCTACGATTGTGTTGCGGTAAGTGAGGAAGAAGTCGCTCCCAATGTTTGGAAATATGGGCTTGGACTTGCCTTTGAAATAGAGAGACCGCCATATGTGCCTCATATGATATTTTCCATTGACGCAAGACCTCGTTCTTCGGTGTGGAAAACGGGTATGATACTAAGTAATTGCGAAGGTACTATTGACGAACTATATCGCGGAGAGGTGTCCGCCGTGTTTTACCATGTAATGCCCAATATGCCAAGGTACAAGGTGGGAGATAGAGTATGTCAGATTAAGCTAGGTTGGACAGAACAATTGGATTTTGTCGAAGTAGAGGAACTTAATGAAACCTCTCGCGGAGACGGAGGATACGGTAGCACAGGTAAATAGCCATGAGACTATCACTTAACAAAGAACAATGGGATAAACTATGCGAGTGTTCGGACTCGATAAGTGCTATGCCAGTAACGGTAGGCAATTATCTCCAACACTTCACGGGGACTATTCCCAAAAGAAATTTTAATATCGCATACGACGCCGAAAGAAAGGTATTCGGCGTGTGGTACGATGATATGCTTGAGAAGTTCGAAGATAAGGAACTAATCAGTGCAATGTTTAACATGTTTTGCTATTTAGAGGAAATATAGAATGGTAGAAATAACGAATGTAAAAGTTTACGACCTTACCGAATCGGTCATAGCAAGTAGGAATGCGATGAGGCTAACACCGCCCGAATATACCGAGGAGGAATTTGAAAAAGCATTTCCAAGGGCAATGAAACTTGCAAAGTGCGGGGGTGGTTCGGGACACTCTAACTTCCGAAAGGGAATCCGTGTCTCTTTTGACATCAAGTATCCGCAATACTTCACCCCAGAGCTTCAAAGATATGGTTTCCTCGACATCGTGACATCTTCAAGCAAGATGCACCGTCTTATTAAGATGGATTTGGATGTTGCGTGTAACAAATATGTTACACGAGGAATGATACACGAAATGAAGGCACATGTGGCGTACTACAATAAAATCAATAACGACGACAATTTTAAGTATGCCGAGTTTGTTCTTCGCGATGGAGAAAGGATTTGTACTACGGATAAGAACGAAGCCCTCTACTATGCCTTTATGATGTGTGTAAGTAATTGCCCAATGGGACTTGAACTCTTTATGAGATGTTCTACAAACTACGAGCAATTGGCTACAATATATCGTCAAAGACTCCACCACAAGCTTAAAGAAGACTGGCAAAAGGCTTTTTGTCACGACTTTATTGAGAATCTTCCGTATGCAAAAGAACTAATAATTTGTAAAGACGATGAGTAAGGAGAAAGCAAGAGAATACTTCGTAAAAGGTTGCAACGAATACCTTCGACTATTCTGCGAAAAGCACGACTTCGACTACGAAGAAGCCAAGGAATCTTGGGTAGCCAATTGCGTGGGAGATGTAACTTGTGTCGGAGACATCTTTGTCGGTATGCAAACTATCATTACCGATATTGAAATGGACGCCCACAAGGAAGAGTTTATTAAGTGGTACGACTATAACCTTGTTGCCCACGAATTTGGCTTTAATACGCCTAATTTTGAGTCTTGGCTTCGTGGTTGTCCGAGAGTATCCGAAGAGACCTTTAAGAAGCTACAAGGACTTAAAAATGACCTTGACGACGCTATCTTAGAAGAACAAGCACGACTTAACAAATAACCATAATTGTACGCAAGCACTCTTGCTTCGGTGGGAGTGCTTATTTTTCCTAAAATAAGTTTGCACTTTTAAACTTATTTACTACCTTTGCATAAACTAATTAAAACAAATTACTATGGATTGGAGAAGTATTACGGTAAGTGCCGAAGTTGACATTTACCTCCACGACATTAAAGACGAAGTTCTTGATATGCTTGACAATGACGAGCTTATAGAAGAACTAAGCCAGAGAGATGTGAACTATGAGGAAACTTCCGAGAAGTATCACATGATTCCGAAGGACTATGTTAGCCCCGATAAACTCTATCGTTACCTTTGCGACATCGTAGGCGTAGGATACCACGAGCCTAAAGACTCTTTGTTGAATAAACTCAAGGATATGATTTAGTATGCAAGTCTTTATTGTAGGAAGTCCGCTTGAGACCGCTATGGGTCTTGATAAACGGAGGTTAAATCGTCAGATACAAGAAACAAAAGTAATCCTTGATGCCTTGAATGGTGCTAAGGCTTGGAGTAAACACCCGTGTACGCTTCAATATCTCGATAGCATATTATGGCTACGCAATTATATGAAATGCTTGGATTGCTATCAAAAAGGAGATATGATTTCGGCAGAACTATTTAGTGGTGCTTGTGATTGTATTCGCCCTCCATTTCATACTCAAGAATACTTCGACCAAATGAAAAGAAGACTCTATACCAAAGACCCCGTGTACTATGAACAATGGGAGCATCTTGGAGAGTCCGAAGACAATTGGTATTGGTCACAAAGGGAAAACAAATTCATAAAGTACCGAAATGGAAAGCGAATTGATTAGCTACATTCTTGAACTATGCGAAGACCACGATTATGTGTGCACCGAACTTCATAAAGACGAAGAAGAACGCGAATTTTGTAGTCGTAATTGCGAAAACCTTAATGAAATGTGCATTCGTAGATTGATGTATAAAAGAATAATGGTAAAAAAATAAAGTAATATGGAAGAAATATTTAACTTATTTGGAGAGACCATCGCCGAGGAGAATGCCTCTCCTTCCAAGTATACAAAAAAAGTGGGAGTTCCCATATATGAGCCCAATAACCGAAAACCACACATTCTTGAGTTAGTGGATACTTGTAAAACAAAGAGGCTTATTCGAAAAATAGAATCTTCAAATGTAAGCGAAGAAGAAAAAGCCTTTCTTATAGAAGCATCACATAGACATTCGGTATTTAATTATCAAGCGATAGCAGACTACTACGCTCACTCAAGCAAAGAGGTACAAGAGCTAATGGAGGAATCCGCTCTTGTAATAATTGACTTTGCAAAAGCGATTGAAAATGGCTTTGTTCAGCTTAACGAAAAAATGATGAAACTATATGAGAGAGAATTACAAGAAGGTAAACATGAGTAATTTTGGAGTGTTTATCTATTGTTGGGGAAGGCCCGAATTTTGCAACACTTATAAAAACTTAAAAAGTGCGGGATATACAGGTCGCATTGTTCTTCTTGTAGATAACCTTGATAAAACAAAAGAAGAGTATATTGCTCGATATGGTGGCGAAAATGTGTATGTTTTCAACAAGTTTTTTGCAGCAAAGAAAAGTGACCCAATGAACAACTTTGGCAAGCTCGAAAGTACACTTTATGTTGAAAATACGATGTTTGATGCCGCTAAAGAGCTCGGGTGGGATTACTTTTGTGCAATGTGCGATGATTATTATTACTTTGGACATCGAGGTGTGAAGGGAGCTAAAAAAACCAACAATTTAGATAAGGTTTTTGAGTACTATGTTGAGTACCTTATAAATTCCCCCGTAAAATGTTTAGCATTTAGTCAAGGAGGGGACAACTTTGGTGGATTTGATGAAACAAAGTTGTATAAAAGAAAAGTTATGAATAGTTTTATATGCAAAACTAGTGAGCCTTTCAAGTTCTACGGTTCTATGAATGACGATGTGAATATGTATGTACAAAACGGAATACGAGGAGATATTTTCCTTACTACAATGTTTTTTCAATTAGACCAACCAGATACTCAAAGTACAGGAGGAGGATTGGAAAATCTATATCTTACCTATGGTACTTATGTAAAATCATTCTATACGGTAATGCTTTCCCCTTCGTCGGTTAAAGTGGCTCTCATGGGAACAAAAGAGGCGAGACTACATCATAAGATAAATTATAACAACACCGTCCCATGTATTATTGATGAAAAATATAAAAAGGTATGATTTATTTGATTATAGGAGGAAGTTGTTGTGGCAAGACCTCGTTTGTAAAAAATACTTGGCTCAAAGATAAGTCATTTGAAACGAAGAAAGATATTCTTACCTATGTAGAAACCGACAATGCGATAATATTAGGGAAATATAGTAATATTGACGGAAGAGAAAGGAGTGGTACGGATACGATTTCAAGAAGCCAAGTTTCTTTGATTGGAGAACAAGTTAAAAGCTTAGTTGGATACGATAAAGATATTGTGCTTGATGGCGACAAAGCTACCTCAAGGAAACTTTTTGATTTTTTTCTAAGTCTTGATAAAGCTCAACTTATACTAATACATTGCGATGTTACCCTTTCTCTACAAAGAAACCACGAGCAAAACACCATTGTAAGCGAGGCTACTCTAAAACGCATTCTTAGTAAGGCCAAGAATATATTTGGGGAATATAAGAACAAGATGAATGGAATTTGTATTGACACATCAAAGTTTACAATAGAAGACTTTAAGGCATTTTCTCTTTATAATTATAAGAATTTTATAAAAGAAGATAATAATTTAACACTTTTCTAATATGGAAACAAAATTTGACACACGAAGAGCAAAGGTAGCAGAATACCTTAAAGAAGGCAACACTATCACCGCAAGGGATGCATATCACCTTTGCGGTACAATGCGACTTTCCGCTATTATCTACCATCTTCGCAATGAACGCGACATGCCTATAGCCGATGAAAGAATCTTCGAAGAAAACACCAACTATTCTAAGTATTGGTTGGTCTCAGACCCTAAGATTAAAGCGGAAATCAAGGACTTTCTTCTTCGTGGAAACAGACTAACCGAAGAGTCAGCCAAGGAAGTATTTGATTGCGACCACATTAAGGTCGTCATCAACGAACTTCGCGAAGAGGGCATGAACATCCTATGCGAGACCGTTCATCCGCTTTGTGGCAAGAAATTCAACCGATACTATTTCAAGTAAGAAAAATAATTTCTATATTTGCAAAGTGGGATAGGAAAGGAGTAGCTACCTATCCGAAAGGCTAAATCCGACGGGCTTTCCCACTTTTCTTTTTATCGTCGGAATCTAAATGGTCGGAGAATATGGAAATTTACGAGAATTTATCTATTGAATCTCTCCCTAATGAAGAGTGGAGGGATATTGTCGGTTACGAGGAAGCGTACCAAGTATCTAATTTAGGGCGTGTTCGTTCAAAGGATAGAATTGTAACCTCTAAACGATATAAAAATCGTCACGAAACGGGAAGGGTTCTTAGGCAGCGTTTTGACAAGGACGGTTATTTAACCTTTAATGCTAAGTGGAATGGTAGAAGCCAATTATTAAAGGTTCATCGCGAAGTCGCTAAGGCTTTTATTAACAATCCGAACAACTTACCATGTATTGACCACATCAATGGCATACGACACATGAATGTCGTAAGCAATCTTCGATGGTGCACGGTTAAACAAAACAATGGATTTTACTTAGCGAGAGAAAATAAATCCAAGGTGGTAAAACAAAGTTATGTTAACAATGATGCTCTAAGGAGTATTCGCGCCGAAACATTTAGAAAAACAAAAAGTAAAGCGGTTGATGCTTATTATAAGGGTGCGTTAATTGGTTCTTTTAGTAGTCAAAGGGATGCCGCTTCTTTTTGTAAAGTCACCGAGAGCTGTGTTTCAAGCATTATTTTAGGAAAGAAAGATAATTGTAAAGGATATTCATTTAGGAGGAAATATGAGTAGATTTGATATAGCGGAAGCATATAAATGGTGGGATGTTTTACGAGATGGAAATCAGCTCACAGAAATAAGACTTATCGCCAATGATGGAAGAACCGCAAGTGGCATTTTTGATAGTATTGACGAAATTGTAAAGGCTATCGTTCCATACACTAACGACTGGAACGCATACTACACCATTAATAGGCTACCCGACGATGTTAGAGGCTTGCCACAATATAATAAGATTATTGTAAGGCCAAAGCAGACTTGCAATGATAATATGATGGTGGCAAGAGACTATGTGTGTATAGATTTGGATAGCCGTCGCTTGGCGGGCACAAATGCTACCGACGAACAAGTTGAGTTCACGAAGAAGAAAGCCAATGAAGTATATCAATACTTGGTAAATGTCGGCTTCAACCCTCCGACTGTGGTATTTAGCTCGAATGGAGTACATTTATATCTCCGTTGTGCAATGCTAAATAACGAAAAGAACACCAAGTTGGTAAAGCGTTTCTTGCAAGCATTGTCAATGATGTTTACGGACGAACACACGGATGTAGACGAGAAGGTATTCAACTGTGCTCGCATCATGCGCCTTCCTTCGACCTATAGTTGTAAGGGTAATACCATGGATGCGTCAAGACCACAAAGGCTTTGTAAGTTCGTTAAAATTAACGAGAACAAGGTAAATGATGTCGCTTACTTTGAGAAAGTAGCCGCTTTGTACCCCGAAGAAGAAGCAAGACCAAGTTCGCAAAACAACTATTCTATGGAAAGTTTCGACTTGGACGCATTCATAGAAAAACACAATATCCCCGTAACGAAGAAGGTGGAGGTTGCAGACGGAACGAGATACTACTTGGAACATTGCTTATTTAACGACCAGCACAAAGGTAAAGATGCTATTATCTTTAAGCATAAGAATGGTGCGGTTGCCTACTTTTGTTATCATAATTCCTGCTCGGGAAATGATTGGAGAAAGGTTAGGGAGATGTATGAACCAGATTGCTACACCCGCAAGTCTACCTACCAACCACATAGAAGTTTCCGCCCTATAAGGCAAGAGATTGTGCCGAAAGAACTTCAAGAGACGGAGGAGAGCAAGGGAAATGTATGGCAATGCCTTTCGGAGATTGAGGACGAGGATAGAAGCAAGATTGTATCTATTCCGAGCGGTATTACTCAATATGACAAGGAATGTTGTGGATTTGACAAGCCATCTTTAAGCGTATGGTCGGGAAACAACGGTTCGGCGAAGTCTACTCTTCTCAATCAAATAGCCCTTAATGCGGTAAACCAAGGGTTTAGGGTCGCTATCTATTCGGGTGAGTTGAGGGGTAAGAAGATGAAGCGTTGGTTGCTTTATCAAGCTGCGGGAAAGCAATACAATAAGAAGTCGACTTATAACGACTACGACTACTTTACGCCTACACTTGTAAAGGATAAGATTGTTTCATGGCTTGACGGCAAGTTGTTTAACTACAATACGAGGTATTCACATGACATCGAACAAGTGTGTCTTGAGGTAGAGAAACTTGTCAAGGAACAACAAATTGACATGCTTATAATGGACAACCTTTCGTGTTTAGATATTCAGGAATTAGATGGAGCTATCAACGAACAACAAAAGGCCGCAATTAAGATGCTATTAAGACTCACTGAGAAACTTGAGCTGGCAACCCATCTTGTAGTCCATCCTAAAAAAGCCGAAACTTACCTTCGTAAGAACGATGTTAGCGGTGCAAAGACTCTTACCGACCTTGCCGATTGCGTATTCTTTGTCCATAGGTGGAATCAAGATACGCAAAAAGCAGCAAAAGAGTTTATGTCGGAGTCGCTTTATTACGACCTTTGCGATTCGGGCACAACCAATGTGGTAGAGGTAATAAAACAGCGAGAGTTTGGAGAAGCCGAAGGACACATCTATAAGCTTTACTTTGAGCCCGAAAGCCGACGATTAAAAAACTCCATTGCCGAGCATATCCATTATGGATGGGAAGACCCTACCACGGAAACACCACTCCCTACTACCGAAGACGAGTTTGCGGTAAACGACTTCGAGAGTAGCCCATTCGGAAGTGATGATGAAGACTTGCCATGGTGATAAATAATTGCTATCTTTGCAATGTCATAATTGTAGTGTTAACATTTGGGTTAGGTATCGGTATGAGTCGTTTCGTCTTGTGCCGATACTTTTTTACCCTACCTATTGCAAGTTTGAAACTTTTAATATATTTTTGTAAAAAAATAAATGATATGGAAGAATTGCTAAAAGACTTACGGGAAGTGTTCGAAAAGCATGGTCTCACCTTGGAGAAGGATACCGAGTCGCTTTATATCAATAGACCCATTGTAGATATGGTAAATGGGGTCACGAAGAGGGAAGTCGTGTTTCGTTGCTTCAAGTTGACTCCTTCTACGGAAGAAGAGATAAGGGCGATGAAAGCGATGTGGTATCCGATATATGGTGAATAGTATGGAAGATAGATACGATAT
>JAEIGA010014291.1_pt1 | contig 12085 bp, 10 predicted proteins | sample 9270691 | NCBI WGS metagenome assembly JAEIGA01 (sample SAMN17057246, study PRJNA624740) | gut metagenome | biome: biome; isolation source: fecal sample | host: Bos grunniens | place: China: Xizang | collected 2019
GTGCTGTTTTGAAGGCCCCGTGGGATGGGGAACAAAGCGACCTTTCTCGAGTCAGAATTATTTTCAAAAACGACCGTTAAAATTTAAAACAGGTTTCGCGCTATGGATAGATGAACGTCGCTACTTGAATGGAGATTTAGCCTTTTATTATTATGCGCATAGTCAAGTTTTTTCTTTAGACGATGAGGATATTGCACTCCTCTGCAAAATAATTCCAATTTTAATTGAGCGTAACGAACAAGAGACTTTAGTGCCACGAGAGGCTTTAGGATTAAATTTGGGGTTTTATGAATCGCGATTTAAGGATGATATTCGTGTCCAAATGGACTTGAATTTATCTGGGTTTCGTTTAAGTTATTATTCTGTACAAAATGACCTATTTCAGTGGTCTACAAGCCCATTTTATAATCTTGCATCAGGTAAGCATACGTTGGAGACATGGCAACTTTGGGAAAAGTATTCTCAACGATATGCTTGGCGTGAGATGTGTCCCGTAGAAAAGCGTTGGATTCTTGCACAAAGAAGTCATGACCCAGAATTACAAGATGTGGAAGGAGATATTTTTGCACTACGAAGTGTCATTGGAGAAATTCCAATCAACACAGGTGAGGGGTGGAAAAGTAAAATGGATCTGAAATTTTGGCAAAATCTACGTAAACTCGAAAGAGAGGATGAACAGGAATAAATGTTGATTTAATAAGACATTATTTTGTGGTAATTCAATGGTGGGAGTATGATTCTTTTTGTAAATTATTTGGAAAGAGCGGAGTGGAGTGGTGGATGGTGAGGTCTCGGTGGAGATTACGCCGAAGGCTGGCGAAAAGGCGGGCTTCTACAAGTTCGTTGTTCCGAATAATCAGTAAGCATGCCTTGATTCATCAACAAACGCCCTCTGATGGATGTCATCGGAGGGCTTTTTGTTTAGGATTTGACGTGGAATTTCTTTAAAAACGGGCCTATTATGATTGTTAGAAATCGCGCCGAATACCCTATTTGGTGCAAATAAGGTGCTTAAAAATGCCCCCTTTTGGTGCAAATTAGTCTCTTTTTAACAGCCTATTTGGTGCAAGTTATGGTATAATGCGCTTAGTTTTTGTCTGGCAGAAAGGGCTTATTATGTATCGGAATGCATTAAATGATCTCTTGGTTTGGAAAGATAATCCAAATAAGAAGCCTTTAATTGTTTGGGGGGCGCGACAGGTAGGTAAGACCTATTTGGTGAAAACCATCTTTGCAGAAACGTATTACAAAAAGCGCTACATTTATGTTGATTTTAAGGCTGATGATGAAGTGCGCACATTTTGTCAAACAACCGCTAATGCTAAAAAAATTATAGACTTTTTGGAGTTGTGGAGTAATCAGGCGATTTCAGAGAAGACGCTTTTAATCTTTGATGAAGTGCAAGAGTGTCCGAATATCATTTCCGCGCTAAAATATTTTTGTCAAGACGCTCGAGAGGTCCCTGTGATTGCAACGGGGTCTATGGTGAGAATTAAAATTCAAAGAGAAACGCACAAAAGAGGCGGGGAAAGTGGAAAGTTTCTTTTCCCTGTTGGAAAGATTCAACAGTTAACAATTTATCCGATGACCTTTGATGAGTTCTTGCGAAATAGTAATGAACGTCTATATGAGAGGTTGAGGGCTGCCTACGAGTCAAAAGAAACGCTTCCGCTTGAAGTTCATAACCTTGCACTTGAAGTGGTGCAGAAATACTTGTTAATAGGAGGAATGCCAGAAGCTGTCGATACGTATCTTACGCGAGGTAATCTTTTAGAAACAAGAGAAATTCTAAAAGGGTTGTATGAAAATTATTTGGCAGATATGGATCTTTATCAAGCAAGCCGAGAGGCCGTCTTGCGATCAAGAAATCTTTTCCAAAATATCTATAAAGAGCTAAATAAAGAAAATAAGAATTTCTCTCCAGGTCTTCTTGAAGAAAAAGCGAAAACTCGAGATTATGCTACGGCTATTCAATGGCTTGAAATGGCTCATATCATTCATCGTTCGTTCCAACTCAAAGAGCGGGTAACCCTGCCATTGTTTGAAGAAAACGAGACAAATTTCAGAATATTTTTAGCTGATATTGGTATGTTTTCCTATCAAAGTGGGATTAACGCTACTTCGTTTATCTCATCGTCTGCCGAAAACACGCTCTCGGGTATTTTTTATGAAAACTTTGTCGCAAATGAGCTTGCAGCGAATGAAATTAAACTTTTCTATTGGCGAGGAAAGGCTTCTGCAGAATTAGAGTTTATTCTTGCTTCGAATGGTCAAATTTTCCCGATGGATGTGAAAAAGGGTCGTGGAAGCCTTAACTCGCTTGAAAAATTCGCACATCACAATAAGTTCACATGTGCTATAAAGATATCTAAGAATCATTATGGATACAATGCTGAACAAAAACTCTTAACGGTGCCATTCTATTACATCAGTTTTTTGGTGAAAGAACTTGCACAACAAACATTCAATGTGTGACATCAAACATTGAGGAATGGTGCGCTTTAGCGCAGTTGCAGTCACAATGATCTTGCGATAGAAGAAACCAGGAGCACCACGCTCCTGGTTTCGGTTAGGTTTCGCTTGTGTGGTTGAATACCGTGCGGGGTCAGGATTGGGCGTCTGTAATCATGTTGTTGTTTTTGGCAACGATGTAGGTGCAGACGTTGTCGCCTGTGACGTTGCAGCAGGTTTCAAACATGTCAAGGATGGGGTTGATGCCAAGGGCGAGGGCTACGATGAGCGAGACTTGGTCGCCTTGGAGGCCCATGCTTTCAAGGACCATGAAGAGGAGGAAGACGGAGTCGCCAGGAATGCCGCCTGTGCCAATGGAGGCTAACATAATCGTGAGGCAGAGGGTGGCAATTTTGATGGCGGTGAGTTCAAGGCTAAAGAGGTTCATCGCAAGGATGACAAAGACGGGGAGATGGATGCAGACGCCGTCCATATTAATGGTTGCCCCCATGGGGAGGGAGAAGCTGGAGAGCGCTTTGTCGACACGGAGGCTTTCCATGGCCTTGAAGGAGATGGGAAGGGTCGCAGCTGAGGAGCGGGTAACGAAGGCGGTGAGCATTGCCGTGCGAATGCGATAGATGACGCGGAAGGGGTTTTCGCGGCAGAAAATGGCAATGGCTAAGGGGTAGATGACGAAGATCATCAACGTCACGCCAACGACGACGCTGAGGGTGATGCGAAGGTAGGGCCGAAGAGGAGGGTGCCGTTTTGGAGGGTGCCGTTTTGGGTGAAGTTGACGAGGCCGAGCGCAAAAACGCCTACAGGGAAGTAGAGAATCACCCATTCTATGAGGCGAAACATGACGCGCTGGGCGGCGTCTACGGCATTAATGAGTTTTTGAATAGTGGCGTTCGCGGTGGTATCTTCATCCATGAGGCAACGGGACAGCAATTCTATTTGCAAATAGGAACTAAAAGCGAGCATCGTGAGCGAACTGTGAACTGTGGCGTCAGCCACCCCCGTGGTTTAAATCCTCATTGTGAGGTGGGAATTTCATTTGTAAGGGAACGGTTTGTGTTATGCTATGGGAAACCGTTATGAATGGAGGCGAGTATGGTGCTTTTTGTGGAATATCCGAAGTGTACAACGTGTCAGAAGGCTCGAGCTTGGCTTGAGGCGCAGGGGGTGGACTTTACGGCTCGGCATATCAAAGAGAATCCGCCGACGCGGGACGAATTGGCGAAGTGGTGGTCAACCTCGGGCTTGCCATTAAAGCGCTTTTTTAATACTTCGGGTTTGCTTTACAAGAGCTTAGGATTGGCAACGAAGTTGGCGTCTTTGAGTGAAGATGAGCAGCTTGACCTTTTGGCAACGGATGGGATGCTTGTGAAGCGACCATTGCTCATAACACCAAGGGGTGTTTGCCCGGGATTTAAGGCCGAGGTTTGGGAAGCACTCCTGAATGGGTGATTGGTTTGCCTAAACGGATTTATTCGCCGATTTGAATGTCGCAGAGGGGCTACTTTGCATTGATTTGATGCATAAAGCGGTGATTTACTTTGTATTTATTTTAATTAATGTAGCGTAGTCGGCTTTTTCTTGCTATACTTTATGTTGAGATGAAAACGTTTGAGCAACGCTTTACGGTGGCGTATCAGTATCCGGTGACCTTCTGCAGGGATGTTTTTTCTGCGGAATGCGATGTTTTACAGCGCGCAATTTTGCGCGATCCGACAGATGTATCACCGCATCGTATTTTAATTGTATTGGATCGTGGTTTGGAACAAGCGCGTCCGGAGTTGTTACGTCAGATTACGGACTGGGTGATTGCGCAAGAGCCTGCGATTACGCTTGCTGCACCGATTGAGATTATCCCTGGTGGTGAGTTTGCGAAGAAGCAGGATACGGCGGTGGAACGTTTGGTGAAACTGGCGTACCAGACGCATTTCGGTCGTAAGGACACCTTTATCGCAATTGGCGGTGGCGCAGTTCAGGATACGGTGGGTTATGCCGCAGCGATTATTCATCGTGGATGCCGTTTGATTCGTATCAATAGTACGACATTGTCGCAGGCGGATGCGGGCGTTGGGGTGAAGAATGGCATTGATTATGCCTCTGGAAAGAACTTTTTGGGCACCTTTGCACCACCTTATGCGGTGATTAATGACGTGTCGTTATTGACTTCGCTCACGGATTTGGATTGGCGTAATGGGATTGCGGAAGCTGTCAAGGTGGCCACGATTAAGGATGCTGCCTTTTTGCAGTGGATTCAAGAACACGCAGATGCATTGCGCATGCGCGATTTAGAGGCGATGGAGAAATTGGTTGAGCGTACGGCGGAGTTGCATTTAATGCATATTGCGTATGGCGGCGACCCCTTTGAACGCGGTTCGGCGCGCCCCTTAGATTTTGGACACTGGAGTGCGCACCGTTTGGAATCCATCACGTGTTGGCAAATTTCGCATGGCGAGGCTGTGGCGATTGGAATTTCGCTGGATATGCTCTATGCTTCACTCCTGGGATTGGTCTCGGGTTTGGAGGCGACGCGTGTGATTTCAGTCTTGCGTGAGTGTGGTTTGCGCGTGTGGTGTGACGAATTAACCCTGCGCTCCACGGATGGGAAGTTGGCGATTGTGGAAGGCTTGCGACAGTTCCGTGAGCATCTCGGCGGTGAACTTTGTGTGACCTTGCCGCAGGGATTGGGAAATAAGACAGAGGTGCATGAGATAGACGAAGCACTTTTGGAACAGGCTGTTCAATTGTTGCGTGAACGTTTTGCTTAAGGAAGAGGAAGATTCATGATTGCGACCGGAATTGTAGCTCAAGCTTTGGAAGCGCCGAAATGCCCTGAGTGTGGTGCAGATTTGCCTGCGACGGGTGCGCCTCTCTCTGAGACAACGTGCCCAACGTGTGGTAAGACGGTGATGGTGCCGGGCCGATTGGGGCAGTATCACTTATTGCGCTTGATTGGTGCTGGTGGCATGGGCGCAGTGTATGAAGGAATTGATACGGGGCTGCAACGTAAAATTGCCGTGAAGGTGATTTTGCGTGATAAGGCCGAAGAAGATCCCACCTTCATTGAAAGCTTTAAGCGCGAAGCACAATCTGCTGCACGTTTGAACAGTCTGAACATTGTGGGGGTCTATGCTTTCGGTGAAAGCGAAGGTCAACCCTATTTGGTGATGGAATTGGTCCAACCAGATTCATTGGATAAGATGATGAAGGATGGACCGATGGATGCGGCTACGGTATTGAAGATTGGACGTCAGGTTGCACAGGGCTTGAAGGCTGCAGCAGAGCAGGGGCTGGTGCATGGTGACGTGAAGCCTGAAAACATCTTAATCAATGAAGCGCGTGATGCGAAGTTGGCAGACTTCGGTATTGCGGCTTTGGCGGGTGCTAAAGCGGCCGCCAACAATGAGGTCTGGGGCACGCCTTACTACATTGCGCCAGAAACCTTACGCCGTCAGAAGGTGGATTTGCGCGCGGATATCTATTCCTTAGGGGCGACGTTGTACCATGCGATTGCGGGTGTACCTCCCTTTGAAGGGGAGACTGCGGTTGACGTGATGAAGGCGCGTTTGTTAGGAGCGGCACGTCCGCTTCAGGAGGTGGCGCCACACTGCCCAGAAAATCTTGCAAAGATTGTCATGCGCATGTTAGAGGCTGAGCCCATGCGTCGTTATCCCAATTATGACTCTCTCTTGGCAGACATTGCTAAGGAGGTTGGTACGGGGAAGGGCGGCAAGCGTGTGATGCTGAAGAATGCCAAGAGCCGCACGAGTAATGTGACGGTGGCAGCATCCGCACCGATGGCCTCGGTTACAAATTCGAATGCACCGCTTTTCCCGAAGAAGAAGGGAATGAGCAAGGGTGCGCTGATTGGCTTGATTGCAGGTGGCGGCGCACTGGCGGTCATTATCTTGGGTGTGATTATTGCTGTGGCGATGAGCGGTTCAAAGTCGGAAGCTATCCCAAGTGAGGGCGGAGACGTTGCTACTGCTCAAGCGGATGCTGCAGCAGCGCAAGCTGCATCGCAGGCCCAAGCAGATGCGAAGGCGCTCAAGGCATTGATTGATCAAGTTGAAAAAGAGTATGTGGATGTCAAATCCGCAGTGATGACCATCGACGGCCAAGTGAAGCGTATGGTCAATCGTGCAGAACGTGCGGTTTTGCCAGACCATACATCGTGGTTGACGGCGCAAGAAGGGGAAGCCCCGACGGAAATGTTGCGTGAATTGCAGCAGGTCTTTGCAAAGCAGGCAGCATTGGGACAGGCGCTTTCGGCATTGGAAGCTTTACGTACGAAGTTGAATGATTGCCAGATGAATGCGGAGGATGCCTCTGCGGGTCTCGCTGAAGCCACGGCCGCATTGGATGCGCACAAAGCGTTGCCAGAGGTCGCTGCACTGTCTGCAAACTTGACGGCGATTCGTAATACGGAGAAGAATTGGAATCGCATTGTCGCAAAGGCGCGTACAGAGATGGAAGCCGCTGTTGCCGCACGTCAGGAAGAGGAACGTCAGGCGCGTATTGCAGAACGTGAACGTCTTGCCGCTGAGCAGGCGAAGCGTGAAATTGAAGAAGAAGTCGCCTCGGTCTCTACCATTGATGTGATGATTACGGCTGACTTGGATAAGTTTATGCCCGAAACGGCATTCGAAGTCTTCAATAGCCGCTATGCACGCTTGAAGAGTGCTGAGGCGAAGACTGCCGCACAGGTCTTGAAGGCGCATATTGAAACCTTCCAAGCCTTGAAGAAACATTGGCTGGAAGGGGTGAAGGCAGGACGTTATAAAGCGTGTGGTGTGACGGCGGCTACGGATTCCACCGTGACGGTGAATGGTCAAGAGATGCAGTGGAGTCGCTTTGTTGCCAATCAGCAGAATGTCGCCTTCCGTATGCTGCAGAGTACTATCGCAGATGATGCTGGTGCACGTTCGCTCCGTGCGTCTGATCGTGCCGAACTCTCGGTGGGCGCATACCTCTTCATTAAGCGTTACTTTGGTGAAGCGACGGTGGAGAAGTCTAAGACGCTGCGCGATGCTATGACGAAATTCCAGACGCTTGCTGAGAGTTTGCCGGGTACGAAGGACCTCTTCGAGCGCTTGGCTGGTGGTGCTCCCACGTCCAGCGAAGAATAAGCAAAACAGGGATAGAAAGAAACGTCTTTGAGTGGTAGAAATGAAATCAACTCAAAGACGTTTTTTCTTTAGAAGGATGGAAATCGCCGGCGAACGGAGTTTTCACGCATGAAAAAGGTGCTTCTGGCAATGGTGGCATTTTTGGGCTTACCCCTCGTCTGGGTGCTCATCAAGTGCTTTTTAGAGGCCTTAGCTATTGAAACTTTGAATGCGCCTTTTTTCACGCAGGGGCGGATTTGCTTCTTGAGTGGGTTTGGTGCAATGACGGTGTTGTACGTTTGGAAAGGCGCGGCCCTTCAGGTGGTCTATGTCTTTGCGCATGAGATGACGCACGCGGTGGCGGGGTTGCTCTGCTTTGCAAAGGTGCATCAAGTGAGTGTGCGGACAACTGGAGGCTTTGTCCAACTCTCTAAAAGCAATCTATTCATCACGTTAGCCCCTTACTGCCTTCCGTTTTATCTCTTAATTGCGGTGCTCGTGTATGGCATTGTGCATCACTATTGGCCGAATGCCATTCCCTTTGCAGTGTGGGCAACGCTCTTTGGTTTTTTCACAGCTTTTCATGTGTGGTATACGGCAAATGCGCTCTTCGCTGTGTCGCAACCCGACACCCATGAGTATGGACGCTTTTTCTCATGGTGGTTTATTCTGGTAATGAATCTCTTTTTTGCACTCCTTGCGTTGGTGATTACCTCATCGCATGTGACCTTGCGGGAGCAGGCGAAGCGTTTGGGGGCGACCTCGGCTACTGTTTATTGTAATTTGTATGAACGTGCGAAGGCGGTTTTGCCTCATGATATTGTGAATTCCACCGCGGAAAGGATGAAAAAATGAATCTTGTTGGTGAGCTACATGATTTAATTTTATCTTCTACAAATACCGTCGTCTTCACCGGTGCGGGTGTTTCAACGGGGAGTGGCATTCGTGATTTCCGTGGTAAACATGGCATCTATAATGACACCTTTCGGGGTTATCGCGTGGAAGAACTCTTTGGGATTGATTTGTTCAATTCAGATCCCTCGTTGTTTTACACATGGGCAAAAGATTTTGTGTATGATTTAGAGGCATTTCAGCCTTGTATTGTACATTATGTATTGGCTCGTTTAGAACGTTCGGGTTTGCTAAAGACGATTGTTACGCAGAATATTGATCGCTTGCATACGCTCGCAGGTTCACAACACGTTTTGGAAGTGCATGGTTCGCCTTCGCTTCATCACTGTCAAAAATGTGGTGCTATGCTCACCTATGATGAGGTCGCCCCCATTGTGCGTGCAGGTGAAGTGCCGATGTGTGCTTGTGGTGGTGTCTTTAAACCTGATATTGTGTTTTATGGTGAAAATTTACCAGAAACAGTCTTTTCACAAGCCGTACGCGCTTGCCAAGAGGCGGATTTGATTTTGGTCCTCGGCAGTTCGCTCACGGTTTATCCCGCAGCAGCCTTGCCAGAAGAGGGCTATCGCTTTGGTGCTCGTGTGGTCATCGTGAATGATTCCCCGACGCAGTTAGACCGTCGTGCTATTTTGAAACTGGATGATCTCACTGATACGTTTATGCAATTGGGCGACCTTTTGGACGGAAGTCTCCCATAAAAGTGTCGGCAGAGGTGAAAAAAGTCAGATTAAGTGTTTCAATATTTTGCTCATTCTGCTATTCTATACAATATTAGGTTAGAAATGGTCCGTACTTGAATGCTTAAGAGAGACGTGATGATTAATCGTAGAAACTTTTTGAAGGCCGCAGGGTTGGGTTTAGCCGCCCTCGCAGGAACGAATCCCTTGTTGGCCGCTACTGGCACAGGGAAGAAGCGCCCGAATATCCTTTTTATCATGACCGATGACCATGCCGCTCATGCTATCAGTGCATACGGTTCGCGCATCAATAAGACCCCCGGTATTGACCGTTTGGCTACCGAAGGCGTGCTTTGTAAGGATGTCTTTGTGACCAACTCCATTTGTACGCCTTCGCGTGCTTGCATCCTTTCGGGTATGTACAGCTGCAAGAATGGTGTGCCGGTCTTTAATGACATTTCGAACAAGATTAAGACGGTCGGTGGTACGATGCGTGAAGCGGGCTACTACACTGCTGTTTTAGGGAAGTGGCATATGGGTGGTCCGCACACGGTGCGTGATACCGACTGGGACCGTTGGGCCATCTATCAAGGGCAGGGGAGCTACTTTGATCCCTTCTTCTTCACCAAGGCTGAAAAGTGCCCGAAGGGTGTGGAAGGCAACTTAAAGGGACAGCGTCTCTCATTCCCCGGTGAATATGCCACGAGCAACCTCACCAAGGTGACGCAGTGCGTCATCGACGAAGCCATTGAGCAGAACAAACCCTTCTGCGTTATGATGCTTCACAAGGCCCCGCATCGCAACTGGTTGCCTGAGCCAAAGTATCGTAAGGAATTCCGTGCCAAGGGTCTCGAAGACTTCCCGTTGCCCGATACGATTTTTGATGACTACAAGGGACGTGCGACCCCAATCAAGCACACTGCAATGACGCTGGAACATCACATGCGCATTGAAGCTGACTTGAAGTTGACCGAATACTTCTCTGAAGGCGGTCAATTCCCTGGCGTGGATCCCCAACAGTACAAGACGGGCGAATCCTCCAATCGTTGGCCGAAGGAAATCCGCGATAACGCCTCCCTGTCAGCGGAAGAACGCGAACGTCGTCGTCGCGAACGCATTAAGCTCTCTTACTTGCGCTACATGCAGGACTACTTGGGTTGCGTCCAGAGCGTGGATGATAGCGTGGCAGACATGCTCGATTACCTGAAGGAAAAGGGAATCGACCAGGATACAATCGTCATCTACACCGCAGACCAAGGCTTCTTCTTGGGTGATCACGGCCTCTACGATAAGCGCTTCATGATGGAAGAATCGCTTCGTATGCCCTTCTTGGTGCGTTGGCCCGCGCAGATTAAGGCGGGTAGCGTGAATGAAGACATCATTACCAATGTTGACTTCGCCGCCTTCTTTGCTGATGCGGGTGGCGTCCCCGCCAATCCTGAATGGCAGGGTCGTAGCTTCTTGCCGAACTTAACCGCTGCAGGTACTCCGAAGGATTGGCGTAAGAGCTTCTACTATCGCTACTACATTCAGGGCGGTGAACACGCTACGCCCGCACACTACGGTGTGCGTACCAAGCGTTATAAACTGATTTCTTATTACAAGGTTGGCGAGTGGGAACTCTTCGACTTGGAAAAGGATCCGGAAGAATTGGTCAATCTCTACAATGATCCCGCCTATCGTAAGGTCGTGGCCGCATTGAAGGATGAACTCTTCCGCCTGAAGAATGCTGTCGGTGACTCCGACCAATTCTATGGATGCAGCGATTACTACCTGAATCCAGGAAATGATTATCCGAACGTTTTTGAATAATTAAAGGAGATGCACAATGCTCACTGAATACACCATTAATAAAGTCACACGTTTGCCTGATTTTGATCCCGAGGATCCAATTTGGCAGAAGGCTGAAGCCGGAGAATATGCTTACTGGCACGAAAAGAGCTCCGACCATCACCCCAAAACCGTTGTTAAGGCCCTCCATGACGGCAATGACATCATGATTTGCTGGCAGGTTGAAGATCGCTATGTGCGTATCGCTCACACGGCAATCAACTCCATGGTTTGTGAAGATGCATGCGTTGAAGCATTCCTCCAGCCGCTGAAGATTGAAAAGGGCTACATCAATATTGAAATCAATGCTGGTGCATGCATTCACTCCTCGCACATTCGCAACTGGACCCGTGCGCCTGGCGGCTTCGCAGACTTCGAATACATCTCTAAGGATGCCATTCGCAAGTTGACGGCAAAGGGTAACTTGCCTCAGGTCATTGACCCCGAAACCGATGAAGCCACCAACTGGTGGATGATTGTTCGCATTCCTCGTTCCTACTTGGAAGGCATCTTTGGTGCACTCGGCGACCTCTCTGGCCAGACCTGGCAGGGTAACTTCTGCAAGTGCGCAGACTGCTCCAGCCGTCCGCACTGGGGTACCTTGTTGCCGCAGAGCCCTGAATTGAACTTCCACGTGCCGAAGTACTTCAGCCCCATTAAGTTCGCTGCTACTGAAAAGTAAGCTTTGCGAAATGCTAAAAAAGAGACGCAGCCACGGCCGCGTCTCTTTTTTTGTCTCCCCCACGGTTTCCATTGCTTCCCCAGAGGTTACTTTTCTCCTCAGAGGTGTTTTCCCACATCGCTGTTCCCTTTGTTACCCAGCGGTGACTTTTTGCGTAGAGGTTACGTTTTTATTGAGCAACGTAGGACTCAGAATTTTGTTTTCACGGGGTGGGATTAACTTTAGGATGTAATTTTAAGTATACCTCACACTACGAAAGCGTAAAGGTAATCTGATTTTACACTCATCTTCAGCGACAAAAGAGCTTATTTTGCCCATCAAATCCAACGGTATTCACTTTCAAATCCAATGGATTTCTCCAGTGAAAAGGCTCGTTTCGGAAGGTGTTTAAACGTTTGTCGGTTGGTAAA
>JAEIGA010014292.1_pt1 | contig 12085 bp, 9 predicted proteins | sample 9270691 | NCBI WGS metagenome assembly JAEIGA01 (sample SAMN17057246, study PRJNA624740) | gut metagenome | biome: biome; isolation source: fecal sample | host: Bos grunniens | place: China: Xizang | collected 2019
ATGGCTACCGTTGACCCCCGACTGAAGGTGAAGGTGCTGCTGGCGCAGGCTTTGTTTGGTAATCCCGATATCGTTATGCTGGACGAGCCTACCAACAACCTGGACATTGAAGCCATCAACTGGCTGGAAGACTTCCTGTTGGATTTCCCCGGCATGGTCATCGCTGTTTCCCATGACCGCCACTTCTTAAATACTGTCTGCACCCACACCGTGGATATCGACTACGGCAAGATCAAGATGTACGTAGGTAACTACGATTTCTGGTATGAATCTTCTCAGCTGGTTCAGGCAATGATTCGCAACAAGAACAAGCGCAACCAGGAAAAAATCGAAGAATTGCAGCTGTTTATTCAGCGATTCTCTGCCAATAAGTCCAAGGCAAAGCAGGCAACTGCCCGTAGAAAACTGCTGGATAAGCTGACCGTAGAAGAAATGCCCTGCTCCACCCGTCGGTATCCCTTCGTTGGCTTCCAGCCGGAACGGGAGCTTGGCAAGGACATCCTGACCGTTAACGATATTTCCGTCACTGTGGACGACGTTAAGCTGCTGGATAAAGTCTATTTCTCCGTTGGTAAGAATGATAAGATTGCCTTTGTTGGTGAAAACGAGCTGGCGCAAACCGCTCTGTTCCAGGTGTTGATGGGCGAGCTCGAGCCGGATGAAGGCAGTATTAAGTGGGGTATTTCCACCTCCCGCAGCTACCTGCCCAAGGACAACACCGCCTATTTTGAAGGCAACAAGTGCGAACTGGTAGACTGGCTGCGCCAGTATTCGGTAAAGAAAGACGATGTATACTTGCGTGGTTTCTTAGGCAGAATGCTGTTCTCCGGTGAAGATGCCTTTAAGCCTGTGGATGTACTCTCCGGTGGTGAAAAGGTCCGGTGTATGCTGTCTAAAATGATGCTCTCCGGTGCCAATGTAGTGCTTCTTGACCAGCCTACCAACCACCTGGATATGGAGTCCATTCAGGCTGTAAACAAGGGTCTTGAGGCATTCCCCGGTGTGGTACTGCTTGCCAGCCACGACCACGAAATGCTGACCTCTGTATGTAACAGAGTCATCGCCTTCCAGCCTGACGGCACCATCATCGACCGTTACGGCACTTATGATGAGTACCTGTACTGGATGGCAGAGCAGAAAGGAAAGTAAAATGGAAAAAATCTTGGATTTAATTTCCGCCAAGGTGGAAAAAGCCTTTGCCGATGCAGGCTACGATGCCTCCTACGGCAGAGTCACCGTTTCCAACCGGCCGGATCTATGTCAATATCAGTGTAACGGCGCATTGGCAGCTGCCAAAGTGTTCAAGTGCGCCCCTATTCAAATCGCCAACGCAGTGGCCGAAAAGCTGGATCCCAAAGATTTTGCTATGATCGATGCGGTTATGCCCGGCTTTTTGAACCTGAAGCTTTCTGAAAGCTTCCTCCGGGACTATCTGGAGCAAATGCGCAATGCGCCGGATTTCGGTGTGGAAAAACTGGGTGCAGGTAAGACCATCGTTGTTGACTACGGCGGAGCCAATGTGGCAAAGCCTCTGCACATCGGTCACTTGCGTCCTGCCATTATTGGTGAAGCGCTGAAGCGGCTGTATAAATTCTTTGGCTACAATACCATCGGCGATATCCACCTGGGTGACTGGGGTCTGCAAATGGGTCTGATCATTGCAGAGCTGCAGGAGCGCCAGCCGGAGCTGTGCTATTTTGACCCGGATTATACCGGCGAGTATCCTGCCGAATCTCCCTTCACCCTTTCTGAACTGGAGGAGATCTACCCCACCGCTTCTTCCAAAAAGTCCGATCCTGTTTTTGCAGAAAAGGCGCATATTGCCACCTATGAGCTGCAACAGGGCCGCCGCGGCTACCGGGCGATCTGGAATCACATTATGGGCATTTCCCTGCCGGATCTGCGCAGAATTTACGATGCGCTGGATGTCCACTATGAAAAGTGGCTGGGCGAAAGCGATGCCGACCCCTATATCCCGGCGATGGTTGCGGATATGAAGAAAAACGGTCACGCCGTTTTGAGTGAGGGTGCCTGGGTCATCCCGGTTGCAGAGGAAGCTGACAAAAAGGAAGTTCCTCCCTGTATCCTCATTAAATCCGACGGCTCTGCCATTTACGCCACAACAGACCTTGCCACTATGGTCCAGCGTATGCAGGACTGGAAGCCGGATAAGATGCTCTACATCACCGATAAGCGCCAGGCGCTGCACTTTGAGCAGGTATTCCGCGCATCCAGAAAGTGCGGCATTGTGGAGCCCTGTACCGAGCTTGAGCATGTGGGTCACGGCACAATGAACGGCGCTGACGGCAAGCCCTTTAAGACCAGAGATGGCGGCGTGCTGCGCTTAGAGCAATTGATTCGTGATATGACCGACTTTGTCCGGGCAAAGGTCGTGGAGAATAAGATCGTGGAAGATGCCGCAGTGGAAGCCACTACCGCAAAAATTGCCCTGGCTGCGCTGAAATACGGTGATCTTTCCAATCAGCCTACCAAGGATTATAACTTCGATCTGGAGCGCTTTGCCGCATTTGAGGGCAATACCGGACCGTATATTCTCTATACCATTGTCCGTATCAAGTCCATTTTGGCAAAGTACGGCGCTTGGGAGCATCTGCCCATCCAGTTGCCTGCAAATCCCTATGCAACGGATCTGATGCTTGCCATCACCAAGCTTGCACCCAATCTGGAAGCTGCACTGCGCACCTCCTCTCCCAATGTGATCTGTGCGTATGTGTATGAGCTTGCAGGCGCTGTCAACAAGTTCTACCACGAAACCCGCATCCTTACAGAGGAAGATGCCGCGCTGAAGGCAGGTTACATTGCCCTGATCGGCCTTGCCAAGAACATTTTGGAATCCTGCATTGATCTGCTGGGTTTCTCCGCTCCGGAGAAAATGTAATAAGATAACGCAACAGGCGATGTGCTGTCCTTGCACATCGCCTGTTTTCATTTGATAATTATGGATGCTGTAATGAAATAGTTGTAGGGACACCCGTCCTCGGGTGTCCGTTTTGCGCGTCAATTGACCGGCTTAGGCGGGCGGATGATATCCGCCCCTACGACAATTTTGATACATTCTCGTAGGGGCCGACCTATGTGTCGACCCGGTGGGTGCGATTGTTGACCGAGTTAACAGGCTTCCTCTTGAGAGGAAGCTGTCAGCGTCAGCTGACTGATGAGGTGGAGAAAACGATAACACCTCATCCGGTGCGAATTCTTCGCACCACCTTCTCCTCAAGGAGAAGGCAGCGGCGGGAGCAAGCCCCCGCCCTACATTATTCTATTCTTCGTGGTAGCCTTGGGTTTCCAATAATTCAAGGACACTTTGTCCTCTGGCGGTGAGCGCCACACTGCCGCAGATCTTATAACCTGCATAAGCTGTGCAATTTTTCAACGGCTTGTCATAGTCAAGAGAAATCAGACCTTTCTTTTCAAGCAAGGTCAGAATAAGACTTGTTTCCTCACCGGGATTTTCCGGGTCGATAGGGGTTTCCCCGTCTATCTTCCGCACCACAGGCAAAAACGGGATCTGCCCCAGCTTATAAAGCATTTGCGCTTCTTCGTTACACAATACCAGTTCCCTGCCACAGCCGGAGCAGCTGCTGCAATTACCTTCACAACCTTTTGACATTGGGAGTTCTCCTTTCAGGTTTGTACACATAGTCTATCATATAGATGCAGATTAAACAAGGAGGAACTTTTATGAAAAAGAATCTGAAACCCTTTCTCATCTGCCTTGCCATTCCGTTGGGGGTGGGCATACTGTCATCTTTGCTCACAGGCGGCGGAATGGGCGACTATGCTAGGATGCGCAATCCCCCGTTATCACCGCCGGGCTGGGTATTCCCCATTGTGTGGAGCGCGCTGTATCTGCTTATGGGGTATGCATCCTATCGGATTTATAATTCCGGCGGCAATCCCATGGAAGTCAAAAAAGCGCTGCGGCTGTACGGAATTCAGCTTGTGCTGAATTTCCTGTGGCCTTTGGTTTTCTTTGGTCTTAAGTGGTACTGGGTAGCCTTTATTGTGCTGGTTGCTCTATGGGTTGCCATTTATTTGACCATGCGTGCCTTTTCTGACATCGATGAAAAAGCAGGAGATTTATTGATTCCCTATCTTCTATGGGTCACCTTTGCCGGTTACCTGAATGTGGGAGTTGCCATATTAAATTAAAATTTACAAATTTTTCTATACAATATCCGACCTATGTGGTATGATACAGACAGAATTCTATTAAGGAGGATACCACAATGGCAAATAAATATGCAGGCACCCAAACCGAGAAGAACCTGGAAGCTGCTTTTGCAGGTGAATCTCAGGCAAGAAACAAGTATACATACTTTGCATCCAAGGCAAAGAAGGAAGGCTACGAGCAGATCGCTGCCCTGTTCCTGAAAACTGCCGACAACGAAAAAGAGCACGCAAAGCTGTGGTTCAAGGAATTGAACGGCATCGGCTCTACCGCTGAAAACCTGGTTCACGCCGCTGAAGGTGAGAACTACGAGTGGACCGATATGTACGCCGGTTTTGCCAAGACCGCTGAGGAAGAAGGCTTCCCCGAATTGGCACAGAAGTTCCGTCTGGTAGCTGAAATTGAAAAGCACCACGAGGAGCGCTACCGCGCACTGCTGCACAATGTAGAAACCGCTGAGGTATTCAAAAAGAGCGAAGTGAAGGTATGGGAGTGCCGCAACTGCGGTCACCTGATCATCGGCACAGAAGCCCCCGACCTGTGCCCCACCTGCGCCCATCCCCAGAGCTATTTCGAAGTCCACGCAGAAAACTATTAAGCTACACAAAAGGCGGACAGCTTACGGCTGTCCGCTTTTTTGCACAGGCGATTGGCGAATCGCCCATACGGCAACTACATAATAAAACAAGCAGGATGGGAAAACCATCCTGCTTGTTATTTTATTGCATTAAACTTCAGGGAAGACGGTAGAACCTACATTTATCTCATTACTGCCAGCAAAGTTGATGATAGGAGTTACTGTCAGCTCGTAACCCTCTTCCATATTATCAAAACCGTATACAGAGATATAGAAGGCATAGTTACGTCCATCTTCACTTGCCTCAGCGTCAGCCCAACTTGCTACAACATCACTCTTAAACATAAATGGATCGCTGCTGGTGCCGTTCAGATTCAGCACAAAGCCGACCTTCAAGCCAGAATTTTCAGATCCAATCAAAGTATAAGCCTTGGTATTGGTGAAGTTTATGTCACACCAGAAGGACTTAACCGTTGTGCCGTACTGCTCAGAAACAGAAGCATCATCCTTACCCTCATTCTCATTGGCGTCAATGCCCATATTGATGAAGGTGTAGTCAAACACACGGTAGCCGGTAGCGTTGGTGGTGTTGTCCCACAGAATCAACTGGGTTGCGGCAGGAGTGATTTTCGCATCAGCCTCTTCAGCAAGCTTAATCAGGCCATTGCCGTCAGCAGAGTCCTTAACAGTAGCAACAACCGAATCAGCAGTCAGAGTGTAGCCGTTCAGGTCAATCACGATATCAGTGTGCTCCAGGTCCAATTCACTAACGGTTACATTATTCAGCAGCTTAATTTCACCAGCTTGATTTGCTTCTGCAGCAGCCAATGCGCCTTCCCAAGTAGCATAAGCAGTAGTCACGGAGTCATAGGTATATTCCGCTTTGGAAACTACAAATTCAATGCTATTGACCATTGCGCGGTCTCCGCTGGTGATGCTTAAAGAAACTTTCTTAGTGCTAGAGGTATCTACTGTGATCAAACAATATTCACCTTTATTGGATGTCTCTGTCAGCTTAGTAGCTGTTCCATTGATGGTGACAGTAGCAGTGTTATCCTTATATCCAGCGACAGCAATCACAACGCTGGTAACATCCGCAGGAACTGTAAACTCAAAACTGCCGGCAGTACCGCTGGCGCCCAACTTAATAGCGCCGTTACCCTTGGCATCTCTTGAGCCGGGGTACATCTTACTAGCATTTGTAATATTTAAGGTGTAGCCATTGACTGTTTCAGTGTAAGTAGTCTTGGCAGCAGTTGAATCCGAGTGGGATGCAGAACCATCTTCGCCCAATGTAAACAGGATAGGTGCTTCAGCACCACAGACAGAGCAAGCGCCATCTACATAGTTATGGCTAGCAGGAATGACTGTCTCCACTTTATTGCCGCAAACAGAACAAATCTCTGTTTTCTTACCATTTGTGGTACAGGTTGCTTCCTCTACTGTTTCTTTATAGTCATGGCCCTTTGCAGGAATCTCTTTCTGTGCTTCCAGGATCTCATTACACTCGGGATTTGCACACTTCAAGCCAGCGGTGCTACCGGTTTCGGTACAGGTTGCATCCTTTGCTGTGCCAATAGGCACTGTATTAGCGTGGTCACAAGCAGGCGCATCGGGTTCCTCGGGTTCGATTTCAGCAAATTTCAGTGTCAAGGTTTTCAAACGAACCTGTTTGCTACCTTCAACATCCAGCTTTAAACATTCGTAGGTCTTGCCGTCAAAATCCAGGCTATAATCTTTATAGGATGTGCCGGTAACAGAAACACCGGCAATCAATGTCCATGTTTCACCCTCGTCATTACTACCATATACATTCAGTGTATCTACATTGTTACCTGCATTGAAGCCAATTGCAGTAATGGGCGCATCGGACTTAATGATTGCATAACCATTGTTTGAGGCACTACTATAAATACGGAGTTCAGTAGTGAAATGGCAGTCGTTGGTAACTATTGTCACAGTATCGCTCAACTTATGTGCCTCATCTTTAGCGTACTGTGCACCTGCATCATAGTCGGAGAAGGTATATTTTTCTTCGGTTACCTTCGGTTGTTTACCACCACAGTTGGAGCAAATACCATCAACATAATTGTGACCTGCAGGGATGATCAATTTTTCTTCGTCCACGGGATTCTTATCTGCATCCAGGAATTTTTCGCAGGAACATTCATAGTGTGCTTTCATACCGTCTGTGGTGCAAGTTGCCGGCACCTCTGCATAATAGGTTGCATCAGTATGATCGCAAGCGGGTGCAGAAGACTCTTTCAGCTTATACAGTGTCAATGCACCACCGGTACTGGTGGAATAACAAGCCCAACCATTTGTGCCATTATTCCGGAGGTTTTTATTAGGCGAATTGCCCTTAGTTACAAATTCATAAGTACTGGTACCGGAAACAGTCCATCTGCCATAGTCAGTAACAGGCGTAATCAATACAGCTTTGTTCTTTGTAGAATTGCCTGCTGCATACTTACCTGCAGCTTCATTGTACAAAGTCCAGTAGCTGCCATCTTTCGCAATCTTCCAAACAATGCTAGCATCCGGATCAGTAACAGACGTAGCAGTAGTGGAAATCGATGTGCCATTAGCTAATCTGGTGCTAGTTCCTGCTTCACCCTTTAATGTGTAACCTTTATAGGTGATCAGGTAGTAGCCTTCTGTGAGTGTGCCGGAATACTTTTCAAAAGTGCCGGTATGGGTAGCGGCGTCGACCTGCGTAGTAAGAATACCGGCGGGCAGCAATGTGCAGATCAGGCACAATGCCAAAACGAATGATAAAACTTTTTTCATTGTGTTTCTCCCCCATAAAAATTTTTTGATAGAAAAGGACAATTTTTCACAAATAAAAATACAGTTTCATTTTATTCCAAAATTCTCCTGTTGTCAAGGAACAAACCGACAGAATATTCCACTTTTCTATATCATATATTGTACAATTACCATAAAAATCCATCAGATGCCGCAAACAACCGTGCTCACCCTTCCCCTTTGGGGAAGGTGGCCGAGTGAAGCGAGGTCGGATGAGGTTGCGGTACAACATTTTGTTTATAGTGGCACTTCGACAAAAATGAACATTATTAACCTCATCCGTCAACCCTTCGGGTTGACACCTTCCCCAAAGGGGAAGGGTATAGCAGAGGCCCTTAGGGATTTACATTGTGCGGAAAATTTGGTATTGTAATATCCGGGGGTGATTTTATGCGCTATGGCACTGTTGTTCCCGGAATTTTTCTTTCAAGACCCAATCGTTTTATTGCACACATAACCATCGACGGCAAAAAAGAAATCTGCCATGTGAAAAACACAGGCAGATGCAAAGAGTTTTTAATTCCCGGCGCCGCGGTTTGGTGCGAGGTTTCTAAAAATCCCCAGCGCAAGACAAAATTCGACTTAATTGCCGTGCAAAAAGGACTCAGACTCATCAATATGGATTCCCAGGCCCCCAATCAGGCGGCAAAGGAATGGCTGCTTGCCGGCGGTTTGGGCGAAATCACCAATTTACGGGCAGAAACCGTCCACGGGGATTCCCGATTTGACTTTTCTTTTATAAAAGATGGGAAATCCTGCTTTCTGGAGGTAAAGGGTGTTACCTTGGAAAATGGCGGCATTTGCGCCTTTCCCGATGCCCCCACCTTGCGGGGCAGTAAGCACTTAAAGGGTTTAACCGAAGCAGCAAAAGCAGGCTTTGGCGCTTATGTGCTGTTTGTCATTCAAATGACGGATGTAGCCTATCTGCATCCCAACGATGCCACAGACCCGGCTTTTGGCAAAGCGCTGCGAGAAGCTGCAAATGCCGGTGTCACCGTACTGGCAATGGATTGCGCGGTCACCTCTGACACAATGCTGCTTCAAAACCCGGTAGCGGTAAAATTATAAGCTTTCCAGCAGTGCAGGCAGCTGCACAATGCTCTCGATCTGATAATCCGGCTGAATGTCTGCACGGACGGGTGCGTGCTTGGGGTTGACCCAGCAAGTCCGCATCCCGGCATTGATACCACCCTGAATATCCGAAGTCAGGCTATCGCCAACGATCATTGCCCGATCTGCGGAAATACCGGAAATTTGGGCAAAACACCGGTCAAAAAACTCTTTGGAGGGCTTGTCCGGTCCAACCTGTTCAGAAATAAACATTTTTTCAAAAAAGTGACCGATATTGGCGCTTTTTAACCGACCGACCTGTACTTTGGCAGTTCCGTTACTGGCAAGGAACAGGCGGTATTTTTTTGCCAGAACTTCCAGGGTCTCCACCGCGCCATCCAGGAAAAAATGTCCCTGGGACAAAAAGTCCTCATAAAGACGGGCGCAGGCAATCTGGTCTACACCAATACCAAAGCGCTCAAACAGCACCCCAAACCGCCGCACCAGCACCTGCTCCCGGGTCAGTTCCCGGCGCTCCAGCATTTCCCAGTGGGCGCGGTTGATCTCCCGGTACTGACTTAATACCTCCGGTGTAGGGGTTAGTCCCATAGTTTCCAGAGTCTTGCGCAAGGCAATGCCCTCGGCTTTATGGAAATCCAAAATGGTATCGTCCAGATCCAAAAACAAAAACTCAACCATTTTTCTTTCTCCTTGCAATTTCATTGGCAATGGCGGCAAAGCCGGCAATATCCAGGGTTTCACCCCGGACGCTGGGAGCAAAGCCGCAAGCTTCGATCACCTCACCTGCTCCGGCTTTTCCCAATTCAGGGAATCCGGATGCCAGACCGTTTTGCAGCGTCTTGCGACGCATTGCAAAGCTAGCTCTGACGGTGCGGAAGAAAATCTCTTTATCCTCGATCTGCCAGGGCAGTGTCTTCCTTGTGCGCAGGGTGATCACTGCGGAGGTCACCTTGGGTTGGGGTAAGAAGCAGCCTGCCGGCACATCAAATAACAGCTCCGGCTCTGCATAATACTGGCAAAATACGGTAAAGGCGCTGTAATCGGCCGTACCCGGCTTGGCGGCAATGCGCTGAGCGACCTCTTTCTGCACCATAACCGTCACCGCGTCAAAGCACTCTGCTTCCAAAAGCGCAGTTAAAATGGGCGATGTAATATAGTAAGGCAGATTGGCGCAGGCCATAGGCCGCAAGCCGTCAAATTTCTCTTTTACCAAAGCTGGAATATCCTGCTTGAGAATATCCCCCCACAGGATTTCCAGATTATCAAACTGGCCCACTGTTTGCTGCAAAATGGGCGCTAACCGCTCATCCAGCTCCACCGCGCAGACCTTCTTTGCCCGGAGGGCAAGCTGCTGGGTCAGCGGTCCAATGCCCGGTCCGATCTCCAAAACACCGGCAGTTTCATCCACGCCGGAGTCCTCTGCGATCCGCTCCGGGACCCAGGGCGCAATGAGAAAATTCTGTCCCTTCGCCTTGGAAAAATGGAATCCATATTCAGCCAGTAACGGCTTCATTACCTGAATATTACATACTTCGATCATAGTGACCTCCAAAAAACTGCCTTTAACCCGTCTATTATAACAGGTTAAAGGCAGTTTATCAAGTCAACTTAAAAAGTAAACCGTACAACTTCTTGCGCCAAACTGAAAGCACTCGGCTGTGGTGTCAAAATACAGGTCGATGCGTTTGTTTTTGATACCGCCGCCGCAATCCTCTGCTCTTGCTGTGCCGTAGACATAATCGCCGTCATTGGAAACGATGAACACCTCTGTGCCATAGGGGATCACTTTGGGGTCTACCGCAATTACCCCGACACGAACATTGGTGCCGGTGGCAGTGGTATCGCTGCAGCCGGTATCGGTTTTGGTGTAGGCTGTCGCCTGAAATTCGTCCACCTTATGAAAGGTCAGCACCTCACCCTGGGCAGTTACCAAAAAGCCGTCGCCCACCGAGGGCATATTTTCCTGCCCTGTTTGTGTGCCGGTGCCAAGCGCCACGATCCTGTCTACCTTTTCCTGCACTACCACCGTTTCTATGTTCTCCCGGTCCGTTTCTTCGCCGTTGGTATACACCACCCGGTCACGGTGTTCTACGATCCTGTTTGCGCCCTCGATCAGGACCCTGGTTTCCCCCTCCGGGATCGATGCATTGTAGCAAAGCTTTGTTTCAAAAATCGTTTCCTCCCGATTTACTTCATCGCAAACGGCAATCACATCCGCTGCTGCCGTCGTTGCAACCGTTGTTTCCTCTGTCTGCTGTGCATCCTGGCAGCCGCAAAAACAAATAACCCACAAAATAACAGAAATACTGATAAAAAACCTTACGCGTTTCATAATGATACACTCCCTTCTGCCAATAGGATAACAGCGCGTTCTTGTAGAATACAAGTTGACAGAGTCATATTTCTGTGCTATATTTGCAGTGTAATGGCTGTGATGAAGACACGACACTTTGTAAGCTGCCCAGAGAGGAGCCTGTTTGCTGCGATGGCTCTGCAAGACTGCACTGTGGATACCACTTCTGAGCTATTCGGTGGAAATACCGGATCGGGTGCGCCCGTTAACGCGTCAATGAGTGGCAGCGCAAGCTGCAACCAGGGTGGAACCGTGGAATGTAACTAACATCCCACCCCTGATTTTTCAGGGGGTGGGATTTATTTTTTGCCCCTTATATCAAAAGGAGGAATTGTTATGTCTGAAGAAAATCTGTACACCTTTGAAAACCCGGAGTACCGCCATACCTACTGGCACACCTGCTCCCACATTATGGCGCAGGCTGTCAAGCGCCTTTGGCCTGAGGTAAAGCTTGCCATTGGACCTGCTACCCAGGAAGGCTGGTACTATGACTTCGATGCTCCGTTTTCCTTCACCCCCGACCATCTGACCCAGATCGAGGGCGAGATGAAGAAGATCTGCAAGGAGCGCATCCGCTTAGAGCGCACTGAAAAGTCCAGAGAGGACGCTATCGCTTATATGCAGGCACAGGATGAGCCTTATAAGATCGAGCTGATCGAGGATCTGCCTGCTGATGCGGTGATTACTTTCTACACCCAGGGCGACTTTACCGACCTGTGCGCCGGTCCTCACCTGGATCATACCGGCAGAGTGAAGCACAATGGCTTCCACCTGACCAAGAGCTGCGGCGCATACTGGCGTGGCGACAGCAACCGTAAAATGCTGCAAAGAATTTACGGCGTTGGTTTCCCCAGCAAGGACGAGCTGGACGCATACCTTGAGCAGCAGGCTGAAGCCTTAAAGCGCGACCATAATAAGCTGGGTCGCGAGCTTGAGTATTTCACCACTGTGGAATCCATCGGTCAGGGCTTGCCCATTCTGCTGCCCAAGGGCGCAAGAGTTATCCAGAAGTTACAGCGTTGGGTTGAGGACGAGGAGCAGAAACGTGGCTACCTGCTGACCAAGACCCCCCTGATGGCAAAGC
>JAEIGA010014293.1_pt1 | contig 12084 bp, 10 predicted proteins | sample 9270691 | NCBI WGS metagenome assembly JAEIGA01 (sample SAMN17057246, study PRJNA624740) | gut metagenome | biome: biome; isolation source: fecal sample | host: Bos grunniens | place: China: Xizang | collected 2019
ATGCTCATGAGCTGGGTCAACATGAAACTCAGAGACTTCTATCCGAGCCTCGAGAAGATGTGTGAAGACCTCGAAATCGACAGAAAAAGCATAGAAGACACTCTCTCATCTGCAGGATTTGAGTATAATGAAGAAATGAACTAATTTTGGTAACACTCACACATATACAATTAAATATCAATACATAAAACTTTTTAGTTTTTGCGGATAACATAAATGTTAACCATATGAAAACTCCGAAAATAGGTCTTCTGACCAAGATTTTGATAGCAATTGTCCTCGGTATCATATCAGGACTTGTAGTACCGGAATGGGCAGTCAGAATATTCCTTACCTTCAACGGAATCTTCAGTCAGTTTCTTGGATTTGTCATACCTCTCATCATAGTCGGACTCGTTGCTCCGGCCATATCAGACATCGGGCGAGGTGCGGGAAAGATGTTGCTTGCGACAGTGCTCATAGCCTATGGATCGACAGTGCTTGCCGGTCTGATTTCCTATCTTACCGGAGCAGCCTTGTTCCCGTCCATGATTACACCAGGAGCATTGGAAAGCATCGCGGAAACGACAGATCCGACTCCGTTCTTTACTGTCACCATCCCTCCTTTGATGAACGTCATGACTGCTCTTGTACTCGCGTTCATGCTCGGCTTAGGACTTGCTGCTATTGAAAGAACCACATTGAAGGATGCTGTACATGACTTCGAACAGATTATAATCAAGACGATCAGGACAGCCATAATTCCACTTCTGCCTCTTTATATATTCGGTATATTCCTGAACATGACATTCGTAGGTCAGGTCTTTACCATCCTGACAGTGTTCATAAAGATTATAGGAATCATCTTCCTCATCCATATCGGTATACTTCTGCTTCAGTTCGTCATAGCCGGAGGAATCAGCAGGAAGAATCCATTGAAACTGCTTTGGACCATGATGCCAGCCTATTTCACAGCTCTAGGTACCCAGTCTTCTGCAGCTACAATACCTGTAACCTTGGAACAGGCCCGCAAAAACGGAGTTTCTGAAGATGTCGGAGGTTTCGTAATCCCCCTCTGTTCTACAATCCACATGTCGGGAAGTACACTGAAGATTGTCGCATGTGCTCTCGCTCTCATGATAATGCAGGGAATGCCATACGATTTCGGAATGTTCATGGGCTTCATCCTGATGCTGGCAATCACAATGGTAGCAGCACCAGGAGTCCCTGGAGGAGCTATAATGGCAGCGCTCGGACTTCTACAGTCAATGTTAGGTTTTGACGCGGAAGCCCAAGCGCTTATGATTGCCCTTTATATTGCAATGGATAGTTTCGGAACAGCCTGCAATGTGACAGGAGACGGTGCCATCGCCCTCATCATTGACAGACTGTTCGGAAGAAAGTCTTAATGTCCGTGGATCAGTTCACGAGGATTGTCGTTAGTAAGAGGAGCCCCGTTGTACTCTCCTGTAAGTGTCTTCAGGAAAGCCTCGATATTCTCGACTTCTGTATCTGAAAGTTCCACTCCACTCTGATAAAGTCCCATATCACGGACAGCCTCTTCAAGGGTATGTCTTGTACCGTCGTGATAATAAGGCCATGTATGCTCGACATTACGGAGTCCCGGTACCTTGAAACGATGACGGTCACGTTCCTGTTTTGTCTCCTTATAGCGGCCGTTATCCTCTTCTGTAAGCTCCATGCCCCTTTCTGCAAAATAATGTCTGCGGAGACCCATCAGTTCATATGACTGTCCACCAAGATTCGGTCCGACATGACATGTTGCACAATCATAAGTCTTGAACAGTTCATATCCTGCAAGCTCTTCTGCAGTTATGGCAGAGTCATCTCCACGAAGCCACTTGTCAAATCTTGAGTCTGGAGTTACAAGAGTACGCTCGAATTCTTCGATCGCATCAGTGATGTTTGCCTCTGTTATACCGTCAGGATATACTTCAGTAAACTCTTTCACAAACTTCCTGTCAGCCTTAAGCTTCTCAATAATGAAGTCAAATGAAGGAGAAGCCATTTCTACAGGATTGAGAGGAGGTCCTGCCGCCTGATCAGCAAGAGTCTTCGCACGTCCGTCCCAGAACTGTACAAAATTGTACACAGCATTATATACGGTCGGTGCATTCACTCCACCAAGCTGGTCATCCACTCCATGCGAATACTGATGATTGTCCACACCTGCTGTCTCCAGAGCATGACATGTAGCACATGAAACAGTATTATCAACAGAGAGGCGGGTATCATGGAAAAGGGCGTAGCCCAGAGCCACCTTACGCTGATCCACCTGCACATCTTTTCCGATAGGCCTTACCGGTTCATAGGCGCGATCTCCTACCAGGCCATCATCATACATGGCACTCCTGACATCATGCACCCATGACAGCACTACAGCACGCTTTGCATCTGTAAGAGAACTTCCCCAATGCATGAGATAATACTTAGGCATCGGCATTCTGCCATCAAGGACAACCTTCTCCACTTTTGCCAAGTCAACAACATTAACCTCAGCATCTGCCTTCAGTGCTTCCATGAATGGAACCATATCAAAAGCCCTATAGCCGGAATCTATATCCTTCATTATGACCTTTCCTGCTATAGGAAGTTTGGCATAGAAAGGAACTTCCGGATCTGAAGAGTGACAGCTGAGACATCCGCCGTCTTCAAAAATTTCATAAACCTGCAGATTGGCAGGAAGATCCTCTGAAGGAAGGACATTCACCAGTCTGTAGATCAGAGTCATGGCGCAGGCCGCCATGACAAGTGCATACAAGCACCACTCGACAGTTTTTTTCATACCATATAGTTTTAAAAATCATCTGTTGTAAACATGTACACTATCCTGTGCGGAAGGTAGATAATTCACTCCCCACCAGCACATCTGAAGACATAGGAACGAAAATATCAGAAGGACATATAATGTTTTCCTTGAAGTCCTCCCCTGCAGCCTCAGATGTATATATAAAAGATAAGAAAGCCAGGTCACCAGTGCCCAAGTCTCTTTCGGGTCCCACGTCCAGAAATGTCCCCAAGCCTCTTTTGCCCATATAGCTCCTGTCAGCATACCGAAGGTCAGAAAAGCTGTTCCGGTATAGACCAAAGTATCCGCTTGTGGCAGAAAATCTCTTTTTCCATTGAACAATCCTACGACAGCCATAAGGAACACGCATCCCAGAAGCGAATAAGAAAACATGTAGACTGTCACATGAGGGATGAACCAAGGACTCTGCAAGGCAGGCATCAGTGACTGGTCGTGTATTTCAGGCTTGAGGATATTTATGACTATGAATACAGTCGCCAGAACTGCTGAGAACGAGAGGATCCATTTATATCTCCATCTCAGATAGGTAAAAAGGCCGGACAACAACGCAAAGAACGAATACCAAAGCCTTGTCTCCCCCATTGTCTTCAAAGGAGGACGACCAAGTGACATCCACAGACCTACGATGAAAGAGGCAAGAACCACGACAGACAGGGATGAAAAAGCCACAGCCCAACGATGACGTGGCACAACCGCACCTGCCACAGACAAAACAGTGGCAGCGATTCCGAAGAATATGAATACATCCCATGTCATGGCCTTGATGTCATTTTCTTGCGTGGACCTCCCAAAAACAGAAGCACAGCTCCCGCAAGCATCATTACTATTCCGCAAAGAGTGATATATCTGTATGGCTCACGCACTATCTGTATGATACAGGACGAAGGATAAGGACCTGCTTCCGCATCATATCCCACAAGATATATCGTCTCCGTCAGGCTCCTCTGATACGGATCATTCACCTCAAGCACTACATCCTTTCCATCAATTTCCATATCCGCAGTATAATCCGAAGGCATCCCCGCATCATCATAAGTCACATTAAAACTGTTAAGTACCATATGTTCAGATGACGGGTCATCAACATATACCCTCATCTGGCTTGTCTTATTATCAGGTGCTCCCCAGAATGAAGAAGCGACAGCAACCAATAGGCCAAGATGAAGAAGTACAAAACGCCATCTTCCCCAGCCTCTCAACAAAACAAAAAGGAGTACTGTCTGAAAATAAAGAAGCACTGCAACGAAAATCCATGTGCGGGAAAATACTCTCCAGCCGGTCAGTCCCATGATAAGCGAACATACGATGAAGAGTCCTATGGCAATGACGGTAGCACGGGGGGAAAGCATGAAACGCACAAATCTTCCGGTCCTTTTCCTTTTCCATAGTGACAGACATCCCATCATCCATACAAGAAAGAGGAAAAGGTTAAGCGGAAACGCAAGAATATCTATGAGGGTCCCATGAAACATGCCACAAAAATGTAACGTACAAATATACAAAATTTCACATATTTCACCCCAAATACAGATATTTCATAACTTATTAAATGAATTATGAGCATCCGTTTGGTCGGTCCGATAAAAAATTGTAACTTAGCCCCGCTAAACCTTTTAAAACCTATAAACATGAGTGAGGAAGTCATTCGTAATCTTGACGCCTTGAACGTCACAATGAACGGAGGTTCAACCCTTCTTAACATCGTTCTTGCATTGGTGATGTTCGGCGTCGCCCTCGGCATCAAGCCTTCAACGTTCTTGGATATCATCAAGAGTCCGAAGTCAATACTTACAGGTATCGTGTGCCAGCTGGTTCTCCTTCCTGCATTGACATTGTGTCTCATCATGGCATGCGGACATTGGATTTCTCCTATGATTGCCTTGGGTATGCTTCTCGTGGCATCGTGTCCAGGAGGAAACATATCAAATTTCATAACATCCCTGTCTAGAGGTAACATTGAGCTGTCAGTCTCGCTTACAGCGTTCAACACCGCGGCCTGTGTGATTACCACACCGCTTAACTTTGCATTTTGGGGAAAACTGTACCTTAACTTTGCAGGTAACCACGGTATAAGCGCTCTCCCAGAGCTCCAGATACCTCTCGGAGAGATATTCCAGAGCATCTTCATCATCATGGGTATTCCGCTTGTGCTCGGTATTCTTTGCGGACAGTATCTCCCGAAGGTAGCCAAGGTTCTGAGAAAGCCTCTCCAATATCTTTCCATCGCAGTATTCATAGCCATGGTCATCATTATCTTCACAGGAAATCTTGACGTATTCATGGCATGTATCAAGTACATATTCCTTATCGTACTTCTCCATAATCTCCTTGCTCTCGGTATAGGATTCGGAACAAGTACACTCCTCAAGCTTCCTTACAAGGACAGAAGGACACTTACCATCGAAACCGGTATCCAGAACTCCGGACTCGGACTCATCCTTCTCCTTAACCCTAATATTTTCCCGGAAACAGGAGCCTGGGCAAATAACGGAGGTATGCTGGTCATTACCGCATGGTGGGGAGTATGGCATATCATTTCCGGTCTGACTCTTGCTTTTACATGGCGAATCAGAGGTAGAAAGGAAATATCTTCTGAAGAATAATGTTCTTATGGGCAGAAAAAACATATATGACAAGGATTTAGGATATACCGTCCTGAAGCCTATCGTTGACTGGTGCGTAAAGAATAGTTACCGTAAGGTTGAAATCAAGGGCCAAGAGAATATTCCGACTGACGGTGCGGTAATACTTGCGCCAAACCATTGCAACACCCTTATGGATGCGATAGTCATCCTCCGCGCCCACAAAGACCACACCGTATTCGGAGCAAGAGCAGACATGTTCGGCAACAAGCTTGTAGCAAAGATCATGTATTTCCTCCGTATTCTTCCAATGGTAAGACAGAGGGATGGACTCCGCAACGTACTCAAGAATGTGGAGACACAGGAGGTCATTGTCGAGACATTGGAAAATGGTGTAAGATTCTGTATGTTCCCGGAAGGTCGTCACAGAGCAGTGAAATCACTCCTTCCGTTAGGTAAGGGAATATTCCGTGCGGCTTTGGCAGCGAATGCAAAATTCGGAGACAAGAAACCTGTTTATATAGTTCCTGTCGGTATTGAATATGGAGATTTCTTCCGTTACAGAGGCACTTCACTTCTGACATATGGAAAGCCTATCAATGTAACTGAGTTCGTAAGAAATTCCGACGTAGAGAATGAAGCTCAGCTCATCAACAGACTCAGCAAAGAACTGGCAGTCAAGATATCAGAGTTATTTACATTCATCCCTGACGGGGAAACAGTCAAGGAAAAATGGACTCTTACCAAGATGCTTTCCATTGCATCTGGACGCAAGCCTTACGGAAATTACGGTACATGTCTATATGACAGCATGATGAATAACCGTGAAATCATTTACGGCATAGAGAAAACCTGCGAAAGGAACCCTGAGGGCATGCAGAAACTGCTTGAGAATGTAAAGGAATTTGAAAAGTACCGTAGAAAAGACGGCATCTCTATCTATTCCTTCAGGAAGAACAACAATTTCCTGAGCAGCATAGGTAAAAGCATCGCATCTCTGATCGGACTTCCTTATTTCATTGTCAGTGCAATATTGTGTCTCCCGATGTGGATTGCAGAATACTTTGTAAGAAGCATCATCAAGGACAAGGCATTCAGAAACACAGGAAGCTTTGGAATAAAGCTCGGACTCGGAATCGTATGGTTCATCATCCTTGCAACCCTCGTTTTCTGTCTGTTACCATGGAAATGGGCACTTGCGCTGATTCTTCTGTTCATTCCTTCATATAGTTATTTCCATGACTACATCGAAGGTATGAGAAGATTTGTTTCTGACATAAGATTCAACGGATGCAGAAAACTCAGAAAGAGATTCGAAGCCATCCTCAAGGACTACAAGTCATTGTAAAACCTAACCTTTAAATAAATACACGATGAGAAGAACATTTGTTACTGCTTTGGCAGCTATGATGCTCTGCATCCCGTCATTTGCAGAAACTTCAGAGACTGTTTCTGCAGACAAAGAGACGAAAAAGGAAAAGAAAAATGTGACATATAATGAAAACGGAGAGATCATTAAGACCGGACTCAACTTCGGTCCCCTTCCGGTTGTCGCATTTGACGCAGACCGCGGATTCCAGTACGGTGCCCTCCTCAATATATATAATTTCGGAGATGGCAGCACCTATCCTAACCCTAAGTCATGGTGGTACATCGAGGCTTCCGCTTATACCGGAGGCACCTGGAACCTTTATCTCAACTATGACAACAGAGAGATCTTCAACAACACACGTCTTTCTGTATGTACCAATTACAGCAGCGAATCGGCCCTTGACTTCTACGGTTTCAACGGTTATCAGAGCATTTACACATACGCGCTCGACAACTTCTTTGAAAACAACCCGAACGAGTTCACATTCGACGACTCGAAGAAAGGTCTGAAGGCTGAAGATAAATTCTACAACAAGAATAAGGCTCCAAAAGGATTCTATAGATACAGCAGACAGTCTTTCAAAGCAAAGGCTGACCTTACAGGCCAGATTGCCAAGAACTTCTTCTGGGAAGCCGGTTATACATTCTACTGGATCAATCACAAGGAGTTTACACCAAACGGATATACTCCTGTTGACGGATCCCTCTATCAGCTCTACAAGGAATGGGGAATCTTGAATGATTCTGGTTCAAACCAGTTCGTTTCTGCTGTCAAGGGAGGACTCATGTACGACTCACGCAACATTCAGAACAACCCTACAAAGGGAATCTGGGCAGAAGCACACGCAATCGTAGCCCCTAAATGGCTGGGATCATCTATGGATTCGTACAAGATCTCGGCAACATACAGACAGTACATCCCACTCGGAACAGACAAGCTAGTTTTTGCATACAGACTTGCATATCAGGGATTCCTCGGCAAGAACACACCTTGGTACCTGCTTCCGTTCTATTCCAGCATGGGCTATACAAGAGACTATGACGCAATCGGAGGATACCGTACAGTACGAGGTCTGATGCTTGACAGAGTTCAGGGTCTTCATACAGGATTCTACAACATTGAACTTCGTTGGAGATTCATTGATTTCCAGCTTTTCAACCAGAACATAGCTTTTGCTCTTAGCGGATTTACAGACGGAGCCCATGTATTCAAAGGATTTGACCTGACAAACAAGACAGGTGCGAAGCCTGAGCTCTATAAGAAGTACATCGACACTTCCCGCAAGGATGGCCTCCATGCTTCTGCCGGTGCAGGCCTTCGCTTCATCATGAACCAGAATTTCATCGTGGCATTCGAATATGCGCGCTGTCTGAACAAGCAGGATGGAAACGGAGCCTTCTACATCAACACTGGCTTCCTCTTCTAAAAATCCACTTACAATTTATAACCGCAGGATACGCTTCAAAGCATATCCTGCGGTTTTTTCATTTACAAAACCTCGTATCATCTTGTTTATAACGTATATTTTTCTCAACTTTGTAGAGATGTACAAATTATAACCCCTAACAAATAGATACGATTATGGACCAGTTTACACAGAATTATGTTGATGGTTTTATGGCTGATCTCATCGCCAGAAACCCAGGAGAAAAAGAATTCCATCAGGCAGTAAAGGAAGTGCTCGAGAGCGTGGCACCATATATAGTGGAACATCCATATCTTATGGACATGAAAGTTCTTGAAAGGATTGTTGAACCTGAAAGAATCATCATATTCCGTGTACCTTGGCTTGATGACGAAGGTGAAATCCAGGTAAACAGAGGATATCGTGTCCAGTGCAGCAGCGCAATCGGACCATATAAGGGTGGTATCCGTTTCCATCCTAGTGTAAACCTCAGTATCATGAAGTTCCTCGCTTTTGAGCAGACATTCAAGAACAGCCTCACTACCCTTCCGATGGGTTCAGCAAAGGGAGGTTCCGACTTCAATCCTAAGGGTAAGTCTGACAACGAGGTCATGAGGTTCTGTCAGAGCTTCATGAGTGAACTTCACAAGCATATCGGAGCTGACACAGATGTCCCTGCAGGAGATATCGGAGTAGGCGGACGAGAAATCGGCTATATGTTCGGTCAGTACAAGAGATTACGTGACGAATTCACAGGAGTTCTCACAGGTAAGGGACAGACTTGGGGAGGTAGCCCTATGAGACCTGAAGCGACCGGTTATGGTACATGCTATTTCGCTTCGGCAATGCTTGCAACACGTGGTGACAGCTACGAAGGCAAGACTGTAGCCATTTCAGGATCAGGTAATGTAGCACAGTTTGCTGCGCAGAAAGCCCTTCAGCTCGGAGCAAAGGTAGTAACCATGTCTGATTCCAATGGTTCTATCTATGATCCAGATGGAATTGATGCAGAAAAACTTGCATACATCTTTGAGCTCAAGAACATTTATAGAGGCCGTATCCGCGAATATGTAGACAAATACCCTTCAGCTCAGTATTTCCCAGGAGAACGTCCTTGGAGCGTAAAATGCGACATCGCAATGCCATGCGCAACACAGAACGAGCTTAACGGAGAAGAAGCAAAGACACTCGTAGCAAACGGCTGTATGTGCGTTGCAGAAGGTGCAAACATGCCTTGTACTCCAGAGGCCATCGAAGTATTCCAGAACGCAAAACTCCTCTACTCTCCAGGTAAGGCATCAAATGCCGGAGGTGTCGCTACATCAGGACTCGAAATGACACAGAACTCAATGAGGCTCAAATGGACAAGAGAAGAAGTGGATTCTCACCTCAGACAGATCATGACAGACATTCATGAGGCTTGTGTAAAATACGGAACAGAGGAAGACGGATACGTAAACTACGTCAAGGGTGCAAATATCGCCGGATTCATCAAAGTTGCCGAGGCAATGATGGCTCAGGGACTCGTATAACAGGAAAGACATGCATATAGGAATCGCCGGCAATATCGGCTGCGGAAAGACCACTCTGACAAGAAAACTTGCAGAACATTACGGATGGACTCCTAAATATGAGTCCGTCACGTATAATCCATACCTCGAGGATTACTACAAAGACATCCAGAGATGGTCATACAATCTCGAGACCTACTTCCTTGCCCAGCGTTTCCAGGACCTTATAGAAATCTCCAGATCAGAAGAAGTGATCATCCAGGACAGAACCATTCTGGAAGGTGTACATATATTTGTTGCAAACAACAAGGCGATGGGAAATCTCTCAGACCGCGATTATGACACATATATGCAGCTTTTCAACCTGATGATGACAATGGTCAAAGAACCTGACCTGCTCATATACCTGAAGGCATCCGTACCTCATCTCGTATCACAGATTCAGAAACGAGGAAGAGACTACGAGAAAAGCATCAGTATCGAATACCTTAACAACCTGAACGAGAGGTATGACAAATGGATAGAAGCTTATCCCGGAAAGGTTCTTGTAGTTGAAACTGACAACCTTGACTTTGAAAACCGTCCTGAAGATTTCGCACAGATAACAGATAGGATAGACGCACAGCTTTACGGTCTGTTCTGACTTCTAAAGGATCTCAGAAAGGTGCTTGTAATATGTCTTGGAAACAGGAATATGACGCACATCTGCAGCATCCAGTTCAGCATACATTATCCCGTCCTGATCACGTCGCAAGACATTGACATGGACGGGATTGATGTAAAATGACCTGTGACACCTCACAAGCCCGTTATCCTGACAGAGCTCATCTATGGCCTTCATGGAACTTCTCAACACATATTCCCGCACTTTTCCCGATTCAAGATAGAATATATTTACATAGTTTTCCTCAGCCGCAATATAAAGGACAGACTGAGACGGGAGCACTATCTTGAGATTGTGGAGATTGTCGTAAAAACGCATTTTCTGCGAAGAAGCATCAGATGGTTCAGATGCCTTCACCGAATACTCATGCACACGCACAGCGAGAGCAAGTATCACATAAGCATACACCAGAGTCAGAGATACTAGTTTGAAGGACTGTGTCAGAAACTCAAAATAAGGCATTGATTTACCCATTACCAGCCAGATATACAAGGCTACAAAAAACGAAATGAACACAATTTCCGCCAGACACCAGAATGTATAGAGGACATAGTTCAGCTTCATCGGAACATAGTAATATACCAGACGTGCGATAGATATAGAAAGAAGAATGATGCAGGACAATATGGTCAGATGTACTCCGAACCACTCGCTTCCTAAAAAGGATTCTATCTCCAGAGGGCGATAGATAAGTACGAAAGTAAAGAAGAAAATCGGCATCACGATTATGTGAAGCAGCTGAGGTACGAAGCGTCTGAAAGCCTGATTTATCTGTTCCATTATTTGTCACAATTTTAATGTGACAAAATTACAAAATATATTTTTTAGTCACAAATAATCGGTTTTAGTCACAAAAACACGTCGAAAATCACATATTCACCCCATATATCACATTTTATTTATACCTAGGCTTATTGTAGATACCTTTGCTAAAAGAAAGGTTAAAATCTAAACCTAAGTTAAAGTACAAGCAAAAAGCCGCCGCCTGTGAAGGTAGCGGTTTTTGTTTTATATGCATTGGTTAGATCAGAATCCAGGGAGATCAAGCCACAAGGTAGGAAGAAGGAGAAGGAATCCGGCAATGACCAGGGCAAGTATGAACTTCCATATCCATCTGAACCATTTTTCATACGGAATCTTCGCAACAGAAAGAACGGCCATGAGAACTCCAGAACATGGGGTGATCATATTCGTAAATCCGTCACCGAACTGGAAGGCCAGGACTGTCGCCTGTCTTGAAACCCCGATCATATCAGAGAACGGAGCCATAATAGGCATTGTTACTGCAGCCTTGGCTGAAGCTGACGGAATGAAGATGTTTATAAAGGTCTGGATTCCGTACATAGAGCCCAATGCTCCAACCCTACCTGCTCCATCAAGAGCAGAAGCCATGGAAGCAAGCATCGTATCTATAACCTGGCCGTTTTCAAGAATAATAATGATGCCGGCCGCAAAACCGATTACCAAGGCCGCGGAAAAGATATCCTTCGCACCAGCAATGAATTCCTTTGATATCCTGTCTGCTGAATATCCTGCTGCAAAACCGGCTGATAGTCCCAGACCCATGAATAGGGAGCATATTTCAGGAAGATACCACCCATATCCCATTACTCCAACCACCATATACACAATGGTAAATATCAGCAGATTAAGGATATACATTCTTGTCGAATTCCTCAAAGACAATACAGAGAACGACAGGAAAAGAACTTCGATGATCCAAAGCAGCCAAGGAGCATCA
>JAEIGA010014294.1_pt1 | contig 12084 bp, 8 predicted proteins | sample 9270691 | NCBI WGS metagenome assembly JAEIGA01 (sample SAMN17057246, study PRJNA624740) | gut metagenome | biome: biome; isolation source: fecal sample | host: Bos grunniens | place: China: Xizang | collected 2019
ATGGTAATGCTGTCCGCTCCGGCATCGATGGAGTTTTCCACCAGCTCCTTGATTACGGAAGCCGGCCGCTCCACCACCTCACCGGCGGCGATCATATCCGCAACATGAGGAGATAAAATGTTGATATTTGTCATAAAAAAAGACTCCTAATATCGTATTGCGTTGATAGTTTAGTATATCGGATTTTCATTGAAAGTTCTATATAAAAATGTTAAGATTTTAGAATGACTAATAATAAAGGAAAGTAATCAGCACATGGCGATAGAGCGAAGAGAAATCTCGGACGAACAGATCCAGAAACAGGAAGGGATCTGCCGGGAGATACAGCAGACGATCAGCGCGTCCCATCGGACCCCGCTGGCAATGGTAGACACCTACGGATGCCAGCAGAACGAAGCCGACAGCGAGAAGATCCGCGGATATCTGGAAGAGATGGGATATCAGTTCACGGAGGATGAGTTTCAGGCCGACGTGATAGTGATCAATACCTGTGCGGTCCGTGAGCACGCGGAACAGCGTGTTTACGGAAACGTCGGAGCGCTGGTCCACACAAAGAAAAAGAAACCGGATCAGATCGTGGCCGTTTGCGGGTGCATGGTCCAGCAGGAACACGTATCGGCAAAGCTGAAAAAATCCTATCCGGTCGTAGATATGGTGTTCGGACCTCACGAACTTTGGCGGTTCCCGGAACTGCTCCAGACCGTCATGCAGACCAGAAAACGGATCTTTGCAACCGATCCGTCGCAGGGGGTCATCGCGGAAGGAATCCCGCAGCAGAGGGACAGCCGCACCAAGGCCTGGCTGAGCATCATGTACGGATGCAACAATTTCTGCACCTACTGCATCGTCCCCTATGTGCGCGGACGGGAACGGTCCCGGAAGCCGGAAGATATCGTGGCGGAAGCAAGACGCCTGGTGGAGGAAGGCTATAAGGACATCACACTGCTGGGACAGAACGTCAACTCTTACGGCAGGGATCTGGAGGAAGAGGTGGATTTTTCCGACCTGATCCGCAGGATCAACGACATTCCCGGAGATTTTCTCATTCGCTTTATGACCAGCCACCCGAAGGATGCAACGGATAAACTGTTCGAAACGATGGCGGAATGCGAGAAATGTGCGCATCACATCCATCTTCCCGTTCAGTCCGGATCCAACCGGGTCCTGAAAGCCATGAACCGCAACTACACGCGGGAAAAATATCTGGGACAGGTGGAATCCGCCCGGCGCTTTATGCCGGACCTTGTGATCACCACGGATATCATCGTCGGATTCCCTGGAGAAACCGAGGAGGAGTTTGAAGAGACGTTGGATCTGGTCCGGAAGGTGCGGTACGATGCCATGTTCACCTTCATCTATTCCCCCCGGGAAGGAACACCCGCGGCAAAGATGCCGGATCCGTATACCCGCGAGGAAAAGCAGGTCCATTTTGACCGGCTCGTGGAGACGGCGAATGAGATCTCCGCGGAAATCCACCACGGATATGAAGGAAAGGATCTTCGGGTCCTGGTGGACGGGCAGTCCGGCCGGAAACCCTATAATCTGACCTCCCGTACGGAGGGAGGAAGGCTGGTTCACCTTCAGGGCGATCCGTCCCTGATCGGCTGCTTTGTGAACGTTCATATCACCAGTTCCAACACCTGGGCGCTGTTCGGGGAAATCCGAAATGAAACAAACTGAAAGAAGACGAGGATTATCATGGCAGAACTAACTCCCATGAAAAAGCAATACAACAAGATCAAGCAGGAGCATCAGGACTGTCTGCTGTTTTTCCGGCTGGGCGACTTTTATGAGATGTTCGATGACGATGCGAAAGTGGCATCCAAGGAACTGGACCTTGCTCTGACCACCCGTGACCGGGGAAAACCCAAGGAAGAACAGACTCCCATGTGCGGGATCCCGTTCCATTCTGCGGAGACTTATATCGCCAAGCTCATATCCAAGGGATACAAAGTTGCCATCTGTGAGCAGCTGGAAGATCCGAATCTGGTGAAAGGTCTTGTGGAACGGGGAGTGATCCGGATCATCACACCGGGAACGGTGACGGAAAGCTCCATGCTGGAAGAGTCCTGCTCCAACTATATCGCGTCCGTTTTTGCGGATGAAACCGGCGGCGGGATCGCTTTCTGCGACATCTCCACCGGCGAATTCTGCACCACGGCCTTCTCCGGAAAGAGCGATATGGTGGACGGACATCTCATCAACGAACTGACACGGTTTTCACCATCCGAAGTGCTGGTCTCTCCGGCGGCGGGACAGCGCGCGGACATCATGGAGTTTATCCGGGACAAACTGGGGGCCATGACGGAAGAGGATGAGTCCTGGTTTGCACCGGAAACGGCGCGGGAATCCGTTGAGGAGCAGTTTCCGGAAGACGGATCTGCACTGAGCGGCCATCCGGCTGCGGAAACCGCCAGCGGGGCGCTGCTCTATTATCTGAAACAGACGCAGAAGTTTGATCTGAGCCACATCGATCAGCTGAATGTCTACAGTGAAAAGCTGTATATGGAGATGGACTGGACCACCCGGAGGAATCTGGAGCTGACGGAATCTCTTCGCACCGGAGAGAAAAAAGGCAGCCTGCTCTGGGTGCTGGACCGGACACAGACTCCCATGGGAGGAAGAATGCTGCGGTCCTGGCTGGAACGGCCGCTGCTGTCTCCGGTTCCCATCAAACGCCGCCTGTCTGCCGTGGAGGAGATCTCCAAAGCCATGGTCAAGCGCGGCGAGCTGACGGCGACCCTTCGTGAGATCACCGATATGGAACGGCTGATCGGCCGGATCGTTTACGGCACAGCCAACGGAAAAGATCTGGTGGCGCTGGCAAACTGTGCCGCACAGGTTCCGGCTCTGACCGCTCAGTTGAACGACATCCGCTCTCCTCTTCTGAGGGAAATCGGAGAGATGGATAAGCTGGAGGATATCCGCCGGATCATCGAGGAAGCCATTGACGAAAACCCGCCCTTCTCCGTCCGGGAAGGAGGAATCCTCCGGAAAGGCTATTCCGAGGAGATCGACCGGCTGCGCGAGATCCGGGACAACGGTGCCCGGATGGTAGCGGAACTGGAGGAGCGGGAGCGGGAAAAGACCGGATGCAAAAAACTGAAAGTGGGATACAACAAGGTGTTCGGCTACTATATCGATGTGCCGAACTCCGCAAATCTCACGGAACCGCCGGAAGGCTATATCCGGAAACAGACCCTGGTTTCCAACGAACGGTACTTCACACAGGAACTGAAGGATCTGGAAAGCTCTCTCCTGACCGCGAGAGACCGGATCGCCGATCTGGAATACCAGTATTTCGAACAGATACGGCTCCAGATCGCCGCAGAAGTCAACCGCATCAAAGCCACGGCCACCTCGGTGGCAACGCTGGACGTGATCTGCTCTCTGGCAGAAGTTGCCGTCCGCAACGGCTATACGATGCCGGAAGTCGACAATTCCAGAGAGATCCGCATCTCCGAAGGCAGGCATCCGGTCGTGGAGTGTACGATGAAGGACACCCTGTTTGTCCCCAATGATGCCATACTGAATCTCTCGGATGACCGGGTTGCCATTATCACCGGTCCGAACATGGCAGGTAAATCCACCTATATGCGGCAGACGGCGCTGATCGTCCTTCTGGCGCAGATCGGATCTTTCGTGCCGGCAAAATCAGCGACCATCGGAGTGGTGGACCGGATCTTTACCCGGATCGGCGCATCCGATGATCTGGCCAGCGGGCAGTCTACCTTTATGGTGGAGATGAATGAGATGGCATATATCCTGAAACATGCCACAGCGGAGTCGCTTCTCATCATCGACGAAATCGGCCGGGGAACATCCACCTTTGACGGCATGGCCATTGCCCGCGCCGTACTGGAGTACTGCGCCGACAAGAGACGGCTCGGGGCAAAGACCATGTTTGCTACCCATTATCATGAACTTTCCGCTCTGGAGAATGCGATCTCCGGGGTGAAGAATTACAACATAACGGCAAAGAAACAGAAGGGGACCCTGGTCTTCCTTCGAAAGATCGTCCGCGGCTCCGCCGATGACAGCTATGGCATCGAGGTGGCAAAACTGGCAGGGATCCCGGATTCGGTGATCGCGCAGGCCAGAACCTATCTGCAGGAACTGGAGAGCGAAGAAGGAAAGGCCCCTGTGGTAAAAGAACCGGTCACGGAGGAGGAAACGGATCAGATCAGCTTTTACGATCTGGGTGCCGATGAGATCCGCGAAACACTCCGACAGCTGGACCTGAACACCATCACGCCGCTGGAGGCAATGAATCTCCTGTATCAGCTGCAGAAAAAGGTCAAAGAGCAATGAATGAAAACCGACCGGAAAGACCGTATCTGCAATTTCAGAATCAGATGAGCCGGCTGGAGACTGTGCTGCTCCTGCTGTATCTTCCCATCCATGCCTTTCTGATGCCGACCATCCTGGGTTTTGTTTTTCAGAAGGCGGGCATCACCTATTCGATGATGCAGCTGAATGTTTGCTACTACGCGCTCAGTACGGTGATCGTATTTCTTCTGTCCCACCGGTTTCTGCGCAGAAGCTTTGATGTGCTCTGCGACCGGCTTTGGGGCGTCCTGTTCACCGTTGTGATTGCCTACTTTCTGCAGCAGGCGCTGATGTATCTGGTGGCAATCATCGAGCTTCCTCTCGGAATCAACGGGGACAACCAGAACAATGAGGCCGTTCAGGACATGCTTCAGTATGGTTTCGGGACTATGTTCGGCACCGTTGTGTTTCTGGCACCCATCACGGAAGAGGTGCTGTTCCGCGGCGCAATATTCGGAACGCTGCGGAAGAGGAACCGGCTCGCCGCTTATGCGGTTACGATCCTGCTGTTTGGACTGCTTCATGTTTGGCAGTTTGTCACACCAGGAAATGACTGGAAGTATCTGATTCATATTATCGACTATATTCCCGCAACCTGGGCTCTGTGCTGGGTGTATGAGCGTACGGGAACCATTTGGGGGCCCATCGCACTGCACATGCTGGTCAATGCCATCAGCGTAACAGCATTAAGATCTCTCGCTTAAATGTCTTTGTTTCCGGCAGGAAGCCTCCTGCTGCGAAGAAAGGGAAGTTATGAGAAAAACGCACTATGACAAGAACGATATCATAATGGCGCTGCTCATTGTTATCGCACTGATTCTGGCGATTTTCACCGGAGTCAAACTCTTTACCGGAAAGAGACATGCACAGGCAAAGGTGACCGCGCAGGCAACCGCAGCCCCTACCATAGTGGTAGTGACGCCGCCTCCTCAGCAGGATGCGGCGGAAGGAACCGGCGGACCGGAAATGAATACCGGGCCGAAAGCCAACTCCGGCGGATTCATGACACAGACCGGAACTTCCCTGAATCTGATCGTGAACTGGTATGCGGAAGAAGCGGGAGATGAAGTGTCCATCTATATCGATGTTCTACTGGACTGCTATACCCTTCAGACAGGTTCCCGCAACCAGGGAATTACCATCGGTGTGGGCAGCAAGACGTTTGTGTATGACTCTGCACCGGTGGCGGTATCCACCCCCGGTGCGGATACGGTGCTTTTGCACGCCACGCATGTATATGTTCCCGCCTCTGACTTTGCGTCCGGCCAGTGTCCCATTTATGCAACCTGGAACTTTGGCGGCAGTTACGGCGGACAGCCGATCCCGGAACTGACGGCACAGGGCATGATTACGCTGGAATAAAAGACAAGAGGATTTTTTGAAATTCGCAAAAAGTTTTCAACTGTTACGAACAGAAGCGAGTATAATAGAGACAAGAAGTCCAAAAGGAGAGACGATCCCGTGTATAAATCAACAAAACGAATGATTAGAATACTGGCCATCGTACTGAGTCTGACAGTTCTGTCTTTCTCCATGAGTGCGTTGGCAACGGTCGCTCCTCCGGCGGCGCCGGATGGAATGGGAAATCCTCCGGAAGGGATGGGTGCGCCACCCAACGGCGGCGCAGACACGATGACCTATGACTATACCGGACCGCTCAACGGAGTCCTTTCCGTAGGCGCCGGACAGCAGCTGGCCTCTCGAGATGCATCCATCGGAGCAACCGATCCGGATCAGAATGCGGCACTGGTGCAGGCAGGCGGCGTGCTCAGCGTGACCAACGGAACGCTGCACAAGACCGGCGATGATACCAATGGAGACAACTGCAATTTCTACGGAATCAACTCCATCTTCCTTGCAACGGGAGAGAACACCCACGGAGCTGTTTCCAACAGTGATCTCACCTCGGAAAGCGAAGGATCCAACGGCATCTTCTCCACCGACAAAGCAGTCACGTTTGCCAAAGGCAATGCGATCCATACCAGCGGGGGCAATTCCCGCGGCATGGATGCCACCTATGGCGGAACGATCATAGCCGATGACATCAGTATCACCACGATGGGCGAACACTGTGCCGCCATCGCAACCGACCGGGGAGGAGGAACAATCTCCGCGACCAACAGCAGTTTGAATACAACGGGAAGTGGCTCTCCGCTCCTGTACTCCACCGGCAACATTCAGGTGGATCACGTGACCGGCACTGCCAGCGGCAGTCAGATCGCGGGAATGGAAGGAAGGAATACCATCCTGATCTTCAATTCCGATCTGAAGAGCTCCCTGGAAGGCAAGACCGCCGGCGACCCGGTGGCGAACGGATTCATTATCTATCAGTCCACGTCCGGAGATGCAGAAGCGGCGACAGGAGAGGCAGCCAAATTCCAGGCTGTGAACTCTCAGCTCACCAGCGCCATTACATCCGGCGCGATGTTCTATGTCACCAATACGGCCGCCGATATCCTTCTGTCCGGTTCCGTTCTGGATTTTGACAACAAGGAAGCAAAGCTGCTGCGCATTGAAGGAAACAATTCCAACAACTGGGGAACGGCAGGGGCCAACGGCGGCAAAGTGAAGTTTACCGCCAGAAATGAGACCCTCACCGGAGACATCTCGGTGGATACCATCAGTTCGCTGGACCTGTATCTTCTGGAGGGGACCACCTATATGGGAACCATCGCCCTGAAGGAAGCAGAGGACGAGGCGGAAAAGAAGGAAGACAACATCAGCGTCAGTATCGGCAGTGATTCCAAGTGGATTGTCACAGCCAACAGCACCATTGCCAATCTCAGCATGGAAGAGGGCGCAGCCATCGAGGACCTCAACGGTAATACCGTTACCGTCATGAAGAACGGAGAAACCGTCATTTCCGGAAACAGCACCTTTACGGTCACCGTCACGAACGAATTAAACAACAGCATCGCCACGGATGCGAGCAATGAGGAGACCTGGGATGTCATCGATCGCAGTGAATTCGATGCCTATTATGAATGCGCAACAACATTTGGCGAGAACGGACAGGTAGAACTGACACCAACCGAGATCTCCATCAATTCGGAGGAAGATGATACCGCAGAAGCCGCAGAGAATAAATCTGCAAAAAAACAGCTTGCGGTTGATGTTGCCATTGCGGTCGCAGTCTGTGCGCTGATAGGATTTCTGGTGTACAGAAGAAAAAAGGCAAAGGCCAAAACGAAAGAGGAAAACAAAGATTCCGAAAAAACATAACAATGAATGAAATGCACGAGCAGACTTGAAGGAGAACGCGCGTGCATTTCTTTTTTCAGAGCAGAAGACAAGGGAGCGGTACAGGGAAGAACCAAGGAACAAAGGAGTGCACTTATGGACAACCTGTGTATAAAGATTCACGAAAAGGACAATGTTGCGGTTGCCGTCCGGGATCTTCCGAAAGGAACCGTCATCATGAATGGAGTTGAACTTCGGGAAGATATCCCGCAGGCGCATAAAATAGCACTGACGGATATTCCCAAGGGAGGAGAGGTCCTGCGTTATGGTGTTGTACTGGGAACAATGAATGAAGACATGTCCCGGGGAGGCTGGATCAACGAAAAGAATCTTGTCATGGCACCAGCTCCGGATCTCGACAGCATGGAGTTTGCAACGAATATCATCCGGGATCTGCCGAAGCCGCCGGTCACAACGTGGGAAGGATATCGCAATCCTACTGGGGGGCCTGCAGGTACCAGAAACATACTGGCGATCAATACGACCGTGCAGTGTGTTGCCGGTGTGCTGAATGAAGCAATCGGGAAGATGCGGTCAGAACTGCTTCCCCGGTACCCTTACGTTGATGATATCATAGCGATCACGCATCCCTACGGGTGTGGTGTCGCCATTGATGCTCCGGAGGCGAAGGTTCCCCAGAGAATCATACGCAATATTGCAACGCATCCGAATTTCGGAGGACAGTTCATGCTGGTGGCTCTGGGATGCGAAAAGTTTACGGTGGAGCGGTTCTGCCAGGAGTATCCGGAACTGAACTCTCCGGAAAACGTGATCATCCTTCAGGATCATCAGGGACGCGAGTCCATCATGGAAGCACTGATGGGAATGGCGGAAAAGAAACTGGCGGTTCTCAATGAACGAAGACGAGAACAGCTGCCCCTGTCCGATCTTCTGGTGGGCATGCAGTGCGGCGGCTCCGATGCATTCTCCGGAATCACGGCCAATCCAACTGCCGGATATGCAGCGGACCTCATCGTTTCCGGGGGCGGTACCGTTCTCTTTTCCGAAGTGACAGAGGTGAGAGACGGGGTGCAGTTTATTGCTCACCGATGCATCAATGAAGAAGTGGGAAAGCGACTCGTAGAAGAAATGAAGTGGTATGATGCCTATCTGAAAGAAGGAGGTGTCGACCGCGGAGCAAATACTACACCCGGGAACAAAAAAGGAGGATTATCGAATATCATCGAAAAATCCATGGGATCGATTGCAAAATCCGGGACGTCTCCGATCGTGGAGGTCCTGTCTCCCGGACAAAAACCGACGAAGCATGGAGAGATCTTTGCGGCAACTCCGGCATCCGACCTTGTATGCGGACCAAGCCAGCTGGCGTCCGGGATTGGATTGCAGGTGTTTATGACTGGACGGGGGACGCCCTACGGACTGGCTGCCGCACCGGTGATCAAAGTCTGTTCCCGCAACGAAATGAAGGAACGGTGGCCGGACATCATCGATTTCAATGCCGGTCCTGCTGCAGTGGGAGAGGCCGCGATCCCGGAACTGGGAGAAAAACTGTTCCGGTTTATTATCGATGTGGCCAGCGGACGGGCGAAACCATATACGGAACAGTACCGGTGGCACAATGACCTTTGTGTATTCAATCCGGCCCCAATTACATGAAGAAGGTGTGGACAGATGGAAATGATTTTGAATATGCTTACATTGGATGAGGCGGAAAGAGAAGCGTTTTCCCGCCTGGTCTCACCGGAGGAGCAGCGGTTTTTCCCGGAAGGGAAGGCGAGTCCGGACAAGGAAGACTATGAACGGGCCACCATCATCCTCGGAAATCCTCCGACAGCGGCGCTGAAAGACTGCCGGAGGCTAAAACTGCTGCATGCCCGCAGCGCCGGCGTGGATCAGTATTCTGCTCCGGGCGTGCTTCCTGACGGTGCGGTGCTTCTCAGTGCTTCCGGAGCATACGGGCACTCGGTCAGCGAACACATGTTCGCCATGCTTCTTGGGTGCATGAAACGCCTTCCCAGCTATCGCGATCAGCAGAGAACAGGGTGCTGGAACGATCTGGGTCCCGCAAAAACGCTGAAAGATGCACTTGTTCTATGCGTGGGCACCGGAGATCTTGGAAGTTCTTTTGCAAAACAGTGCAAGGCACTGGGTGCCAGGACAGCTGGCGTTCGGAGAGACGCAGGAAAGCCTGCGGAAGGGATCGATGAAATGTTCTCTTTTGATCAGCTGGACAATCTGCTTTCGAGAGCAGACGTCGTTGCGCTGATGCTGCCCGGCGGCGCTGCGACAAACAAGTTGATGGGCAGGGAACGGATCATGAAAATGAAAAACGATGCCATCCTGTTGAACGGGGGCAGAGGTTCCATCATAGATAATGATGCGCTGGCAGAGATCATGGACACCGGGCATTTATGGGGGACGTGCCTTGATGTTACGGCACCGGAACCTCTCCCTCCGGAACATCCGCTTTGGAAACAGCCAAGGGCCGTGATTACGCCTCATGTGGCAGGAGCCTATCATCTGGAAGAGACACCGCATCTCATTGCAGAGATTGTTCTCAGGCATGTAAGAGACTTTCTTCGGAAAACAGAATAATAATGAAAAAGGCCGGGATCCAATCAGAAGGTCAGATCCCGGTCGATTCCATATTTTTTCATGCGGCGCCACAGGGTAGTGGTGCTGATTCCCAGTTCTTCCGCGGTGGCCTGTCGGCTGCCGCGGTTCTTTTTCAGGAGCTCGACAAGCTTTTCGGCTCCGGATTCCCGATAGCGGATAATCTGTCCCGAATCAGGATCAACGGCAGGGGAGAGCGATTCTGCCATTCGCCGAACGAGAACGTCGTTGACGGTCCTTTTTTCGGAGAGCAGCACCATCTGTTTGCAAAGGTTGTGGAGTTCGGAAAGATTTCCGGGCCATGAGTAGTCCAGCAGATAAGATTCCGCATCTTTAGTAAGATGTACCGTTCGGGAATACCGCGTGCCCCACTGTTTGAGGGAAATGCGGAGCCACGGCAGAATTTCATCCTTCCTTTCCCGAAGCGGGAGGACGGGAAGTTCCACCGGTTTCAGGGTGTAGTAGAGATCTTCCCGAAAAGCTCTTTCCTGAAGCAGCGGCATCAGGTCATTTCGTGTGGAGACAATGAGACGCAGGGATGATTTTTGAGGGCGTCCTGTTCCGTTGTGGAAGTAACTGCCGTTGATCAGACGAAGCAATCTGTACTGAAGATTCTCTGAAAGCACCTCGATGTTGGACAGATACAGTGTTCCGTTCTGTGCAAGGGATACCATGCAGAGGGCATCCGGAGAGTCCGGTCGACCGAAGAGCAGCTCATCCAGTTGTTTGTGGGAATAGGCAAGGCAATCAACGGCGACAAATCCGTTCTTTCGGAAAGGACTTTCGTTGTGGATACACTGCGCAAGAATCCCTTTCCCGCTTCCGGGTTCTCCTGTCAGCAGAAGAGGGGTGTCCAGGGAAGCCAGTCTGCGCATCTTTTTTAGTACGGCCTTTCCTTCCGCTGAGGAAACAGGAAGGTCGTCAAACTGCCATCTGGCCAGAGATCCCCGGAGATACTGTTCATATCGAAGATCGCTGCTCATCTCCATGATCCGCCGGCCTTCATGAAGTGTCAGGATTGCTCCCCGAACAGAATCCTCAACAAAGATAGGCGCCGCATGGACGGTTATTTCCTGCTGTTTGAAAAGAGTAGCAAAATGCAGTTCCTCCCCTTCCCGGAACACGGTCTGACACATCTCCTGATACAGCTCCGGCAGCAGCTGACGGATACTGTCACCCAGCAGAGTTTTTCCCTGAGATTCGAGAATAACAGAAGCAGAGGCGTTCGCCCGCTGAATGGTTCCGGAGGAGTCAATTTGAAGGATTCCGTTGAAGGTATAATCCAGCATGGTCTGGATTTCCGCATTATTCTTTTTCTCCAGATCCACTGCGTACGCGACGTGTTTGGCCTGTTCAAAAGCCGTGCGGATGCTTTCATAACTACCGGGGATGAATCCGCAACAGACACCCAGATTATCCGCTTCCCGGCAAACGGTTCTTCCTCCGATGACCGCATCGCAGCCGTCCGAGATAGCCCTGTGAACGGCAGAGACAAGCGCGCGATAGGGATCGGAGGTGGCATTGATCATGTGTCGGTCTACCGTCACCCCGAACAGGCGACGAAAGTCTGAGGTATCGCACATCATATTCTCAAATCCGATCAGCGCGATGCGAGGGCTGGACTTCCCAAGCTGTTTTTTTATGTCCAGGACCAGAACACCCAGATCCTGCATGGAAACATGGATTTCAACCACAGGGATGTGGGTAGCATCCTTGATGAGCGCGGCATGAAGTCCGCGGGATATGATGATGTCACATCCGTCTCTTTCCAGTTCCTTTGCCCGAACAGCAACCGTATCGCTTTCCACATGTTCGATGGTCAGGATGGGGAGAGACGGGAAAAGTCGGGAGATCTCCCTTGCGGAACTGCACATTTCCGGATAGGGAACCAGCGCTGCGGCGAGAGCCATACAGATACCTCCTATAAAAAAACAAACAAAA
>JAEIGA010014295.1_pt1 | contig 12084 bp, 10 predicted proteins | sample 9270691 | NCBI WGS metagenome assembly JAEIGA01 (sample SAMN17057246, study PRJNA624740) | gut metagenome | biome: biome; isolation source: fecal sample | host: Bos grunniens | place: China: Xizang | collected 2019
GATGCTCTGAAGGATAGGTGTCTCGACCTCAAGGCAGCCTGCCTCGTTGAAGTACTCACGCATTGTGGCAACGATCTGGCTTCTCTTGATGAATGTGTCACGAACCTGCGGGTTCACGATGAGGTCCACATATCTTTGTCTGTACTTGAGCTCAGGGTCTGAGAATGCGTCGAACACCTCGCCGTCCTTCTCCTTCACGATAGGAAGCACTCTGAGAGACTTGCTCAGGAGGGTGAGCTCCTTTGCATGTACCGACAGCTGGCCGGTCTTTGTGATGAATGCGAATCCCTTGATTCCTATGATGTCACCGATGTCAAGAAGTTTCTTCCATACGGTGTTGTACATTGTCTTGTCTTCACCCGGGCAGATCTCGTCTCTGTTTACATAGATCTGGATACGTCCGGTCTCGTCCTGAAGCTCGCCGAATGAAGCGGCTCCCATGATTCTTCTGGACATGATTCGTCCAGCGATTACTACTTCCTGGAAATTGCCTTTCTCTGCATCATATTCAGCCTTGATCTGCTCTGCAGATGTGTTGATAGGGTAGAGTGGTGCCGGATAAGGCTCGATTCCGAGTTCTCTGAGCTTAGCGAGCGATTCTCTTCTGAAAAGCTCCTGCTCGTTGAGGTCCATAATGCTCATAGCGTATATATTTTTATAGTTTATTCTGTTAATCCCGCAAATTTAAGAAAAAATCCTTATCTTTGTGTGCTATGGCGGTAGAAAAGAAATGGATATTGCGCGAATGCGCCGATCAGGGGGCTGTTAATCAGCTCTCTTCCGAACTTGGTGTAGATCCTGTACTGGCTCAACTTCTTGTCCAGAGAGGTGTGACCACCTTTCAGCAGGCTCGTTCCTTCTTCCGACCAGACCTTGCGGACCTGCATGACCCATTTCTGATGAAGGACATGGAAGAGGCAGTCACCCGTGTTCATGAGGCTGTCATATCCCGCGAGAAGATTCTTGTCTATGGAGACTATGACGTTGATGGCACCACAGCAGTGTCGCTTGTTTATTCTTTCCTCCGCCGTCTCACTCCTGCGATAGATTTCTATATTCCTGAAAGATACGACGAGGGCTATGGCGTATCGTACAAGGGCATCGACTGGGCTCATGAAAACGGATTCAAGCTTATAATCACCCTTGACTGCGGCATCAAGGCCAATGAAAAGGTGGATTATGCTGCGGAAAGGGGAATAGATGTAATCATCTGTGACCATCATCTTCCTGAGAATGAACTTCCTAAGGCGATTGCAGTTCTTGACCCGAAGAGAGAAGACTGCAATTATCCGTTCGATGACCTTTCAGGCTGTGGAGTGGGTTTCAAGCTTGTTCAGGGCTACTCCCAGAGATACGGAATACCTTTCGAGACTCTTGTCCCTCTGCTCGACCTTCTTGTCGTCAGCATCGCATCTGACCTTGTGTCGGTGACAGATGAAAACAGGATATTGGCTCATTACGGTCTCAAACAGCTGAACAGCCATCCTCGAGAGGGACTTCTTGCCATGATTCATCTTTCAGGTCTTGAGCCTCAGCATCTTACCATTGATGACATCGTCTTCAAGATAGGTCCGAGAATCAATGCTGCCGGTCGTATGGAGTCGGGAAGGATAGCAGTAGAACTTCTGACCGCTTCCGATGTGGCTACAGCCATCCGTATCGGCACTGAAATCAACGAACATAACAATGAACGCAAGAACATTGACCGCCGTATCACCCAGGAGGCACTTGAAATGGTGCGTTCCGGTGCGTGCCTGTCAAGCGGCAATGCGACAATTGTATATAATCCTGAATGGCATAAGGGAGTCGTGGGAATCGTTGCTTCGCGACTCGTCGAGGCATTCTACAAGCCTACGATAGTGTTTACCCGCTCTCAGGGAGGACTTGTGACAGGCTCTGCGCGAAGTGTGCATGGTTTTGACCTGTATGATGCTATAGAAAGCTGTTCCGACCTTCTTGAGAATTTTGGCGGCCATCTTTATGCGGCAGGTCTTACCTTGAAGGAAGAGAACATCCCTGCATTCTGTGAAAGAATCGAAAAGTTCATCTCGAACTCCATCATCCCTGAGATGCAGACGCCGGTAGTGGATGTCGATGCAAGGCTTAACTTCTCGCAGATCACCCCTAAGTTCCTCCGCATCCTCAAGCAGTTCCAGCCGTTCGGTCCCGGAAACAGTGCCCCTGTCTTCCTTACAGAGAATGTCTATGATAACGGAATGGGACGCAAGGTGGGAGCTGAAGGCGGTCATCTCAAGCTTGAACTCATTCAGGAATCACACCCATACCACCACATCTCTGCCATAGCGTTCAATATGGCAGGCTTCTATGAGCACATTAAGATGGGAAATCCTATCGATGTGTGTTATTCGATCGTCGAGAACTACTATCGTGGTTCAGCCAACACACAGCTTCGTGTGAAGGATCTTCGTGAGAGAGATGAACTTGTATAGCGCCGTTACTTTATCACTTTGCCGTATTCGTCCCTGAAATTGCCAAGGATGATTCTGATGAGGTCGATGAGCACCCATATTCCTAATCCTCCGCATGTCAGCAGCTGCAGGATTCCTGTTCCTGTCTTTCCTACATAGAACCGGTGTATCCCGAGATATCCGGCAAAGACGCAGAGAAGAAGACAGATCAGCCACTCTTTTTGGCTTCGGTCCGGGTCAAATGCCCTGAACATATCCGGTCTGTTCACTGCGCATCCGCATTTTACGCATACGACTGCATTGTCGTTCACTTCTGCTCCACAATTGCTGCAATACATGGTGTTTCGTTTAAAATAATCCTTACAAATATATAGATTTTTCTTTTTTTTAAATGTTTTTCTTTTTTTTAATTTTTTCGCTGACTGTAGATTGAGGAAATGTCTGTAATTTAGCAAGGATAAACGATAACAGGTATGAAGGGAAACATTGAACTTGAGAATGCGTGGGAGTTTGTCGAGAATACGGGCAAGAGCGTGTTCCTGACAGGCAAGGCGGGCACCGGAAAGACGACTTTTCTGAGAGAGGTGGTGGAGTCTTCAAGCAAGAGGGTGGTGGTCGTTGCACCGACCGGCATCGCAGCCATAAATGCTGGAGGAGTGACAATCCACTCTTTCTTTCAGCTTCCGTTCCATCCCTACATCCCCGGAATGAAGATAGAGTCAAAGTTTACATTCAGCAAGGAGAAGAGAAGCATCATAAGGACAATAGATGTTCTTATCATCGATGAAGTCAGCATGGTGCGCAGCGACGTGCTCGATGCGATAGATTCTGTGATGAGACGTTTCAGGGACCGCAACAAGCCTTTCGGTGGAGTGCAGCTTCTGATGATTGGAGACCTCCAGCAGCTTTCTCCTGTGGTCACCGATGAGGAGGTGGAGTTCTTCAACCGCTATTATTCCTCTCCATATTTCTTCGGAAGCAATGCCTTGAAGAAAGTGGATTATGTGACTATCGAGCTTAAGCATGTGTATCGTCAGCAGGATGAAAGATTCATATCAATGCTTAATGAAGTGCGTGCTGGAAGGCCTTCTCAATCTGTGATCGATGCCTTGAATTCCCGCTACATGCCTTCATTCAATCCGGATCCGGACGAGGGCTATATCCGCCTTACGACTCATAACAATACTGCCAATGCCTATAATGAGCAGCAGTTGAATCAGATTGACGAAACCCTTCATAGATTCGATGCGGTCATCTCGGGTAATTTCCCTGAATACTCATATCCGACAGAAGTACAGCTGGAACTTAAGAAGGATGCCCAGGTGATGTTCGTGAAGAATGATCCATCTTCTGAAAAAAGATATTATAACGGAAAAATCGGAAAGGTGGTGGAGATTGTGGATGATATCATACTTGTCCAATGTCCTGGAGATGAAGAACCTATTGCTGTGGAACAGTTGGAATGGGAGAACAGCAAATATGTCATAAATGAGCAGACTCAGGAAATGGAGACTGAGGTTCAAGGTGTGTTCAGACAGTATCCTCTGAGGCTGGCATGGGCCATTACCATCCACAAGAGTCAGGGACTTACCTTCGACAAGGCCATAATCGATGCCGCATCATCATTCGCCTCCGGTCAGGTCTATGTGGCCCTCAGCCGATGCCGCACCCTTGAAGGTATGGTGCTGGGGACTCCGTTGAGACAAAGTTCTGTCATTACAGACCTGAAGGTAGAGGATTATATAGAGAATCAGGAGAAGGCGGCTTCAGAGAGTCTCATGCGTCTGGACAGCATCCGGAAGGAGTATTTCAGTCAGCTTCTTGGAGATATGTTCGACTTCCGCAATCTGGCTTATCTTCAGAAGAAGATGCTTGGGGTCTGTACAGAATTTCCGTCTGGTACTTTCGTCGGCTTGAGCCAGAAACATAATGATATCTTGAATGCAGTCAATGAAAAGGTGCTTGATGTAGGGCAGAAATGGCAGAGATTGATAGCAGGCAAGGCATATGATGAGTTGTGCTCGGATGATTTTGCGTTGAGAGTCCAGAAAGGATGCGAGTATTTCATCAAGGAACTGGAAGCGGCTTATGGAGATTTTCTTGACAAGATGAAGGATCTCAAGGCAGAGAACAAGGAACTTGTCAAGAGATATGGCAATATCTGGAATGACCTGCATCTGGAACTGAACACGGCCTTGCTGCTCCTGAAGGAGATGTCTTCTGCGCGATTCTCCACACAGGCTTATCTGCGTGCCCGTCAGATGGCTGTATATGAGGCTTCGGGTTTTGTCCCGAAAGAAATAAAGACCAAGCCGGGACGGAAGGTAAAGAAAGATAATAGTGAAAAGCCGAAGAAGGAGGATACGCGGTCAGTTACCTTCAAAATGTATAAGCAAGGCATGTCTATCAAGCAGATTGCCAAGGAGCGTGACCTGCACCAACGTACCATATATAATCATATCGCTCATTTCATTGCATGCGGAATGCTTCCGGTCGAAGATTTTGTGTCTGCTTCCAGATGTGAAACCATACGCGAAGCCATGTCTTCATTGGATTCATTGAAAAGTCTCTCTGCAATAAAGGCTGCATGCCCGGATGACATCTCCTACGAAGACATCATTCTGGTCATCGCTGCCACTGAGTCAGAAGATGCCTGATTTCATCGGTGATTGCTTCGATTGATTTGCCGTCTGTATCTACGATGATGTGTGCGGTCTTTTCATATACGGCAGAGCGAAGATTCATGAGCTCTTCGATTCGCTCACGAAGTGAAGAATCGGATTTAAGCATCGGCCTGCCCTCGGACTCGTCTGAAAGATTGCTTACCAATGTATCTACCGATGCTCTCAGATAGATGCATAGAGTGTTCTTTTGTACTATTTCTGCACATTCCGGAGTCATCACAGTTCCTCCACCAAGGGCTAATACACACTGCCTTATCTCCGGCATAAAAAGTATATGCTCCAACGCTTCCTTTTCCATCTGGCGGAAAGCTGTCTCTCCGTCGGAAGTGAATATTTCTGGAATAGTGCGTCCTTCACGTTCCTCTATGACAGAATCCAGGTCCACAAAAGAGCAGGAAAGCAGCTCCGAGAGTCTCCTCCCGACGCTGCTTTTACCGCATCCCATAAATCCTGTCAGACTGATTGTCATTGGTAATTTTCCGTATTTTGCAACTGTTTGAAAATCAGGTTATTGTTAAAAGTGCGTGCCGTCAAAGGGGAGCACGCACTTTGCGTAAGTGCTTAAAATAGAGTTAGTTGAATGTCTTCGTCGATAGTGATGTCGATAGGATCCTCCACATCACTGTTGTCAATCTCTCCTGCCTGGTTTTCTGCTTCTGAAGCCTCAGGGACTATATCGTCCTCCGGCTTATGAATAGGCTCGATGAAATGTACCTTCTTGACATCAAAGGCACTTACCTTCTTGCCCTTGGCTGCAATACCCTTCTTTGCAATGAATTCTTCAGCATCCACACATTCAGGATCCCTGTTGACGTTCTTTCCTCCGAAAATTATCTCGAACTGAGGATGAAGGTCGTCGCTGAGTTCTACGAGGTATGAACCCTTTGATTCAGATATGAAGCTTAGAGAAGTGTTGTCGCTTACTTCGAACGCAAATCTCTTTACATAGAATGATGCTACAGACTTATCATAGTACAACGCCGTGAATACCTTGTTTGCATCGTACTTTTCTATTCTGAGCAGTTCACCCTGATACCTGTTGCTGAGATCAAAGCTTGTCGTGTAGTATGTGCCGTCTTTGAAGACTGCAAGTATGTGGTCACCGGTGTTGAACTGTCCCAGATGAAGTCCTCTTCCGTCTTCGTTGAGTCTTTGAATATCTTCGTCAAACCAGATGTCCTTTCCTCCGATAGTCGATATTCCTTTAGATTTCAGCGTGATTCTCTGGATAGGGTTCTTTGATACAAGATTACCTCGTGATGCTCTGCCCTTGATACCAAGCTGCGAGAAGTCATATTCATCTATGGTCTTCTTCAGCTTCGGACGAGGTCTGAGGTATATCTTGACGGTTTCAGCTTCACCATTATGGTTGACTGTGAACCAGAGGATTGATGAACCAGGAGTTCCTTGAGTGATGTCGTATTCCTTGTCACGTGTGATGCTGGTCACTGCAAACCTCTTTGCATAGCTCAATGATGTCTTACCCTCACGATAGATTACATTATATATGGTCCTCTGGTCATTCCTGTCAAACAGACCTACATAAAGTATGTCTTTTCCGAAGAAGGCCTTTTCGCTTACCTTGGTCACTACATATTTTCCGTCCTTGTGGATGACGATTATCTCTGAAAGATCAGAACAGTCGCAGATGAACTCGACATTCTCCTCCTTCTTAAGACCGATGCCGACAAATCCTTCAACCTTGTTTGCATACAGCTTGGCGTTATTGCTTACCACCCTTGTGCTTTCGATATTCTCGAATTCAACAAGTTCTGTAAGCCTTGGATATGCCTTGCCATACTTCTTCTTCAGATTCTTGAAGTAGTTGATTGTGTACTCTACCAGATGGTCAAGGTGATTCTGAACTTCCTCCATCTCGGCTTCGATTCCACGAAGCTTTTCATCAACAGCCTTTACGTCAAACTTGGAGATTTTCCTTACAGGCTTTTCCACAAGTCTGTTTATATCTTCCATGACGATAGGACGTTTGAGGAACTTCTGATACTTCATCATTTCATCAAACACCTCATTCAGCTGGTCCTCCCATGTCCTTGCATCTCCTTCGAGTATCTTATATACCTTGTTTTCAAAGAATATCTTTTCGAGAGAGTTGTAGTGCCAGTCATTCTCGAGTTCATTGAGCCTGATCTGAAGTTCAAGTCCGAGAAGGTCACGCGTGTGCTCAGTACTGTATCGGAGCATGTCATTGACACTCAGTACCTGCGGCTTGTTGTCAAGGATCACACAGGTGTTAGGGGTAATGGAAACTTCGCAGGCTGTGAATGCGTAGAGTGCATCGATGGTCTTGTCCGGCGACACATCATTCGGAAGATGAATCATGATGTTCACCTTGTCAGTGGTGAGGTCATCGATCTTCTTTATCTTTATCTTGCCGGTTTCCTTGGCCTTGAGGATTGATTCAATCACTACCGGGGTAGTCTTGCTGAACGGAACTTCTGTGATTGCAAGAGTGTTCTTGTCGATCTTTTCGATCTTTGCACGGATCTTTATCTTGCCTCCCTTACGCTTGCTGCTGTATTTAGAGCAGTCAGCCGAACCTCCTGTAAGGAAGTCCGGGAAAATTTCAAAATCCTTTCCCTGAAGAATGGCAACCGAGGCATCAATGAGTTCATTGAAGTTGTGAGGAAGAACCTTTGATGCAAAACCTGCTCCGATACCCTCTGTACCCTGAGCAAGAAGGATAGGGAACTTTACAGGAAGTTCGACAGGTTCCTGGTTTCTTCCATCGTATGATGTCATCCAGTTTGTCGTCTTAGGATTAAAGACAACTTCTTTGGCAAACTTGCTCAGACGAGCCTCGATATATCGTGGTGCGGCATTGGAGTCGCCTGTGAGTATGTTACCCCAGTTACCCTGACAATCCACAAGATAGTTTCTCTGCCCGAGCCATACGAGTGCACCGAGAATCGACGAGTCGCCATGCGGATGGAACTGCATGGCCTGTCCGACTATGTTCGCCACCTTGGTGTAGCTTCCGTCATCCATCCTCCACATTGCATGCAGCACACGTCTCTGCACAGGCTTGAGACCGTCGATAAGATGCGGCACCGCCCTGTAGAGCACAGTGTAGGAAGAGTAGTCGATGTACCACTCCCTGAACATGCCGGAAAGTTTGTATTTTCGGCTGCCTTCTCCAAGCAGTTTGTCAAATTTTCCTGACGGGGCAGCATCCAGAGCATCATCCTGCTCTTCATTCATGACTCCCTCGTCATTCAATTCCTCTTCAGGAAGTTCCATTTCCTCAAAACTCATATATCACTCACTTCAATAATTAATACTCATATCCGAACTTTCTCAGTTCCTTTTTGCTTTCCCTCCAGTCTGGGTCCACCTTGACGAACAGGCTGAGGAATACCTTTTTCTGGAAGAAGTCCTCCATCTCTATCCTGGCCTGGGTTCCCACCTTCTTGAGCGACTGACCGCCCTTTCCGATGATTATGCCTTTCTGAGAATCTCTCATCACATAGATAACTGCACTGATGTCGTATCTCTCAGCTCCTTCCTTGAACTCTTCCACAACCACCTCACAGCTATATGGGACCTCATCCTTATAATTCAGGAAAATCTTTTCACGTACGATTTCTGATGCAAAGAAGCGGAGATTCTTGTCTGTAAAGACATCTTTGTCATACCATGGCGGTGCTACAGGAAGATTGGCTACGATAGCATCGAAGATGTTGTCGAGATTGAATTTCTCCTGTGCTGAAGCCGGGAAGATGATGGCTTTCGGTAGCTGCTCCTTCCACCAGCTCATGAGTTCAAGCACCTGATCCTGGCTGCTGATGTCTATCTTGTTGATTACAAGGATCACCGGACAGTCGATCTTCTGAAGCTTGGAGATGTACTCATCATTCTTGTCCCCCTTTTCAATCGTGTCTGTGACATAGAGGATGATGTCCGCATCACCGATGGCAGTATCGACAAAGTTCATCATGCTCTGCTGGAGTCTGTAGTTCGGCTTCAGGATGCCAGGAGTGTCGGAATAGACTATCTGGTAGTCTTCACCGTTCACTATTCCCATGATTCTGTGTCTCGTGGTCTGCGCCTTGGCTGTGACTATGGAAAGTTTCTCTCCCACGAGAGCATTCATAAGCGTAGATTTGCCAACATTCGGGTTACCGATGATGTTGACAAATCCAGCGCGATGTCTTTTGTTGGTTTCAGTCATACTATATATTAGAGATATGCTCCCATTCTGAGAAGGTTTGTCTCACCCTCTGAGAGGAATCTCCACTCACCTCTCTTGAGACCCTTCTTTGTAAGTCCTGCGAAATATACTCGGTCGAGTGCCTTGACCTCGTAACCGAGTGACTCGAAGATTCTTCTTACGATACGGTTCTTTCCAGAGTGGATCTCGATGCCGAGCTTGCGGTGGTCATCCTCTTCGATGTACTCGAGAGCGTCAGCCGCAATCACTCCGTCAGAAAGCTCGACGCCGCTGAGGATCTTGTCGAAGTCCTCGCCTCTGAGCTTGCTGTCAAGTGATACCTGGTAGATCTTCTTCTTGTCGTATGACGGATGTGTGAGCTTCTCTGCGATCTCTCCGTCGTTAGTGAACATGAGGACGCCTGTAGTGTTCTTGTCGAGACGACCGACAGGGAATACTCGTGTAGGGCAACCCTTGAGGAGATCCATCACGGTCTTGTCTGCATGTGGGTCGCTTGCTGTGGTAACATAGCCCTTAGGCTTGTTCATCACGATGTATACCTTGCTCTCGCCCTTGAGTCTCTCGCCGTTGAACCTTACGTCGTCAGTCGCGATGTTGATCTTGGTTCCGAGTTCTGTAACGACCTCGCCGTTTACTGTCACGACGCCTGCGAGGATGAAGTTGTCAGCCTCTCTTCTTGAGCATACGCCAGAGTTCGCGATGAACTTGTTGAGACGTACAACCTCCTTTACAGGAGCCATTACTGTATCGTTGTCTGAGTTGTAGTCAGCATCGAGCTGCGGCCTTCTGCTGATCATCTTGCTGATTCCGCTCTCTTCCTCGTTACGGAAGTAGCTGTAATCCTTTCTACCTGTAGTTCTTCTCTGTGGACGGTCACCGTATGTCCTTCTCTCGGTGCGCTCGCCGAATGTTCTTCTCTGCGGACGGTCTCCTCCGAATGATCTTCTCTCAGAGCCCTCGCCGTAGCTTCTTCTCGGACGATCTGTTCCAGCCGGTCTGTCACCACCGATGCGTGGTCTTCTCGGTCTGTCTCCGCCCTCGCCATAAGTTCTTCTCTGTGGACGATCTCCGCCTTCGCCATAAGTTCTTCTCTGCGGACGATCTCCGTAAGTTCTTCTCTCGTCACCCTCGCCGAATGATCTTCTCGGACGGTCTGATGATCCACCGTTAAATGATCTTCTTGGACGGTCTGATGACGGTCTTCTGTCTGAATCTCTTCTTGAGCCGTACTCTCTACGGCCATCTCTGCGGCCATTGCCGCCTCTTCTGTTGTCTTCCATTTGTAATGCGCCTCTCGGCTTTTAAAATTGTTAATAAATCATATGGCTCACGCCATTACTGTAAATCCACTGGGTCACCCCAGTTATGTTTTTTACCGGCATTGCCGGACTATCTTATTTTGAAGATGTATGTGATGGTTCCCTCCTGCAAAGCAGGTGCCGATGCATCCATGTTGAAGTGGGCTCCCATCGCAGCCTTGTATGCTGCCTGCCACAGGGTCTTGTCTGTTGCAGTGGTTCCTTCGACTCCGGCCTGTGCCTTGGTCACGTTGCCATACTGGTCCACCCAGATCTTAACAACGACTTTTCCGTCGGCCTGGACTCCATATGATGGTCTAGGCAGCGTGCCGTTTACGCTTCTTCCTGTCACTCGGGCGTTAGGCTCTCCGTCGGTCTTGCCTGTCGTAGTGTTGCCTGACGCATGTCCGGCTTTGAGTTCGTCGCTTGCCTCGCGGGCTGTCTGTGGAGCAAGCGTGTCCTTGACTGTGTTGTTGTCAGCCGCATGGAAAAGCGCCCTCTTGTCGATAGGCTTCTCCCTTGGTGGTTCCGGTGTCTCTACGTCTCCGAATTCGTCAACTGTCGCCTCCGGTGCCTCATTGGCCTTTGTGCCTTCAAGCTGGGCCTCGGACTTCTGCACGAGGTTTATGGGCTTGGACGGATCAGGCCTTTCCACCTGAGGCCTGCTGCCGTTCCATACCTGCTTCGGCTTCTGCACCTCCGGCTCGCTGAAATCGATCACGATCGGGGTCTTCTCCGGCGGCGGTGGATCCAGATATGTGAATCCTGTGACAAAGAAGCATACGACAAGGCCTACGTGTATGGCAACAGTCAGGATGCCTCCTGACACCCTGGCACGTCTTGCCTGTCTTTCACGTTCCTGTCTGTACCTTTCCATTTTCCTATTCCGGCGAAGTCGCCATTATCACCTTGTAGTGGTTTCTCTTTGCAATGTTCATCACCTGCACGACCTCCTTGATCGGAACTGTCTCGTCAGCGTAGATAGAGAAAGTCGGATCCTCTTCCTGCTGCAGCAGCTCGACGAGTGCATCCTCTACCTTTGCGAAGTCGATAGGGGTCTCGTCGCCGTTGATGTGGTAGGTGAAGTTTTCCGGGTTCTGCCAATGCTTGATCGACACGCTCACAGTTGCCTTTGCAGAAACCTGGCCAGTGCTCTTAGGCAGCAGCAGTTTCAGTGCGTTAGGGTTGATGAGGGTCGATGTCACAAGGAAGAATATCAGAAGCAGGAACACGATGTCGGTCATTGACGACATCGAGAAGCTTGAATCTACCTTTGTTGTTCTCTTAATTGCCATTTTCCTTTACTTGATTATTCGCCGGCAGGCTCGTGAAGCATGTCGATGAACTCGATTGTGGTGCTTTCCATCTTGAATACGAGGTTCGAGATCTGTGATGAGAGATAGTTGTATCCGAAGTAAGCGATGATACCTACGAAGAGACCGCCTACAGTCGTTACCATCGCCTCATAGATACCTCCCGAAAGA
>JAEIGA010014296.1_pt1 | contig 12084 bp, 9 predicted proteins | sample 9270691 | NCBI WGS metagenome assembly JAEIGA01 (sample SAMN17057246, study PRJNA624740) | gut metagenome | biome: biome; isolation source: fecal sample | host: Bos grunniens | place: China: Xizang | collected 2019
GTATGAGTGATACAGAGCTTGATTCATTCCTGCAGAATGAGTGTGGTATTATACAGGACCCCGGCTTTTGGTTCGGTGAGGGTGGTAAAGGATACACTCGTCTTAACGTAGCTTGTCCTCGTCAGGTTCTTGAAGGTGCATTGAACAGATTGAAATCTGCTTGTGAAAAATTATAAGGTTGGTGTGTTATGAAAAAAGTTATCGCATTACTTCTTTGTTTTGTGGCTTTGGGCTCATTATGTGTTACAAGTTATGCCGCTAATGAGGAAACTACAGCTGTTGAGCTTGAAATCAATATTAATAACCGCTATACAGATATCGGTGAAATGGATGAGTATGACGAGATTTACCTTGATATCGAGGATGAAGAGCGCGAAGCCAGAGAAGGCAGAAAGCTTATATATATTATTATACTTTGCGTTCTTTTGGTTGTGGCTTTGGTTATACTTGTTGTATCACTCAAACGTGTTCCTGCAAAACAGAGTGATGTTGATGACGATGAGGATGCGAAACAAGATGATAAAGAATCCTCTGACAAGTCCCCGAAATCTTTACTCGCAGATGAAGAGAAAGAGGATTGATTTATGAGGCGTATTGTGAGTCGCGTAAGAGCGGCAGCAGATGATTATAAAATGATTGCCGATGGCGATAAGATTGCCGTTGGTGTATCCGGTGGTAAGGATTCACTCTTGCTCTTAAAAGCTCTTTGTGAGCTTAAAAGATTTTACCCTGCTGATTTCACTATTGTTGCAATAACACTTGATATGCGTTTTGGTTGTGAGGATGGCGATTTTTTAGCAATAAAAGAGATGTGCGATAGCTATGGTGTGGAGTATGTCGTTAGACCTACGGATTTATATGAAATTATATTTGAGGTACGTAAAGAGCCTAATCCATGTAGCTTGTGTGCCCGTATGCGACGTGGTATTTTGCACGATACAGCAAAAGAGCTTGGCTGCAATAAAATTGCTTTAGGGCACCATCTTGACGATGCGGCAGAAACATTTCTGATGAATTTGCTTATAGAAAGCAGAATTGGTTGCTTTGCCCCTGTAACCTACCTTTCGCGCAGAGATATTACTATGATAAGGCCCCTTATATATGTTCGTGAGCGTGAAGCGGAAAGTGCCTCAGAACGCCTCTCTTTGCCTGTTGTAGAGAGTAAATGCCCTGCCAATGAAAACACTAAGCGTGAGGATGTAAAACAGCTTATAAAGGCTCTCTCGGAGCAATATGGTGATGTACCTGAGCGCATTGTTGGTGCGATGCAACGCGCAGGTGTTGACAGATGGAATAAAATAGAAGAATAAATAAAAAATCCGTTCAAGTTTTATTTAACTTGAACGGATTTTTCTGTATTAATAATATTAATAACCAAATTCCTCAAAGTAACTACCGAATGGGTCGTACTGAGTTTCGGGCTCGGTTACTTTATTTTGTCCCTTGTCTTCAACAAGCTTTACCTTAACGTTAAATGTTTTTGTAATAGTGCCACTTCTACCGATTCTGCATACAGTAAGTTCGAGTGTGTCACCGACTTTTGCGTTTTCTATTGCTTCAAGAAGTATATCAGTTGTTTCAAGGTCTTTGCCGTTTACAGCAGTAATAATATCATTAACCTTAACGTCGTGGTTAACAAAATCACTATCCTCGCTGATTGTGGCAATTGCAATAGAGCCGTATGGTAAGTTGTTTTTCCAGGCAACTGTAGCATAAGAGTAATCGCTTGAAACAGGTAAATATGTTATACCTAACATAGGTCTGTTTGAAACGTAACCGTGCGCAGCAAGCTCTTTGTATACTTTAAGCATTGTTGTTGATGGTACTGAGAAGCCCATGCCCTCATACTCTGTGCTTGATATTTTTGATGAGTTAAGACCGATTACCTGACCATATTCGTTAACGAGTGCACCACCTGAGTTACCGGGGTTGATTGCCGCATTGTGCTGAATACAGGGTAAATCGTAAGAGCTGTTGGTTGTGGGTACGGGTCTGTCAATTGCACTAATCATACCACTTGTGAACGAACCAAAAAATTCTGTACCGCCTGGGTTACCAATAGCATAAACCTTCTGACCAACCCTGAGCTTGTCTGAATTACCGAAAACAGCAGCTTTGAAGCCTGTCTTTGCTACTTTAAGAACACCGATATCTGTTTTTGGGTCAATACCAACAATTTCGGCTTCTGATTCTGTTTCGTCAAAGAACTGTACCTGTACATCTACGTTGGCATCAGCGATAACGTGAGCTGCGGTTAAAATGTATGTGAATTTACCTGTGGGGTCTTCACCTACGATAATACCTGAGCCTTCGCCTGATTTCTGACCTTGTGCATAAACAAGCACACCAACGTTGATTTCTTTTACAGATTCATAAACCTGCTCGGGTGTCATAGCGCCCTTACCCGAATATTTTTCGTAAGAGATAGGTGAGTCCTGAGTCTTTGCATCTGCACCTACGCCTGTTGTATCTTCGACCTTTGAAGTATCCTCTGTCTTTTTGTCATTGTCCTTTGTTTTATCGTCTGATGAAAGTGTAGTACCAAGACCGATTGATGCAACAATGATGCATATACAGATAATAGCTACGAATATAATTTTGCCCGGACTTTTTTTCTTTTTTGCGGGCTTTAGTGTTGTGGTAGTCTGGCTATACTCCTGCTGTGACTGTTCAGCTTGCTGTGGTTGTGCAGTCTGTGCAGTCTGTGTAGTCTGCTGGGGCTGTACAGTCTGTGTAGGCTGCTGGGGCTGTACAGGTTGTGAGTAAGCCGGTGCGTATGCAGGTGCATAATAGGGATTTTGCTGCATTACAGGCTGCGAATTATACGCCGCAGGTGGAGTCTGGGGTTGTATTGGTTCGTATGATACAGGTTGTGCAACGGGTGTAGGCTGTACGTTAACAGTAGGCTGTGGTACAGGCTCTGCCGAAGGTGTTGCAGTATCCGGTGTATCGGGAATGTTGTTGAAGTTGTCTTCCATTTTTTGTATTCCTCCGTTTCTGCCCAAAGACAGATTTGAATGTAGTATTTGTTATTTTGGCAGCTTTACTGTAAAGCGAGTGTAGTTTTCGGGTTTGCTTTCAACAGTAATTGTGCCATTATGCAAATTGACAATGGTTTTTATCAGGTAAAGACCAAGACCTGTGCTTTTTACATCAGTGCTTCTTGATTGGTCAACCTTGTAAAACCTGTCAAAAACCTTATCGATATCGGATTCGGGGATACCCTTACCGCTATTTGTGATTGCAAAATAAGAATATTTTTTGTCAGTTGCAGTGTTTACTGTGATTTTACCGTCTTTTTCTGTGAATTTAACTGCATTGTCAACTAAATTATAAATAACCTGGTCAATCATAGCGCTATCACCATGTACGGTTGTAGCTTCAAGCTCCTCAAGACCTGTTACTTCAATATTCTTTTTAGATATAAGCTGTTCAAAGCCAAGGAATGTAGTAACAAGCTTTGGTGAAATATCAAAGGGCTCAATGGTCATATCTACGTTACCTGTTTCAATTTTTGAAATGTTAAGCATAGTTGTAACCATACGTGAAAGTCTGTTGATTTCAGCCGAAACTATGTTAAGGTAATAGGGTTGTTTTTCAGGTGGTATTGTACCATCTAAAATACCATTTATAAAACCGCCTATGGTTGTCATAGGTGTTTTGAATTCGTGAGATACGTTTGCAATAAAGCTCCGTCGAGAATCCTCTAATTGCGATAATGATGAAGCCATTGCGTTGAATCTTGTTACAAGGTGCGCTAATTCATCGTTTGATTTTAATTCAGGTACTCGGTATGTGAAGTCGCCTGATGAGTAGCAGTTTGTAGCAATCTCCATATTTCGTATAGGTCTTGCAATTTTGCCGGTCATAATATAAACAACAATTGTAACAATAACAAGTGCAATTGCTGCTGATGAAACGAACATAACAAAAATGTTTTCAAGGTTTTCTGATACGGCACCCGAAAGGGGAGTGGCAACAACACAAAAACCGGTGTAGGTGTTATTTACGTAAAATGGCTCCATAGAAACACAATGGTTTCTTTCGTAAATGCCACCAAGGGATGTAAACTCTGAAACCCTACCGTGCTTTACCCTTTGTGTATAAATGTCGGGTATTTTATAGCTATAATGGTTTTTGCAACTGTTGTTGGATGTCAGCTTGAAGCCTTCGACTGTTTCGGGGCATATTACCACGCCACCATCAGTGTCGCAAATGAATATGTCGGCACCTGCAGAGTCCGCCATAAGTGTAACGTTTTTGCACAAAACCATTACGGCGCCCTCGGGGTTTTGCTGAATGAAATCTGAGCTCATAAGCTCCTCTGACATATCAGCAAGCTGTACTGCATTATTTTGTGTTTCGGTTAACATCTGTGTTGTAAGAAAGTTGCCTACAAACAACATAAGTGAAACACCGATTATAAAAAAGCTTACAAGTACAATTGCAGAGAATATGAAGAAATATTTGAAGAAAAAGGCACCCTTTTTGCTTTTGCGGGGGTTCATAAAATCACCTTTTTACTTTGTTTCAAATTTATAGCCTACGCCCCATACTGTTTTAAGCTCCCATTTATCTGAAACGCCTTCAAGCTTTTCTCTGAGGCGTTTAACGTGAACGTCAACAGTTCTTGAGTCACCATAGTATTCAAAGCCCCATACTTCATCAAGAAGCTGATCGCGGGTATATACTCTGTTTGGGTTACTTGCCAGGTGGAAAATAAGCTCCAATTCCTTAGGGGGAGTATCGATTGGGTTGCCGTCAACCTTAAGCTCATAGTTTGTAAGGTTTATAGACAATTTATCAAATGCTACCTCTTTTGGTGTATCAGCTACCGCATTCTGTGTGCCTGAACGTCTTAAAACAGCTTTAATTCTTGCAACAACCTCTTTTGTTTCAAAGGGTTTGGTGATGTAATCATCAGCGCCTAATTCAAGACCGAGCACCTTATCAAAGGTTTCACCCTTTGCAGTAAGCATAATAATCGGTACTTGTGATGTTTTTCTGATTTCGCGACAAATTTGCCAACCATCCATACCGGGTAGCATAATGTCAAGTAAAATGAGGTCGGGTTGAATTGTGCTGAAGGTATTAAGTGCGGTTATACCGTCTGTAATAACTTCTGCATCAAAGCCGTCTTTAACGAGGTAAAGGCGAAGCAATTCACAAATGTTAATATCATCATCGATTATGAGTATTTTTGCGTTTGCCATTTTTATCCTCCTTTGATATATATAATTTATATCATAATGTAATTATATACCATATTACATAAAAATATATGAACAATTTATAAAATAAAAGTTGATTTAATTAAAACATTTTGTTTGACAAATGACGGCATCACAGCGTTTTTGCTATGGTGCCGTCAAAATCAATTCGGTTTATTTTTTCTTCTTTGCTCTTTTTGCTTCTTTGGCTTCAAGCTTTGCTTTTTTAGCTTTTTCTTTTTGACGACGGGCTTTTACTTTATCAGCATCAGAGCCACGTTTTTTAATAACGACAAGCGTAATAACCATAGCAAGTATAAGTAAAACACATAATACAATTGAGCCTGTTATTATAATTGAACGTACGCTTGTATCTTCGCCTGTTATGGGTAAAATTGAGTCATTTGATGGGTTTGTTTCAGTTTCGTTCATAAGGACTACCTGAATAACACCATCATCACCTAAAACATATTTGTAGCCCGGGGGTAAGGTTTCAAAGGTGCCCTGACTGATTACGTTGCCGTATTCATCAACCAATTGACCCTTGTCATTCAATGAAAGTACCTTGCCTAAAAGGTTAGATGCTAATCCGTTAACACCCGTAACATAAGGTAAAACAACAGATACAGGGGGTACAGTAACAAGCACGTTACCACTCGGGTCTGTTATAAGCGGAGCTCCGTTTGTGTTATTTGATGTACCCATAGTCGGAACAAGTCCTGTAAGGTCACTATCGGGTGGTGGGGTTGTACCCTGTATAACGGTAATTTTGTAGTTGGATGTTGTTGATTTGCCGTTAACTGTGTAGGTTGATGTTACGGTGAATGATTGAATACCTGTATCAAGTAATTCAATCTTTGTATACTGACCGCCAACAACAGCAACGTTATTGATTTTAACAACAGATGTGGCTGTAAGCGGTGTGGGGTTTACCGAAATATTTTCACGTTTACTGCCAAGATAAAGGTTGTACTCGTATATGTCAGAGTAAAACTCTTTTTCAAGGTCAAAGCGCTGAGTCTTTTTAAGTACGTAATCAAAGCATTGTTCGTATGTATAACGTGTATGCGAAATAGTTAAATTAGCATCCTCAGTAGCCATTCTTTGAAGAATGTAATATGCTATACCTTGGTTGGTGGTTGCCTTAACTAAAGATGAAGGGTCAAGTGAAACTCTGTAATGAGTACCCAGCATAGCAGTAAGGTATTTTTGCTGCAATTCCTGGGTGGTAGCGTTTTCAGCGTCAATTGCAAGGCCGTAGTTACGGATAGTCATAATTGCAAGTCTGCGGAAAACCTCGTTCCTTGGAAGGGTAGTGACCTCTAAAACAGAAACATATCCGTTTGTGTAAAGGGCCATAAGCGAGGTATAGTAAATATAATCCTCTAAGCTACCGATAGATGTTTTGCCGAAAAATTTAAACATAAACTCAGTTAAAGAATTCTGCTGACCTGAAAGTGCAGTAAGGTACATGACAATAGCTTCTTCGAGAGTTGTACCTGCAGGTATTGTAAGGTGCTCACCTTTTAATACGTAGTAAAAATCGTTGCGCATCAGAGCATAAAGTGCACTTATAAGCAGCACCTTATCAGCATCGGCTTCATCTTCGGCTGAAATAACAATACCCTGTGCACGTAACCAGTCTGCTTTGGTTTCGTTAGATGTGGTAGGCTCTGAAATAATAGAGAGGGCACCTATCTGATTAAGCACGTAAAGATATGCGGCTTTTTGTGATTCTTCGTCAAGAGTGTATGTTTTTACACATTCGTTAACCTCTGCTTTGAAGTGGGGGGCATCGGTTATATAGGGGTAATCTGTAACAGGGTGAAGCGGTGCTTCGTTCATGATGCCTTGTGTAGAAAGCATATCCTCTTTGATGACAAGCTTTCGTAGCCATGATACGTTATTTTCGGAGTATGCATATTGTGTTTGCATACCGAGATTTGTTGCGTCGAATTTTGGCGCAAAATCACGGGCAAAAGCAGATGGAATTATTGCGATGCAAAATAACACAGTTGCCAAAACGATAGATAAAAATCGTGTCGTTTTTTTCATAATTCACATCTCCTTTCAAATAAGCATATCTCAAGTATTATATCAAAAAAATATCTGATCGTCAATAATCTGTATCAATTATAATGAAAAAGCAAACTCTGTAACTGTTGAATATTCTTCACCTGCATCATAAATGCATTTATGCCATTCAGGGTGGTTTGGTGAGTCGGGGTAAACCTGTGTTTCAAGGCAGAATGCACTACGCTTTGTAATGGGTTTATTACCTTTGCCGATAACAGAGCCGTCAAGGAAATTGCCGGTGTATAACTGTACACCGGGTAAATCTGTGCTTACAGTCATAGTAATACCGCTTTTGTCACCTGTGGCAACAGCAATTTCTTTAAGACTACCATCAAAATCAGCAATACAGAAATTATGGTCAAAGCCCATACCATTCTTGATTTGTGGGTGGTCTGCATCAATATCTCTGCCAATTGCTTTGGGTGATGTAAAGTCAAAGGGAGTGCCCGAAACTGCAGGTAACTCGCCTGTAGGAATGCTTGTTTCATCAATAGGGGTGTAGCGGTCCGCATTGATTTTTAATGTGTGATTAAGCACGTCACCGCTGTCATAACCATTAAGGTTAAAGTAAGCGTGGTTTGTAAGGTTTATAACAGTCTTTTTATCAGAAACTGCTTTGTATTCAATACTGAGCTTGTTGTCATCTGTAAAGGTATAGGTTACACTAACGTTAACGTTGCCGGGGAAGCCCTCTGTGCCGTCGGGGCTGAAGTATGTAAACTTAACTGCGTTGTCAGAAATAATTTCACCATTCCAATGCGCAGAGCTATATTCACCGCCACCATGAAGGCAGGTGATACCCTTTTCGTTGCATGTAACGTTGTATTCGGTACCGTCAATTGTGAATTTACCACCCTTAATGCGGTTTGCGTACTGACCTACAACAACACCCTGATAATCGCTACGGTTAATGTGACCGTCAAGTGTGTCGTGGCCTACAAGAACATCAATAAAATTGCCGTTTTTATCCTTTATAAAAAGCTTGTCAAGGGTAGCACCTTTTTCGATAATCTGTGCTTTTGCACCCTGTGAATTTTCAATAATAAAAGCGTGAACGTCTTTGCCGTTCATAACGCCGTAAACTGATTTTATAACTGACATATAATTCGCCTCCATAAATTCCTATTATAAATATAACCTATGCAAACGCTGTGTGTCAAGGTGAGAAAGGGGTGTTATTCCTTTTTGTAATTAAATTTACAATTTCTTATTAATTCTTTAACATTTCAGACCTTAAGTTTCATTGATTATTTACATATTTTATGTTATTATAATAGCATTGAGCATTATCGACTGATTTAAGGAGGGGTTGCTGTGATTGATATGATTGTGATGTTATCACCTGCGTTGCGGTATGTAATGCTGGGGCTTGTGCTTTTTGTTGTAATACGTATGATTGTTGCCTTATTCTTCAAAAAAACAACAGACCCAATCAGAGCAAAACTCATAAATACTGTTACTAATGAAGCTATTTCACTTTATGAGCGTGAAACTTCAATTGGTCGCAATAAAAAGTGCGACGTTGTATTGCCCTTTGATACTATTTCGAGGCTACATGCGGTAATTTCTTACAGGAATAAAGGCTTTGCTATTTTTGATACTTTTTCAAAATCGGGTATTTCCGTCAATGGTGAAAGAATAAATAAGAAGGCTTATATTTCTAATGGCGATATAATCAATATCGGCGGTATTGAATATATGCTTCATGAGGCAAAATATAAATTTATAAAAGACAAAAGCCCTATGGCAGGCAGACCCTCGTATGCTGTTGCATTGTTGATGATTGCGGTATTCAATATTTGCTCAATGCTTCTTAATATGTACCCTGATGGTCAGTTACACATGGCTGTTGTGGTGGTTTATCTTGGTTATATTGCACTTCAGTGGGCATATTTCCTTTTTGCTACTTACGTGCTTCGTATTCATAACTTTGAGTTAGAGATGATAGCGTTTATGTTTTCATCTGTCAGCCTTGCAATTATCGGCAGTATGTACCCCGATGCAGTACTTAAGCAGTTTGTTGCTATAGTTATAGGTGTCTTTGCATTTTGTGGTATTCTGCTTGTTTTACGTTTTGTTGATACAATGAAGGCAATCCGTTGGGTGCTTGCAGGTGCATCTATACTTATTCTTGGTGTTACACTTATACTTGCCGAAACAACCAATGGTGCTAAAAACTGGCTTTCCTTAGGCGGTATTTCAATACAACCCAGTGAGCTTGTTAAGGTAGCTTTCATTTTCGCAGGTGCCGCAACCCTTGAAAAACTACAATCAATCCGTAACCTAACGTTATATATAATCTTTGCGGCGGTTTGTGTTGGTGAGCTTTTCCTGATGTATGATTTCGGTACAGCTCTTATATTCTTCTTTACGTTTATTGTAATCGCGTTTATGCGCTCAGGTGATGTTAAAACAATATTGCTTGTCTGCGGTGCAGCGGCAATAGGTGCGGCGCTTATACTTGTATTCAAGCCATATGTTGCAAATCGTTTTTCAACGTATCTGCACGTGTGGGAGTTTATGGATGAGGGCGGTTATCAGCAAACACGAACGCTTATTTATTCTGCCTCAGGCGGATTATTCGGTCTTGGACTTGGTAATGGTGAGCTTCGTAATATTTTTGCCGCATCCGAAGACCTCGTTTTTGGTGTGGTTTGTGAAGAGTTCGGTATTATAATGGGCTTTCTTGTGCCCCTCACTTATTGTGCGATTGCTGTGTGGGCTGTTGTCAATGCCAAAAAGAGCAAATCAACCTTCTATGCAATTGCAGGTGTTGCCGCAATAAGCATGATGTTGTTCCAGTCAATGCTGAGTATTTTCGGTATAACCGACCTGTTACCGCTTACAGGTGTTACACTTCCGTTTGTAAGTAAGGGCGGTTCAAGTATAATAAGTTGCTTCTGCCTGCTTGCGTATATCAAAAGTATTGATACGCGCTCCTTTGCAAGCTTTAAGGTGAAGGAGGTTGAGGATAAATGAGAACAACGGCTAAAAGAAGTATTGCGGTGCTTGTGCTTGTTGCTATAGTTGTATCAGGTCTTGGCTTTCTTGCATCAAAGTTTGCAATTAATGGTGAAAAATGGGCAACTATGAGGGCTAATGAGCACCTTAATGAAGATGGCAGCTTTATTGCTGCAGGTAACGTTACTGACAGAAATGGTGAGCTTTTGGCATATACCGAGGGTGAGGACAGATGCTATAACGAATCTGAACGTATCAGACGCGCTACACTCCATATCGTAGGTGATACGGAGGGCTATATTTCTTCAGGCGTGCAGACAGCATACAAAACAAAGCTTACGGGGTATAACCCGATTACAGGTTTATATTCACTTAAAAAATATGGTAGGGGTAACGATGTGAAGCTTACCATTGATGCCGAAATCTGTGCCGATGCATATGATGCACTTAATGGCAGAAATGGTGTGGTTGCAGCCTATAATTATGAAACGGGTGAAATTATCTGCTCTGTTTCAAGTCCTAATTATGATATAAATAACAAGCCATCTGACGAAGAAATAAATTCTGATGAAAGCGGTAAATATGAGGGTATTTATCTTAATCGACTAATTGATGGTATGTATACACCCGGTTCAATTTTTAAAGTTGTTACAACAACCTGTGCTGTTGAAAATATGCCCGATGTTCAGAATTTTGAGTATGAATGCTCAGGTCAGACAGAAATTGATGGTGTTAAAATCACTTGTCCGTCAACTCACGGCAAAATGAATTTCAAGGAATGCCTTGCTAATTCCTGCAACTGTGCGTTTGCACACCTTGCTGTTGATTTAGGACCTGAAAAACTGACTGCTACTGCCAATGAATACGGCTTCGGTAAACAGTTTGACTTTGGTAATCAGCAAACAAATCCGAGTAAATTTAATTTAAGCGGTGCACCTAAGGGTGATATAGGCTGGGCAGGTGTTGGTCAGTATACTACACTTGTTAACCCGTACCACATGCTTACAGTTATGGGTAGTATTGCAAATGATGGCGTGGCTGTGTTGCCGTACGTTGTGTCAGAGGTGTGCACACCTGCTGATAAGGTTGTTATGCAGAACAAAGCCAAAACCGAAACGTATATTACTCCCGAAACTGCATCAAGGGTTAATGATATGCTACGTTTTGTGGTTACCGATAATTACGGTGACAGTACCTTTGAAGGTCTTAAAATGTGCGGTAAAACAGGTACTGCGGAGGTTGAGGATGATAAAAAGCCTCACTCCTGGTTTGTTGGTTATTCACAAAACTCTAAATGCCCCGTTGCGATTGTTGTGATTGTTGAAAATGGCGGATGGGGCTCAGAGAACGCTTTGCCTATTGCTTCAAAGGTTATGGGTGAAATTTATGAAACTATGGCTTAACAGTGTTAACATTGTATTATAGTAGTATTTTTTATTGACTTGTAAGGCTTAATATTGTAAAATATATTAGATATGCAAAAATTTTTTGAAAGGCTGAATTAAATGAGCTTTATTGAATTTGACTCTGTTTATAAGAGATATAAAATGGGCGAGATTGTTATCAACGCTGCCGATGGTGTTACCTTTAACGTTGAGCAAGGCGAGTTCTGCGTTGTTGTTGGTGCCAGCGGTGCAGGTAAAACAACAGTCCTTAACATTTTAGGTGGTATGGATGATTGTGATGACGGTAAGGTCCGCGTTGCAGGTGAGCTTATCAATGAATACGATAGTAAACGTCTTGTTGAATACAGACGCTTTGATGTAGGTTTCGTTTTCCAGTTTTATAATCTTGTGCCAAACCTTACTGCACTTGAAAATGTTGAGCTTGCAACACA
>JAEIGA010014297.1_pt1 | contig 12083 bp, 8 predicted proteins | sample 9270691 | NCBI WGS metagenome assembly JAEIGA01 (sample SAMN17057246, study PRJNA624740) | gut metagenome | biome: biome; isolation source: fecal sample | host: Bos grunniens | place: China: Xizang | collected 2019
GTTGATGGCTTAAGCGCGGAGTTTCAGCCTTGCGGCATCAGCTCACTTTCTTCACATTGGAGATGTGGATGGCGCCGTCGATTTCCTTGATGCCGCCTTCAGGGTCAGCTTCGGTGGGCTTGGTAGCCTTCTTGAGGATGCGGGCACCCTCCACCGTCACGGTCTGCTTCTTGGCATTCACGGAAAGAACAACACCACGCTTGCCCTTGTTCTTGCCAGTGATAACTTCGACGTTATCACCTTTCTTCACGTGGGTCTTCATCGTTTGTGTTTTCTTTGTATGTGTTAAGACCACACTACACCTGTAGTGCGGGGCACCCACTATACGCTCTTCCCCTGCACGCGTCAAGCAAAATAACGCGACTTTTCTCCCCTACCCCGCATTTTTTTCAAAAAACGCGGCGGCGGGCAAGCAAAAACCGCCAGGTGAGCAAGGCTGCAGTAATGGAAAGAGACACGACAAAGCTCACCCAGGCACCGGCCGGGCCAAGCGCCGGCAGCAACCAATCCGTGCGGATGAGCAGAACAGCCAGCGGGAAACCCACCACCCAGTATGAGAACATATTCACCCAGGTGATAGCCTGCGTATCATGACAACCGCGCAGGAGACCGCTCATCAGCGCCTGCAACGCATCCGGTAATTGGTAAACAGCGCAGAGCATCAACAGCCCCGCCGCCATATTGATGATAACCTCCTCATGCGTATAAAGGCCAATAATTTCGCGCCGGAATATCACCGTAACCACAGCAAGGCCCAGCACAACCACCAGCATGAAAACCACGCTGGTGCGAAGCAGCGCCTCAAAACGCTCACGATTACGTGCCCCTACATGATACGCCGAGCGTATAGACGTAGCTATACTCAGCGAAAGCGGGAACATGAACAAGACCCCGGATATATTAATGGCAATCTGGTGCGCACCCACTGCCGTAGCGCCAAGCGGAGCAATAACCAGCGTCACCACACAGAAGAAGGTCATCTCACAAAACGAAGCCACCCCCAGCGGAAGCCCTTTGCTGAAAATTTCGCGCACCACACGCCACTCAGGTTTGCGGTTAGCCCACATGTGCATCAGATTCCTGCGGTAGCGGGGATATATTCCCATGAATACCAGCAACGCTCCCGCCATCAGATAATGCACCAGAGCCGTTGTCAGGCCGCAACCTGCGCCCCCCATGGCTGGCACAGCTCCCCAGCCGAACACAAAAAGGTAATTAAGCGGAATATTCAGCAATAAACCGATAAACGAAATCACCATTGCCGGGCGTGTATGCCCGTACCCCTCAAAATGTCCTTGCAAGGAGCGCATCAACACACTGGCTGGCACTGCCAGAATCAGAAAATATAAATAGTGCTGCGCCACGCGCACCATCTCCGCATCATCAGATACCAGGGGAAACACCTGCGAACCTGCATAAAGCGCAACCACTTCCACCACCATCAGGATAACTGACAGAAGTTTCGCATTATTGAGCAGTAAACCAACCTTCCCTTCGCATCCTGCGCCGCGAAGCCGCGACACCATGGGACCTATAATCGTCAATATAGCCCCCACAGCCACCAATATAGGCACCGTCACAGAAGTTCCGAGGGCCACACCAGCCAGCTGCACAGGCCCAGCCTGCCCAGCCACCATGGTATCAACCACCCCCATACCCATATTCATGAGATTGGCGACATACAACGGCAGCATAAGCACAAGCAGCCGCTTCAACTCCCGCTTATCCAACAACTGTGTCCCGTTTCCGCTCATAACCGATAAAAAAATCGGTTTCACCGGAGAGATGAAACCGATCAGCATCTGGAACGGGATTCGAACCCGTGTTGCGCGCGTGAAAGGCGCGAGTCCTAGGCCTCTAGACGATCCAGACTTTATTTCTTTGCCCCGGTTGCCCGGCGCAAGAGCAATTTACCACATCCAACCGCTTCTGGCAAGCAAAATCTGATTATTTTTTCTTTTTTTTGCAAAAACCCATAAATAATCGCCCCGCTCCGGGCTACGGAGCGGGGCAAAATTACCATTGAACCTGTTTTAATCAGGGATTCACCAGGCCGTCATCCGGGAAGAGCCCGGGTACGGCAGCAGCTGTGCCATTGCTGGATGTACCGCTGCTCTGGCTGTCGCGCAGGGGCTGACCCAGCGGGTCGATTACGTCCGCCGTCACGAAAATCATCAGGTTCTTGCGAATATGAGATTCTGCATTGGAGCGGAAGAAGCGACCGATGAAGGGCAGGTCACCGAATACAGGCACCTTATCTTCCACCTTCTGCACTTCGTCCTGAATCATACCACCGATGGCGATGGTGTGACCATCATATACGCAGGGGTTGGTGTTGATGTAACGGCGGCTGAAGATGGGCATATCGATGCGGTTCTCAGTCAGCGTCACGTGAGCATACTTGATACCATCGAATGCAAAGTTTGCGTTGGCATTCTGGTTAGTAGTAGTATTGTTATTTTCACCATTGCCTCCTTCGCCAGTCGTGAACTGGATATTGGGCAGAAGATCCTCGAGAACATCGTTGTTGTTATTCTCTGTCACGGCCGTGGTAATGGGAGAACCATAGTTCACGAAACCTTCGAAGTCTACCACACGAATCTCGAAGCGGCGGAAGCGCACGATATCGCACTCGTCATCCTTGAGTTCCTGCACCTGGAAGCGGAGCATCACACCCACGTCTTCCACACCCCACTGCTGCGGGTTGGCAGGAGCTGCAATCGGAAGAGTCTCCCGATCACCACCACCGTTCTCAGGAATCTGGGGCGGATCATACTCCGTCGGGTACACGAAGCGACGAATCACTTCAATCTTGGCGCAACCGTCTTCTGTATCGGGGTTGGAGGAAAGCGGGTCAGGCTGCGGAGCATGCTCCATCTCACGGCGACCGTCAATCACCAGGCTGGGGGCAGACATGATATCCACGCCCTTCTTCTGGGAAAGACCGCGCATGATGGTCTGGTAGGAGCCGCGGTCATAAATACCGGAGAGAGACATCACACCAGGAGCAGCTGTAGCGGTTGTAGCAGCACCAGCGGAACCGGACTTGATGAGGTTCTGGAGAGCACCGGAGGTGATAGCACCGGAACCGGAACGAAGGCCACCGGTCATCAGACCATTATCCAGCACGTTATCAATAATCTGGCTCTGGCGGTCAATGGACTTACCGGCGGCATCAATCGGCCACTTGCTAGCCACTGCTGCTGCAGGATAACCACCCTTGGATACATAGTCATCCACAAAGCGCACAGGATTTGAGCTGGCAGCGCCTACACCACCCAGGAACGTATCACCGCGACCGGCAACACCGCCAATAGCGAAGGGATTAATCACCCAGTCAAAGGAAAGTTCTTCCTCGTTCGTCTGAGAAATCTCAATGAACTTGGTAGACACCTTCACCATCATATCTCTGCTCTGGCGGAAGGTCTGGATGGCAGCATCCACTTCTTCCAGGTTGGCATCCGTGTTCACCACAGTAAGAGTCTGGGTAACCTTGGAATACGTTGCAGAAGCATTACGCGGGAAGTTCACACCCATTTCAATAAGGGCTGCCTTTGCATCAATGCGGCGGGAACGCTTGCCAGTACCGGAAGAGAAATCATCATCGCCGGAATCATCTTCGTCACTCTCCTCATCACCAGAGGAGAAGAACGAAGGACGCACAATCCACTGACGACGGGTCATATCAGCACCCGTGGCAGAGTTCTGGCGGAAAATCTTGACGCCGTTATCCTCTACGCGATATGCGCATTTGGTCTTTCTGCACATTTCAGCAAGAAGGTCGGAAAGCTTGACATTGACAAGAACGAGCTTCTTGATGATAGCCGGCTCATACTGTTCTTTCACAGCAGTAGGAGCAGCAGGAGCTACAGATTCATCTTCGCTCTCCTCGTCCTCGCTTTCCTCATCTTCGCTCTCCTCGTCTTCCTCTTCTTCTTCCTCCTCTTCTTCCTCTTCGGCAGCGGGAGCGGGCGTCTGTTCTACAACCACGTCAGAGTCATCGAAAATGAAGTTAATCTGCATACCGCTGTCGGATGCTTTCTTACGAATCAGGTCGAGAGCATCTTCCATGGGCATACCTTCCCAATCCACATTGCCGAAGATGATATTTTCCAGACCTTCGCGGATACGCAGCACCTTTTCGGAAGTAGTCACAGATTCACCGGTATCCGTCTGCATCGTGGTGAGCACCTTGGGCATCTGTTCTTCCCAGAGGGCATCAACTTCTGCAAGCGCCTTGGAACGGAAAGAATCGTGAGCAGACTTGTAGTAATTCATGCGGCGGTTATTGATGGACTCCTGTCCACGGCGTGCCGCCACGTTGTACGGGTCAATCTTGATAACGCGATTGAACTCCGCATAGGCGGCGTCATAATCGCCCAGGTCCATATAACCGAATGCAAGAGTAAGCAGACGGTTCACCTCTTCAACATTCTTGACATGTTCAGGAGTCAGCGCGGGGTTATTGCGCTCAGGGTCGCGAAGCTGGGACAGCACGTGGCGAGCCTGCTTGTTGTTGGGGTCACGCTCCAGCACGTCCAGAAGAAGCTGTTCGGCTTCATCGTAACGGCCAACGCGGGAATACTCCATAGCGACCGCAATGGAGGCATCGCCGATGCTCTTCACAAGAAATTCCTGCAGTTTCTGCGTTGCCGGAGCCTTGGGAACAACTTTCCAGGCAGCCTCATACTTTTCGAGGGACTGCACATATTGTTTCTGAGCATAAGCAGTACGCCCCTGCTGAAGCAGTTCCATGGCCTCAGAGGTCTTTGCCTTGCGGCGGGCAGCCTCACGGGCATTAATGCTATCCTGAGTTCCCCCAGTATATGCAGGTGTGGCAGCCGGCTGCGCAGCATAGACTGCAGTGGGCCCTACCTGACTGGTGCCAGCAGCGGTCGAAGTAGTGATATAACCTGCCGTGCGGGCCTGCACAAACGGACAAGCAAGCGCAGTGGCGGCAAGTATCATCGCACGCTTTGAATTAATGAGAGGTGTATGGTTCATGGTAATGTCCTATTTATGGCAGAATTCTATTCAAATGTAAAGTCTACAATTTAATTTTTGTTTATTTCTTGCGATTTTTTTTGCCTGATGACGCTTTTCCGCCTGCCTTAGGTACAGGGGGGATATTATCAACCCCATCCATGGCAATTACGACAGAATCATCATCGTTCACATGTTGCAACGTTACGCGAAGCTCAGAGCCGTCAGCCTTACCGCCCGGCACATTGATTGAACCGAACAAGGGGACTTCAAATTTACCGTCCGGTTTGTTGTGGGACGAACCGGCAGTTACTTGCATAGTGACAGAAACATCGTTGATTTCCTGACCTTTGACAATATCAGACTTAAGGTCCTTGTGGCCTGCCGGTGTCTTACCTGCGCGCAGCACAAATTCCTTATTGCTGGATGCCGTCACATTATCGCGAATAACAACAACATTCTCCTTCTTCATGGTGCCGGCATAATCGGGGAACTCCTTCGTATCGAAGCGGACCACCGTGAAACGGTTCTGTTTCTTCTTCGGGTCTGGGGCTGCAGTCAAATCAAAACTCTCACCAACCCGGACAGTAGCTTTATGCTTCGGCATGTACGCAGCACGATTATCGTAAATACGGATATTGACAGACTCAGGCTTCTGCGAGACGTCCGCAAACATGTTATCCGTTGTAATCAGAGCGCTCGATTTCTTAACAGCCAGCACTTGCATTCTCGGCGTACTGTTCTTGCGCACCAGGTCAGGATAATCATTAGCGGCAGACGGGCAAGTCTTCGCAAGATACTCCTCCTCGTTGGTAAAACCGTCGGAATCACTATCAAGCCTGTATCCGTTTACAAGACCCAACGCATCTGAAATATTATTGGCAATAAACCAGGAGTTGGGAATATCACTCTGAATACAGGGTGCTGCGGGGTCGTAAATATCAACGATATCCACCTGCCCCTTGTTGTGCAGCATAACCTGCCAGAGTTCCGGAGCATAGAACAGCGGCATCAGACGCGGTTGTCCGTTAATGGTAGCGCCTTCAGGTGCCACATCTGCAACAGACAAATCACGTTTGAGCAACTGCTTGATCTTCTGGGCCTCTTCCGTAAGAGATGCATTAGAACCAGAGCCACGGATGGTTGTATCAACATCTGCCACTTTGCCGGAATACATGGTATAACCGCCAAGCGCAGCTGCCGCAATACCGACAAGGATACCCGTCGCCATCACTTTAAGCCCTGCATTTGATTTTTCAGCCATATGTCGAATAAAGAGTAAAATGTTACTTAATCATGCGAGGAGTAAAAAAGAGCACCTCAAGAGTCATATAAACGCGAACCGTTTCTTCAGGAGCTCCGACCTTACGCGTTGCCACCTTTTCTGCCGTGGGCGCTGCATCTTCAGCACCCAGGTCAGTACCAGTTTCTTCATCATTGGCAGGTGCTTTATAAGCATCTACCTTCGGCAGACGGTCAACACCTTCCACCGCCATGCCGGTTATCGTCAGGAAATAATCCTTATCAGAAACAATAGCGTTTACGATAGCAGGGATAGCCCCACGCTTTGCCTCGAATTCCACCTCGAACCCAAGCGGGAAATATGCCGGTGCCTTGCGATTTGAAGGATCCAGAGCATCAGCAGATTCTTCAGGCAAAGCATGGCAGAACACCTTTGAGTATGAAGATACACCAGCACCAAGCACAACTTCAGAAACACGGAGAACCGCCCTGCGCTGGAACTCCAGATACGGTACATTCTTCGCATCCGAAATACCGTCTTTTCTCTGAACTTCCATACCAAGCTCACTGGCACTGCGGCCCAATTTCACGCCGTTGGACGAGGCCAGTTTATTCACCGTATTACTCGAAGCCTTCAAGCGTTCCTGCAAATCCATGGCAGAGATTTTCTTGCCGTCACCCAGGCACTGTTCAGCATAACGATTCATTTCAGCCTGAATATCAGCCCGGGCTGCAGCCACTTCCGAGAATGCAGATTTCAGCTCATCGAGGTTCTGTTTAGTCGGCACCATCTCCTTACTGGTGTACCCGTCAAAGCGGTCACGAATCTGCGTGATTTCTGCTTCATTGGCCGCATGCTTCTGACTTTCGCCATAGCCGTAAAATGCAATACCGCCAAAAGCCAGAGCAAAAACTGCAGAAAGTGCAACAACTCTCTTATTTTCACTAATGTTCATTATTTTATATAAAATTAAAGGTTCTGACTTCTGATGCTATTACTTCTGGGAGGAAGGAAGGGGAATGGGCGTTTTCAACGGCATAACCATAAAGAAACGATCCACGTATTTCGGCAACCCGCTTTCATCCTTCGAGCTGATAAAATGGAAATAATGTTTCGGATTATCTTCCATCTTCTTATTGACACAATCGAACAACGAATCCGCGCTGCGCTCATCGAAGTTCAACTTGACAAAATCCGTAAAAGCACGGCGCTGTTCCAAGCCGTCTCCACTCAGCGGCTTAATGGCGAAGCCCTTCAGGTATATAGCCGTTACCATGGGTTGCTTCTTGGAGCGGCGCTGTTTTTCAACATCAACCGGGGCAGAATTAATTGCAGAGGAATTCTGCTTGGCACGACCGCCGCGCATATCAATAAGCTTAACACCTTCGACACCACCCTTGCTGTCAATTTCATACGCATTGACATCGTAATCAATCAACGGAGAGAATTCATTGAACCAGAATTTCAGGGATACCGCCTTGCGGCTCAGCTGCTGCAACACTTCAGCATACGCGCTGCGTGTCTTGTACAATTCAGCAAACTCGCGGATTTTATCCATCTCTGCCTCATACTTGCTCTGCACATTCCCAATCTGGTTATCCAACTGAGCCACCTTGGCATCCGCAACTTTCAGCTTGGCAAGCTGCTTCGCAGAATCGGTCGCTGCCTGATTGGCCGCATACGCATAGAAACCTGCGCCAGCCAGAGCCAGCACACCGGCTGCAACCACCTTGGGCAAAAGCTTCTTCTCTGCTCTGTCCTTACCCACACTGGTGGGCACCAGGTCTATATTGAATTCACCAGTTCCCGAACCCGTGATTGCGGCACCCACAATCGGCCCCAGGCAAATGGCATCCTGCTCCAGTTCTGCCTCATCAATCTTGGGACCGACCGAGAGAATATCAACCGGGTTGAGATACTCCACCGGGATATTCAGCGCAGACTGCAGGAATTCGAGCACAAAAGGCAGGCGCACACCACCACCGCAAATGTATGCCTTGGTGGGCGGATTTCCCTTATACTGAGCGCGGTAATGGTTAATCGTACGCTGTACCTCCGAGCTCAGGCGGCTCATAGCCGTGCGAATCGTTGTTGCCAGGGCGGCTTCATCCTCCGGCATGGCATCAGTATAACCATTACCAAGGGAAACAACACCGGATTCAATCTTGAGCTTTTCAGCCTCGCGGAAACTGAGATTGAATTCACGCGCAATGCTGTTGGTGATAAACGCACCGGCAGCCGTTACGGAACGGGTAAAGAAGCGGTCCTCCTCAGCAAAGATGATATCCGTCGTCTTGGCGCCGATATCCAGCAGCATCACAGGCTCGTCTTCCTCGTAATTAGCCCGGAAAGCATTGTACAGCGAGGTGATGGCGCAATCCACACTGCGGGTCTTCAGCGAGCTGCCTTCCACCTGAGCATTCAGGTTATCCAGCACATCTTTCTTGATCGCCACCAGCAACACCTCACGCTCCCCTTCCTCGCGGTCGGCAAGCTCCTGGTATGAATATACAATATCCTCCAGCGGGAACGGTATATGCTGCTGAGCCTCATAACCCACCTGCTCCGCAATATCATCCATATCAATGGCAGGCAGCTTGATAAAGCGCATGAAGACCTGCTGCCCGGATACAATATTGCGCACATCGCTACTGCGGACCATGAGTTCCTGCACCATCTCAGTGATGGCGTTACCCACATAATCCATGCGCATACCCTCTTCCACCGGGTCCAGCAGGATATCCCTGCGGGCATAGCGCGAAAGCGCAAAGCCTTTCCCGGCCGGAGTAAAGACACCCATTGTGACGCTCTGCGAGCCAATCTCAAGGGCTACTGTTGTCTTATATTCAGCCATATGTCGTAATTTATCTGTTAAAGTAAGTGTAAAAAATTACAGGCGGACCCTTTAGCGGCGTCCTTTCTTTTTATCTTTCTTCTTGTCCTTTTTCTTGTCTGTTGAAGGAGCAACGGCGTCATCATCCGGCTCAAAACCTGTTGCGCCTTCAGGCACATATCCACCTACAGGGGTAAAATCAGCCGCTGCAGGAGTGCCGGCGCCGTACAGACTGGCCGTAGCAGGGAACGCTGCGGAATAGAACGGAGCAAAGGGAGTTTCGTTGATAGCGCGGAGCTTCACTTCAGAGCTTTCGCCCCTGTTCCACCAGCCATCATAAACGCGGCCCGCGTTGCCGGTCTCGGCAACCAATCCTTTCTTAAGCTTCTTCTTGGTTTCCGTGTTTGAGCACTCTGCTCCCTTGAACATAAACTCGACCGCTACAGCCACGAGCTGATTTTTCATCACATTAACCGCATCATCATATTTCTTAGAGTGGTTGTTCCCGCTCTCCATCTTCTCAGAAAGCATGATAACATCCATAGGGGAAAGGAACACAGCCGCATAAACCTCCTTGTTCATACCCTTGTTATTTCCCTGTTCATACTCAGTAAGAGGAATCTCAACATATGTAATCTCCTTATCGAGCTTCACATACTTATCGCTGCCTTTATCATCGCGCCCCATGTAGAAAAGAAGGTACACATGAACCTTCAGCTCATCCACATAAAGGGGGTACGGAACCGGATCGTTCTTGGAAGGATTGACAAACCCCGTCAGTTCGTAACGAATGGGCAGGTAGTACCAGCTCAGCTTCGTCACCTTCTTTTTATCCCTCACATTAAACTCATAGCCCCCGGAAAGAGGCTCAATCTTATGAAACTTAACCTCCTGCTTAGCCATATTAAACTTAGCTTCTACCGTTGTAGCGCAGGGGATGGCATGTGCAAGATTCAGGCTGCACATGGCAGCAACAGCAAGTGAAAGAAAGAATCGTTTCATAGCTCAATAAAATTAAAGGTATGTTGTATTTATACACAATATCCCCCCTCTTGGCGAGAAGAATCTTCGCTAGCGTCATATTTTTTGAAAGAATCTCTCTTTTTCTTATACGCGCGCGAAAGAAAAATGTTCTTGTTCTTCGCCCCGGACGTGTGATATAACGAGCGCCGTCATGCCTGCGCTCGCCACCTACATCCACCACCTTGACCCCATTCTCATCAACATCCCTGACACCCCCTTTGCCATCCGCTGGTACGGGCTGGCATATGTTGCAGGCTTTGTATTCGGCTACATCGTACTCCGCTGGCTCACCCAGAAAAAACTCTTCCAGATGGACCTGGACAAACTGGGAGACTATGTGACTCTGGTCTGCATCCTCGGCGTCCTGATTGGTGGTCGTCTGGGCGAATTTTTCTTCTACTGGCTGCCGGAACAGGGACTGAACGGTTTTCTGGCAGACCCGCTGTGGGTATTCCGCGTATGGGAAGGCGGCATGGCCTCACACGGTGGCATCCTGGGAGTTGGCGTAGCCTCCCTCTGGTTTTCCTGGAAGAATAAAATATCCGTCGTCAAACTGTTGGACGGCATCGCCATTACAAGCCCCATCGGCCTTTTCTGCGGACGCATCGCCAACTTCATCAACGGCGAGCTATACGGACGCATCACCAGCGCAGACAACCCGCTGGCCATGAAATTCCCGCTCGAGATTTTCGAACTCCAGCCGCAGCAGCAGATTCAGGCTCTGGTAGCCATTGAGCATGCAGCCGGAGCCAGTCTCAACACCCTGGCGCAGCCCGGCGAAGCTTTTTTCGACACCCTGAGCCGTCTTTGCCGCGAAAACCCAGCCGTACTCGAAGCTCTGGGGCAATACCTCAACCCGCGCTGGCCATCCCAGCTGTTTGAAGCGGCGGGAGAAGGGCTACTGCTCTTCATCGTGGGCATTTCAGTGCGACTGCTCTGGAAAAAAGCACCAGACGGCATCTTCTCTGCCATCTTCTGTTTCCTTTACCCCGCAGCCCGCATCACCTGCGAGTGTTTCAAGGAACCGGACGCCGGCGTCTGGTACGGCATCACCCAGGGCCAGCTCCTCTCCCTCATCATCGTTGCCATCGGCTTTATCTTCGTCGGCATCACCCTCAAAAACTACAAATCTCAAAAAAATCTCTGAATTTACAAAAAAAAGCTTGCAATCATTCGCAACTTTGTGTAAATTACCGCCGCACACCGCATCCGCGGTCTGCAAAACAAAACATGGGTAGGTTCCCGAGCGGTCAAAGGGGGCAGACTGTAAATCTGCTATCGTACGATTTCGATGGTTCGAATCCATCCCTGCCCAGTTCCTGATGCGGGAGTAGCTCAGTTGGTAGAGCAACACCTTGACATGGTGGAGGTCGTAGGTTCAAGTCCTATCTCTCGTACTCCCAATAAACAGAAAGCCCCGGTTCCCCACAGGAAATCGGGGCTTCCCGTTTTTTTCTACTTGCCAATTTTAACAATGCGCGTTAAAATACGCTGCGTGCAGAGCACGCGCTCTGCGTGCCCACAAAAAATTCCAACCAACAAAACAAGTACCATGCCTGTACCTACACAAGAACAGTACATCAAGATGCTCAACACGGCCAAGGAAAAGGGCTACGCCTACCCCGCCGTGAACGTGACCACCATCGAGGTTATCAACGGCGCCCTCAAGGCTTTCGCTGAAGCCAAGTCCGACGGTATCATCCAGGTTTCCCTGGGTGGCGGTCAGTTCGCCTCCGGCACCGCTGTGAAGAGCTCCGCCATCGGCGCCATCGTGCTGGCTGAAGCCACACACCGCCTTGCCGAAGAGTACAACGTGCTCGTGGCTCTGCACACCGACCACTGCCAGGCCGACAAGATTGACAGCTTCCTTCGCCCCCTCATCGCTGAGTCCAAGCGCCGCGTAGAGGCTGGTCTGAAGCCCCTGTTCAACTCCCACATGCTCGACGCCTCCGCCCTGCCCATGGCCGAGAACCTCAAGATTTCCCAGCAGATGCTGAAGGA
>JAEIGA010014298.1_pt1 | contig 12083 bp, 10 predicted proteins | sample 9270691 | NCBI WGS metagenome assembly JAEIGA01 (sample SAMN17057246, study PRJNA624740) | gut metagenome | biome: biome; isolation source: fecal sample | host: Bos grunniens | place: China: Xizang | collected 2019
AAGTTCAAGAAACACCACAAAAAGAAGATGAGGAAGCAGTAGATGAAAAACATATAATAGATACAAGCTCTCCCGAGAAATCTACAATTATTGTAGATTCTGATGAAAAAATTGAAAAGGATGTACCAAGTAACGATATAACATTAGATGTTACTACATCTACTATTGAAATAGCTGAAGAAATTAATAATGATGTTTATGATCCTACTGCCGAATTATCACGTTATCGCTTCCCTACTCTTGACCTACTTATTAATCGCATAATCAAAGAAAACAGCGTAGATCAAGAAGAACAAGAAGAAAATAAAGAACGAATCACAAAAACTCTTCGCGACTATACGATTGAAATTTCACAAATAAAAGCTACTGTTGGTCCAACAGTAACACTCTACGAAATTATACCCGCTGAAGGGGTTCGCATTGCGAAAATCAAACGATTAGAAGATGATATCGCATTGAGTCTTGCGGCATTAGGCATTCGCATTATCGCACCAATTCCTGGCAAAGGCACAATCGGCATTGAGGTTCCTAATAAAGACCCTCAAACCGTTTCTTATCGTTCAATCATAGCTTCTAAAAAATTCCAAGAATGTAAGTACGAGTTACCTATGGCAATGGGTGCAACCATATCTAATGACGTATTTATTGCCGACCTAACCAAAATGCCACATCTACTTGTAGCTGGAGCTACTGGTCAAGGTAAATCTGTAGGTTTGAATGCCATTATAGCATCATTACTATACAAAAAACATCCTGCAGAATTAAAGTTTGTACTTATTGACCCTAAGATGGTTGAATTTAGTTTGTATAGCAAACTCGAACGTCACTATCTTGCAAAATTGCCAGACGAAGATGATGCAATTATCACAGACCCATCTAAAGTTGTCACTACCCTCAACTCATTATGCATTGAGATGGACAATCGATACAATTTATTGAAAGATGCAGAGGTACGTTCAATTAGCGAATACAATGCAAAATTCACATCTCGAAGACTTAATCCAGAGAAAGGTCATCGATTCTTACCATATATTGTAATGATTGTTGATGAATTTGCCGACCTAATTATGACTGCAGGGAAAGAGGTTGAAACTCCAATTGCACGTATTGCACAAAAAGCACGTGCAGTGGGTATGCACATGATTATCGCAACACAACGACCATCAACCGATGTTATTACTGGTATGATTAAAGCTAACTTCCCTGGACGTATTGCATTCCGTGTATCTCAAATGGTTGACAGCAAAACAATTCTTGATCGCACTGGAGCAAATCAACTAATTGGACGTGGCGATATGTTGTTCTCCCACAATGGAGAAATTCAACGAGTTCAATGCGCATTTATTGACACTCCAGAGGTCGAGGCTATATGTAACCATATTGATGACCAAATTGGATATGACCATGCATATTATTTACCCGAATATATACCTGAATCTTCAGAAAGTATTTCTTCGGGAAATATAACCGACAGAGATCCATTATTTGAAGAAGCCGCTCGCTTTATCATTAATTCACAAACGGCGTCAACATCTTCATTACAACGTCGCTACTCAATAGGGTATAATCGTGCAGGTAAAATTATGGATCAAATGGCTGATGCAGGTATAGTTGGACCATCTTTAGGTGGTAAACCTCGACAAGTATTAATTGATTCTTTACAACTTGAACGCATTCTTGAGTCATTCAATTAAACTTTTAGGGCGATCATTACTCTAACAAATATGAAAGATTTAATTTACAAAATATTCATAGCTATAGTTCTATTACTCACATCCTTGAGTTCAAGTGCAGTGACCGCCGATGATGTTCTCACAAGTGCATCAAACGTGTTTACTAATAGCCAGTCTATTACAGCATCATTTGTAATGATTGACAATGGATACTCCAATGCAGGGAAAATTGTTGTTGCAGGTAATAAATTTGTTATAACCACTCCAAAGTTGTCAACTTGGTTTGATGGTAAAACTCAATGGACCTATTCATCTAGTATAAATGAGGTTAATATAGGAGAACCTACAGCAGATGAATTACAAATAATTAATCCATTTACAATCATCAAAGATTTTCAAATAAATTATAAAGGAGAATTATTAAAATCAGTTAAAGGTAGTTATAAGATTAAGCTAACACCTAAAAAAAGCAACAATGACATCAAATCTGTTGAACTTATATTAAATTCATCTAGTTACTTGCCATCATTAATTGTTATAGTTGCAAAAAACAATATCAAAACAACTATTAATATAAAAAACATCAACATAGGTGGAACTCTACCAAATTCTACATTTGTTTTCAACTCTGCAAAATATCCTGGAGTTGAAGTAATTGATTTAAGATAATTAATAAAAACGTTTAAATATGAACAAAAATCACACTAAATGTCTGATTATCGGATCTGGTCCTGCTGGATATACAGCAGCGATTTATGCATCACGAGCAAACTTATCCCCTATTCTTTTTGAAGGGAATCAAAGAGGTGGACAACTAACAATTACTACTGAGGTAGAAAACTTCCCTGGATATCCAGAGGGAGTAACTGGTCCACAACTTATGGAAGACTTACGCATGCAAGCCGAACGTTTTGGCGCAGACCTTCGCAGCGGTATAGTTACGTCAGTTAATTTTGATGCTCGCCCATTTGAATTAACTATTGATAATAGCCAAGCAATTACTGCTGACACAGTAATTATAGCAACTGGTGCTTCTGCTAAGTATCTTGGACTTGAGGACGAAAAGAAATATAATGGATTAGGAGTTTCAGCATGTGCAACATGTGATGGCTTCTTCTATCGCAAACGCACTGTTGCAGTAGTGGGTGGAGGTGATACTGCTTGCGAAGAAGCTATTTACTTGAGCAACATCGCGAAGAAAGTGTATATGATAGTTCGCAAAGATTACCTCCGTGCATCAGAAGTAATGCAACACCGCGTATTTGAGAAAGAGAATATCGAGGTTTTATTCAATACAAATACCATAGGATTATTTGGTGAAGAATTTGTTGAAGGAGCACATCTTGTTGAGCACAAAGGTACCGATAAGGAAAAATTGTTTGACATAGCAATTGATGGTTTCTTCCTTGCGATTGGCCACAAACCCAATACCGATGTATTTGCTAAATATATTAATCTTGACGAAACAGGATATATTAAACTTGAAGGACCAACAACTGCAACTAATATTGAAGGAGTATTTGCTGCCGGAGATGTTGCTGACTCTCGTTATCGTCAAGCCATATCAGCAGCAGGAATGGGTTGTCGAGCTGCCCTTGATGCCGAAAAGTATCTTGCTGAAAAATAGTAAACTTCATATAAAAATAAAAAAGCCACCTTTCGGTGGCTTTTTCTATGCTATAGAATTTACAAATTCAGATATTCTTGTTAAGATGTCTTCAGAATCCAAATGTCCATCTAATGCAGACTCAAGAGGACAACGTCCAGACCCATCTCTATTATTTATCTGGGCTACTAATTCCCCGTACTTGCCTTTTATTCCTTTATTTTCAAAAATGCTCAATGCATCTTTACTAATAACATTTGTGTAATATTCTTTAATTCCAGCAAGAGCCATTAACGTTGCAGCTCCAGTGCCAATCACTTTGTCTGCGACAACAGCATCCTTAAGAATCTCAGGAGTATTAACATATAATGCATATAAATCTTTAACTCCTCTACCCTCAAATGTTAACACATTACCCGTCACAGATTCAACTACTAAAGAGTAATTCCCCGCTAAAAGTTTATCTTTAACCAAATCTGCAGTTTGCTTACGTTGCTTTAAGGCCTCAGTATATCTGTGAATTTTTTTCATCTCTTTGTCAATAGCAATCCCTTGAGGACAATGGGATATACATTTTTCGCACGACGTGCAATGACCTGCTTGACGCAATTTTGGCACTTTTCTATCATATCCAACTAAAAACGCACGTCGAGCAGCATCATAATGAGGGTCACGAGTGTCATCGGTCATATTCCCTTCATTTACACACTTATTATAATGCGTGAATATTGTAGGAATGTCCAATCCATGAGGACATGGCATACAATACGCACATTGTGTGCATGGTATAGTAGGGAATTCTAGCATAAATTGAGCCATTTTTTCTAGAAATTGTGCCTCTTCATCGGTAATTAGTTCAAGTGGTGAATATGTTACTAAATTATCATGTAAGTGCTCCATATATGTCATACCACTTAAAACCGACAAAATGCCGGGTTTTGAACCTGCAAAACGAAAAGCCCAAGAAGCAACACTATCATTAGGACGACGTTGTTTCATTTGTGCGACCACCGAATCATTTAAGCCGGCTAATCGTCCTCCTAACAATGGTTCCATTACAAGAACTGGTATTCCCAATTTTTCTAATTCTCCATAAAGATATTCAGCATTTGTATTTCTTTCGTTCAATTCTTTTGCATGCTTCCAATCCATGTAATTAAGTTGAATTAAACAGAAATCCCATTTATACTCGCTATGCTTTGACAATAAGTAATCAAACACTTTAACATCTCCGTGGTATGAGAAACCAAGATTCTTAATTCTACCAGCTTCTCGTTCTTTTAATAAATAGTCAAGAACACCATTATTAATATATCTTGCATTGAATGCGTCCATGCCATTCATTCCTATTCCATGAAGATGAAGATAGTCAATATAATCAGTTTGAAGTTCCTTAAATGACTTATGATACATCTCCAACGACTTGTCTCTTGACCACGTTGACTCAGCAAAATTCGACAACTTAGTGGAGAGATAATAACTCTCTCGAGGATAGCGGCTCAATGCAATACCCATTGCTCTTTCCGACATACCCTTGCAATAAGCAGGAGATGTATCAAATAAATTAACTCCATATTTTATCGCATAATCAACAAGTTTATTTACCTCTTCTTGATTGATAATATCCTCATCTATATCATTTTTAATCATTGGCAGACGCATACAGCCATATCCCAATAATGAGATTTGATCTTTAGTTTTAGGATTAGTGCGATATGTCATTTTTCCTTTAATATGACCCGCAACATCACCATTTAATTCATCATTAGATGTATCTTCTGTTGACACACATGAATGCACAGTTGTTGCCAATGCTCCTAATCCCAAAAATTTCAAGAATTTTCTTCTATCGATATTTATTTTATCTGTATTCATATTTACTAAAATTAAAAGAGATTAGATTGTACGATGTATTTCATTTCCATTCACATAAATTGCACTAAGAGGTCGTACAGGACAGTAATATTCACAAGCGCCACAGCCTATACATCTTGATTCATTAACAACTGGCATATAGTGAGATTTTTCATCATCAGGATTTAATGGAATGATTTGAATAGCTCCAGTTGGACACTTATCTGCACAATTACCACATCTTCTACCCTTTGACGACATTACACATGCATCAAGTTTAACAACTGCTCTACCTATCTGAATCGAACTTTTCTCCTCGACAGTTATAGCATGGAAGGCTCCAACTGGGCAAACTTCGGAACACTTCACACATTCTGGCCTACAATATCCTTTTTCATATTCAACTAATGGTTGCATCAGCGTTGATAATTCTGTAGAGGGACGCAACACTCCATTTGGACAAGATGATATACACAATTGACATCCAGTGCAATGTCTTTGCAAATGAGTAAGACTTACAGCTCCAGGAGGTACAATTTTATTTTTTCTTTTGGGAATCTCTTTATCTATAATCTTTGCCAAACCACCATCAGTAACTTTATCAGATGCTTTAACAGCTGTAGCAGTGGCTAACGCAACTCCTGTTATTATAAAATTGCGACGACTTGCATTATTTTCACTATGCTCATCATTCGCAACTTGTTTTATTTTTCTTTGAAACTTTATAGCTCCAGTTGAGCAATTTTCAATACAATTCATACACACCACACAACGTGTATAATCAATTTTATGTTTTTTTGCATCTATACACGATGCTTTACAATTGCGAGCACATTTTGTGCAACCATTACATTTTGATACATCTATAACTGGTTTTAGCAATGAATAACGGCTAATAAATCCAAGAACAGTTCCTACTGGACAAATTGTATTACAATACACCCTTCCTCCTATCCATGACATAATTCCAACAACGAAAAGTGTAACGACAGCAATAATCGTTATCGGCAGATATTGAATAGATTCTACCTGATTAAACCAGTAGCAATCCGAATCAACAAGAGCATCTGCTATTACATTATTTCCAGCATTATAAATAGGAGCAAATAAAGAGGATGCGATACGACCATAAGCACTATATGGTTCAATAAAAGACGCAATTGTTGTCCCAATAATATTACATAATCCTAAAATAATCAACACTATAAAAACAAACAACATTCCAACACGCAACCAAGTTTTTGGTTTTGTATATGTAAATCTATTTTTTCTTTTTTGTTTTTTGCCAACCCACCCTCTTACATGGTTAACAACATCTTGCAAAATTCCTAACGGACATATTACAGAACAATAAACACGACCCCAAATTAATGTCAACAATAACAAAAATGCTATTGCTATTACATTTAGCGATAAAAAAGCTGGAACAAATTGAACTTTTGCAATCCACCCCCACCAACATTGAACTACTCCTGTAAAATCTAAAAATAGTAAAGTGATAGCTACTATAGAAATTACCGCAAGACAGACTCTTAATTTTCTTATCATATTATATTAGTTTCTATTATGTTATTTTATTGCAAATATAATATCTTTTCAGTTAAAAATCTTTACACATTGGGATATATTAAACAAAAGTTTATAATTTTATCATTGATTTATAACATATAAAAAGCATGACTGATATCGAATCTTTTTTATTTAACATAGAAAATAGCAATAAAGCACCCTATCAAGGATCTTTACTTATTGCTGAACCTTTCCTACGTGAGGATTATTTTTGTCACGCCGTTATATGTATTACCGACTACGAAAATGGGAAATCGGCAATGGGAATAGTTATGAACAAGCCTACTCGCTACACGTTATGCGAATTAGTCCCCGACATATATCCCGATTTTAATCTACCGATATACTGTGGTGGACCTCTATCATGCGATAGATTATATTACATACACACTTTAGGTAATACCATTAGAGATGCAAAAGAAATTTCAAATGGATTATTTATTGGAGGTAATTTTGATGATATTATTACATATATTAATGAGGGTAATAATACTAAGGGAATAATTAGATTCTTTTTAGGATATAGCGGTTGGGACCCTAGCCAATTAGAAAATGAATTGAAACATAATGTATGGGCTGTTACATTAAATAGCAACAATCATGAATTACTAATTGGCGAAAATGACAATTACTGGCACCGATATGTAAAATCAATGGGAGATAAGTATCGAGGGTGGCAATATCATCCTGAGAACCCACAATATAATTAAAGATTAAAATTCACTCAATTTAGTTATATCATTATCACTCATATCGAGACTCAATAAAGGAACTGACTCATAATGGTCATTAAGATAGCAACGAGGACGAACTTTATATGCCTTACTTGCTACTGAATAAGAATCATTGCGATAAGTTGTTTCTATCCCGGCAACATTCAATATCGTGTGAAAGAATGATGCGCTTGATGACACTTGTAACTTAGAATTTGCTTCTAATGCAAGCGATTTGCTTGGATATGCTTTGCGATATTCGTCCGACAACCACACCAACATTGGCACATGTAGTTGATAATACGACGGAATAGTTGATGAATGGAAAATGACTTCTCGTTCATCGTCAAACAATTCCTCTCCGTGGTCACTAACATACAACAACGATGTATGTGCACCTTCGACACTTTTTAACATTGTAATAATATCACTCAACATTTTATCAGTGAATCGAATAGAGTTATCATAAGCATTTCTTAGCTTTTCCAAACACTCCTTTTGTGGAGTATATGGCGCGTCGGGAGTAAAATAAGCCATATCTTTGGGATAACGAGCCGAATAATTATAGTGCGAGCCATAGGTATGCAACACAATTAATTGCTTCATCGCTCCCTCATTAATTACATCTTGCGCTAATGTTAAAAACTCACTATCAAGCGGATTGAAATTCATATCTTTTGAACGATCTTTAAGATACTCCATCTTATCTGCCTCCATAGCAAAATTATCTACAAGAGCCTGAGTATGTGCTTGATTTGAGAAAAAAGCTGTTTTAAATCCAGCTTCCTTAAAGGCTGTAATTATACTTTTTTGAGAATATATCTTATCATAATCCACAGCCGACGCCGCAGATAAAAGCATCGGCACTGTTTTATGAGTAATATTTGATTCTGTTAACACACTATCAAAGACAATTAAGTCATCAATTTGTTTTAACATTGGATTAGTAGGTCGTTCATAGCCATACAATTCCCAGTTACATGCACGAGCTGTTTCTCCTATTACTACAACATAGATTTCGCGCTGTTGAGCTGAGTGAGAAGATGACGCATTAAATTTAAAATCTTTTGATGTCTCTTGATAATTTTGCAACATATCATGTCGCGACACGGCCTTAAACATATTATAGAATGCATTTATCGGATAAACACCCGTTTTTACCGAATACGCATCACTTGCAGCATAACACATCCACAACAAGGCCATTCCCACTAAAGTTACTGCAAATGCGATACTGCGATTTTGTCGCAAGAAACCTTTTTTTAATTTTTTCTTCTTTACTAATGATATAGTTGCAAGCACCAATGGAGTTATATATAGAATAATAACTACCGAAAGAATCATTAATATACTACCCAATAATTCTTTTGACTCTTTTGCATCGGTCGTAACCATATTCAAAAACATATCAGTTGCAACCACCGATTTGCCATATATATACAACAATACAACTTGAAATCCAGCCAATAAAGACAATGGACAAAGCAACCAAATTGACCATCCCAATCGTCGAGTCATTGTAAATGTCAAATAATAACAACTTAATGGGAATACAATACTACTTATTCGTTCCAATGTTGTTAATGGTTCTGTAATTGACAATATCACATTAGGAATCATCAACACGGCTAAAAACAAGTAAAACAACACTTCTTGACGCATTAATACATCAAGCCATGACCTTACTAAAAATAATACTTTGTATAATAAATTTCTTATCATATTCTTTTTTGGAATAATATTGCATCACAATATTGATTACCTCGCTTTAACCACCATCTCATCACTCCAATCTCGCTATATTCTAACGAACGGAACAATGCCAAAGATCGCTCATTATCTACTGACACCGTAGCCACAAGTTGGTTTAATGAAATATGTTTTTTACAATAATCTTCAACCAAATTTAATGCCATTTTCCCATATCCTTGACCTTGAAATTCCTTATCAATAAGAATCCCTACCGAAGCACGACTATTAATAGGATCAAAATCAAACAAATCAAGAGTTCCAACCACCTTATATGTTGCCACTTCCACAATCATCAATCGCAACTGATGTGTGCGAAATATATCCCCATCATAGTTTTCGATATAATCCCACAACTGCTTGCGCGAAAATGGAGTAATCGTGGCACTTGTATGCCACAATTCTTCGTCATTTTCCCAGCGATAAAGCACATCTAAATCAGTGGGTTCAAGTGCACGAAGCATTAATATATTGTCATGAATATTCATCGGTTATTGTTAAATGAATCTGCAAATAATGTGCGATTAATCAACGAGCGACCAAGTGTAATTTCATCGGTGTATTCAATTTCGTTACCTACCGACACTCCTCGAGCAAGTTGTGTTATTTTTACAGGCAATGTACCAAGTTGACGATAAATATAAAAGTTTGTTGTTTCTCCCTCCATGGTAGCACTTAATGCCAAAATCACTTCATTAATTTCGCCCGATTTCACTCGCTCTACTAATGATGCAATCTGCAACTGGTCGGGACCAATACCATCCATAGGCGAAATTACTCCACCAAGCACATGATATAGTCCTCTATACTGACGAGTGTTTTCAAATATCATCACATCTTTTACGCTTTCAACCACACACACTGTTGATTTATCGCGTGCAGGTGATGAACATATTGGACAAACTTCAGTTTCAGAAATATTATGACACTCCGAGCAATATTTCACGCCTCGACGCATGTTAATAATCGCCTCTCCAAGAGCCACTCCAACACTTTCATCTTGACGCAAAATATGCAGGGCAAGACGTAATGCCGTCTTGCGTCCCACTCCTGGCAATCGAGACAACTCCGTAACAGCCGATTCAAGCAATATAGATGCAAACTCTTGTTCCATAATACAAATTCTCTACAAAGATACAACAAACTATACAAACCTAAAAATATCTATTGACAGAAAGATAGTATGTTTGCAAAAACATTATGCGCGATGAATTATGAATTGTGAATTATTATGTGTAATTTTGTAGCGTAAATAAGCTTATTACCATCAAAGAAATGGAAATCATACGTGAAGTTGCACTCCTTCGCCGTCGTGTTGAGGAGGAAAAACAATGTGGACGCTCAGTAGGTTTAGTACCTACAATGGGTGCCCTTCATGCTGGTCATGTGTCGTTGATTGACCGCGCTCGCAAAGAAAACGACATTGTAGTGGTGAGTGTGTTTGTCAACCCCACTCAATTTAATAACCCTGAGGACCTTCGCACTTATCCTCGCACCGAAGAAGCCGACTGCGAAAAAATGACAAGTGCTAGTGTGGATATCGCATTTATCCCCTCAGTCGAAGAGGTGTATCCCGAACCCGATACTCGTGTATTTGACCTAGGTCCAGTTGCCGAAGTTATGGAAGGTCCAATGCGTCCAGGGCACTTCAATGGTGTAGCACAAATTGTGAGTAAACTATTTGACATGGTGCTACCTCATCGTGCTTACTTTGGAGAAAAAGACTTTCAACAAATCGCAGTAATACGTCGCATGGTTGAACTTGAAGGGTTCGACATCGATATTATCGACTGCCCAATTATGCGCGAAGATGATGGATTGGCTATGAGTAGCCGAAATGTACGTCTCACCCCATCGCAACGAGAAATTGCACCTGCTATTCATAAAGCGTTAGTTGCAAGTCTTGATTTTGCTAAATCACACTCAGTAAAAGAGACAATGCAAAATGTAATCAACGAAATCAATGCTCAACCCGAAATGGAAGTAGAATATTACGAAATAGTTGATTCTCTCACAATGCAACCAATCAGTGACTGGGCCGAATGTAATTGCCCAGTTGGGTGCATCACTGTATATTGTGGCGAAGTTCGTTTAATTGATAATATTAAATACATTAAATAATGATGCAAATAGAAGTTGTAAAATCAAAAATACATCGTGTAACTGTAACTGAGGCTTGCCTTGATTACATTGGTAGCATCACAATTGATGAAGACTTGATGGACGCTGCAAATATCATTGCTGGCGAACGAGTATATATTGTTAACAATAATAATGGTGAGAGATTTGACACTTATGTGATTAAAGGAGAACGTGGCTCGGGTGTAATATGTCTCAATGGTGCAGCAGCACGCAGAGTACAAAAAGGTGATATTGTAATCATCATGAGCTATGCCACAATGCCATTTGAAGAAGCTAAAAACTTCAAGCCATGGGTAATATTCCCCGACACAGCAACAAATCGACTCATCTAACATCTGAATAATAAAAAAGTAAATATATATGTTTGAAAATCTAAGCGAGAAACTTGAGCGCAGTTTCAAGTTACTTAAAGGTCAAGGCAAGATTACAGAAATTAACGTTGCCGAAACTCTAAAAGATGTACGCCGTGCACTTCTTGATGCCGACGTTAACTATAAAGTTGCAAAACAATTCACCGACACCGTTAAAGCTAAAGCTCTCGGTCAAAATGTGATTAACGCCATCAAACCAAGTGAATTGATGGTTAAAATAGTGCACGATGAGTTAACTCAATTAATGGGTGGCGACACTGCACAAATCAACCTTTCGGGCAATCCTACAGTGATCTTGATGTCGGGGCTTCAAGGTTCGGGTAAAACTACATTCTCAGGCAAACTTGCGCGTAAACTCAAAAGCGAAAAAGGAAAACGCCCTTTGCTTGTAGCATGCGACGTGTAT
>JAEIGA010014299.1_pt1 | contig 12083 bp, 12 predicted proteins | sample 9270691 | NCBI WGS metagenome assembly JAEIGA01 (sample SAMN17057246, study PRJNA624740) | gut metagenome | biome: biome; isolation source: fecal sample | host: Bos grunniens | place: China: Xizang | collected 2019
GCTTTGCATCATTCCTGCTGGCGTATGTTTGGTATACAAATGACGAACTCAATAATCTTTATCAGAAGGCTTCGTGACTCTGATGCTTACTTTTGGGTGAATTACGCAGATGCGCCCTTCGCTAAATCACGCTTGCCGTTCATGTGGTGGATGTGGTATAATTCTAACAATCTTTTGTAACAAAAAAATTAAGGAGTAAAAAAATGGCTCATAAGATTGCTGCTGATAAGTGCGTTGGTTGCGGTTGCTGCAAGGATGCATGCCCCACCGAAGCTATCGCTGAAGGTTCACCTTACGTAATTGACGCCGAGAAGTGCGTTGATTGTGGTGCTTGCGCCGCACAGTGCCCTGCTGAAGCTATCGCCGCGGAGTGATAGGTTTTATTGCAGATAGCCTGCTTCTTCTACCGTTTCTTTTTGTAACTTATCTCGGACTTGAAGCGATAGAATCGAAGGCGGGGGGCGCGCTCGCGAGAATTCTCGGGCGCGTTCATTTTATTTCTCCAGTTTTTGCTTCTGCCGCAGGTGCAGTGCCGCAGTGCGGTTTTTCCGCGGCGGCCGCTTCTCTTTATGCCGGAGGGGCCATTACTCTGGGGACGCTTCTTTCCGTTTTTCTGTCGACATCAGATGAACTTGTGCCTGTCCTGTTGGGCGTTAAAGGCGTACCGGCGTCTGTAGTTTTTAAGATAGTGGCCATTAAGACTGTCGTGGCCGCATTGGTTGGTCTTACAGTAAACACAATAATCTATTTCACACGCGGCTCGCTTAAGATTGAGCCAAGGGTCGACGAGCTTTGTTCCCACAGCAGGTGTGGCTGCCATCATCGCAGAGGCATTGTCGTTCCAGCGCTTATTCACACGATGGAGATTTTCGTTTTCATTTTTGTCATTTCCGCCGCGATCGAATTGGTCACGCATTTTCTCGGGGAATCGTGGATGCTTTCTTTGTCGATGAATAAACCTTTTGTGGGCGAGCTTATCGGAGCGGGATTAGGGCTTATCCCCAATTGCGCCGCATCGGTGGCGTCGGCCCAGATGTATGCGGGGGGCGCGATGAGCGCCGGAGCGCTGATGGCCAGTTCCTTTGCCGGCTGCGGCGTCGGCTTTTTGGTTCTCTTCCGCGCGCGAAGGGGGATAGTAAATAATCTCTTCATATTGCTGCTCGTTTATGTAATCGGCGTTGTTGCAGGTTATCTTACGGGCGGATTGCTCTAAAGTTGAAGTACCGGCTTTATGTTGCTTGAAATCGAGAATTTGGATGTTTCATTCAGAAATGACGATGGGGTCGTCACAAAAGCGGCCCGCAACGTCTGCCTTTCGTTGGATAGGGGAGAGGTTTTGGCTATTGTCGGAGAATCCGGCAGCGGTAAAAGCTCTGTCGCAATGTCTGTTCCAAGACTCTTGCCTTCGCCGCCGGCTTTTTGGCCCAATGGGAAGATTCTTTTCGACGGCATCGATATTCTTTCTTCTCCCATATCGAAAATGCGCGAAATCCGCGCGTCCCGGATAGGGGTTGTCTTCCAAGATCCCATGGGCTCTTTATCACCGCTTAAAAGAACATTGGATCAGCTTTCAGAGACTGTTCTTTTGCATCGAGATGTTTCCCGTTCTTCCGCGCGCCAAATCGCGCTTGAGTGGTTGGGGAAAGTCGGCTTTGCCGATCCTGTCGCAAGCGCCCGCGCATATCCCTATGAATTGTCTGGAGGAATGCAGCAGCGTGTGATGATAGCGATGGCCCTTATGCTTTCGCCCGATCTTCTGATCGCTGATGAGCCGACGACGGCCCTTGACGTTACGATTCAAAATGAGATTCTTAATTTGATGAAAGATCTCCGTCGCGCGAATTGCGCGGTAATGCTTATTACGCACGACTTGGGCGTAGTCTCCGCCATGGCGACAAAACTGGTCGTGATGAAAGACGGGATCGTGGTGGAGAAGTCGGATGATCCGCGAAAATTTTTCAAGCAGCCCATACATCCATATTCGCAAGCGCTTGTCAATGAAGCGAGAAAGATGCAGATAAGATGAAATTGACCATACAAGGCGGGCGTACGATTTCCGGAGTTCACCGGATAAGCGGCAATAAAAACGCCGCATTGCCGATGATTGCCGCCTCGCTGCTTACGAGCGAGAGCGTGACGATAGAAAATCTTCCTGATATCACCGATGTCGATGCGATGCTTGAAGCGGCTAAAAGTTTCGGCGCGGAAGTAAAGCGCGACAAAAAAAATTCTTCCGTCACCATCAGGGCCGCAAAATTGAAAACGGCGATCATTGCGCCGGAATTGGCTTCGCGTATCCGTACAAGTTTTCTTTTTGCGGGACCACTGTTATCTCGTCTGGGCCGCGCTTCTTTGCCGCCGCCGGGAGGAGATGCGATCGGACACAGGCGTCTTGATACGCACTTTGCGGGCTTCAGGGCTCTTGGGGCCAAAGCCGTCGCGGGGAGAAAAACATTGCGTTTCAAGGGAGAACTTAAGGGCTCTAAAATACTTTTGGACGAAGCTTCCGTTACGGCAACTGAAAATATTCTCATGGCCTCTGTGCTCGCGCGTGGCAAAACTGAAATCTACAATGCCGCCTGCGAGCCGCATATTCAGGATTTGGCCGCTATGCTTAATTCCATGGGGGCTAAAATCACAGGGGCTGGCACGAACAGGCTTATCATTGAAGGTATCGAAAAACTTTCTGGCTGCAGCGTGCGTGTAGGGTGCGATTATATTGAAGCTGGCAGTTACATCGCGGCCGCAGCCGTTACGGGCGGAGAGCTCACTCTTACAAACGTCGACCCCATGCCGTTTGAAATAATGGAAGGGGCGTTTCGCAGATTCGGCGTTACATGGACATTTGACGCGAAAGAGGGGACGCTAAAATATGTTCCGAAGAAGAATCGCAGGCTCAAGATGAAATATGATCTCGGCGATGCGATACCATCGATAGCTGACGGCGTGTGGCCTGCGTTTCCGTCGGATTTGATGTCCATACTTATTGTTCTTGCCACACAAACCCGCGGAACGTGTCTCTTCTTCGAGAAAATGTTTGAGTCGCGCCTTTACTTCGTCGATCATTTGCGTCAGATGGGTGCTAAAATTGTGCAGTGCGACCCCCATAGAGTCGTAGTGACGGGACCTTCACAGCTTTGCGCCGGGACGGTTGTCGCAAATGACATACGCGCTGGCATAGCTCTTGTTATCGCATCTCTTGCGGCTAAGGGCGAGTCTATAATTCTTAACGCCGAGACGATCGACAGGGGGTATGCGGCCGTTGAGCGCTCTTTGGCCGCGCTCAACGCCGATATACGCCGCAGCTGAAATCAACCTTCGACTTTCGGCAGTTTCGCGAAACTCTCTTCAAGTTCGGCGTCGGAAGGGATGTAGTCTTTCATTTCGCCGTCGTTGAATTTACCATACGCGAACATATCGAAATAACCGGTTCCCGTAAGGCCGAAGACGATACGCTTTTTCTCGCCGCTCTCGCGGCATTTTACCGCTTCATCCATCGCCACGCGTATGGCGTGGGCCGATTCGGGAGCGGGCAAAAGACCTTCGGTTCTGGCGAACATACGCGCGGCCTCGAAGACCTGGGTCTGAGTTACGCTTGTTGCTTCCATCAAGCCTTGGGCAAGAAGTTCTGAAAGCGTAGAGGACATTCCATGATATCTAAGGCCGCCCGCGTGGCTTGCGCTTGGCATATAGTCGTGCCCGAGAGTATACATCTTCATGAGCGGACAAACGCGCCCAGTGTCGCAGAAGTCGTAGGCATAACGCCCGCGAGTGAGAGACGGACAGCTGGCGGGCTCGACGGCGATGAAGCGATAGTCGTTTTCACCGCGCAGTTTTTCACCCATGAAAGGCGAGATGAGCCCGCCGAGGTTTGAGCCTCCGCCTGCGCAGCCGATGATGATGTCGGGTTTTACACCGAGTTTTTCAAGCGCCGCTTTCGTTTCAAGACCGATAATCGATTGGTGGAGAAGAACCTGATTAAGGACGCTGCCAAGAACATAACGATAGCCTTCGCGTGATGTAGCGTCTTCAACCGCTTCGGAAATCGCGCAACCGAGAGAGCCTGTCGCGCCAGGATGTGCGGCGTTGATTCTTCTGCCTACTTCTGTCGTCATCGAAGGAGAAGGCGTTACGTTTGCTCCGTAAGTGCGCATGACCTCGCGTCTGTGGGGCTTTTGCTCGTATGAGCATTTAACCATGTATACGCGGCAGTCGAGACCGAAGAAGGCCGAGGCCATGGAAAGCGCGGTTCCCCATTGGCCGGCGCCAGTTTCCGTCGTGACGCCTTTAAGCCCTTGTTTCTTCGCGTAATAGGCCTGAGCTACGGCGCTGTTGAGCTTGTGAGAACCGGAGGTGTTGTTGCCTTCGAATTTATAGTAGATTTCCGCAGGCGTGTTCAGCGCCTTTTCGAGGAAGTAGGCGCGTATCAGCGGGGAAGGGCGGAACATCTTGTAGAAATCGAGAATTTCGCCGGGAATCGCTATGTAAGCGGATGTGTCGTCAAGTTCTTGGGCGGCAAGCTCTTTACAAAAAACACGCTCGAGAGAATCTGCGCTAACAGGTTTAAGTGTGGTGGGATCAAGAAGGGGCGCCGGCTTCATTTTCATGTCGGCACGTACGTTATACCACGCTTTTGGAAGCTCGTTTTCTGAGAGATATGTTTTGTAAGGCATCATGTTCATAAATCTTCTGATTTTTTCGGGTAATTATATCATTTTTTTTCGCGGTTTTTCAACACGGCTGAATTTTGATATAATAGGCGATGCGCAATATCGCGTAAAAGGTCTCAAGCATAATAATATGGAGTAAAAATTATGAAATCTGTCGTTGTTGGATCGATAGCAATGTTGTCGCTGATGACATTTGGCGGCGCTGATAAGGCTTTAGACGCCTTGCCTCGCCCCGAGTATCCCCGGCCCCAGTTTGTCCGTGAGGCATGGATTAATTTAAACGGAAAGTGGTCGTTTGAGTTTGACTTCGGCCAATCCGGTACTCACGAAGGGCGTATGCTTCAGAAATCAAAAGGCTTTTCGAAGTCGATAACCGTGCCATTCTGCCCTGAATCGAGCCTTTCGGGAGTCGGGTATAAAGATTTCATTCCGGCCTTATGGTATCATCGCAAGATTCAAATCCCGGCGAACTGGCAGGGCAAGCGCGTTTACATAAACTTCGGCGGCGTTGATTATGAGGCGGAGATTTATGTCGATTCCGTTTCTGTGGGCTATCATGCCGGCGGCTCTTCATCGTTCAGCGTCGATCTTACGCGTTATGTGAAAGCCGGTTCAACCCACGACCTCGTAGTTAGGGTAAAAGATGATATTCTTGGCGGCGATCAGCCTGGCGGCAAGCAGTCTTGGCGTTTCAAATCTTATGCCTGCAGCTATACGCGCACGACCGGTATCTGGCAGACAGTTTGGCTTGAAGCTGTAGATGGCAGCGGCCTTGCATCGTGCCGCATTGTTCCTGACTATGACAATTCGGCGTTTGTGTTTACGCCGTCGTTTCTTTCCGACAAGGCCAAGCGTCTGAAAATTACAGTTAAGACGGCCGACGGTAAGATGGCGGGAGGTGTGGATGTTGTTGCCGCCTCCGGTATTGCTGTTAAAGTGCCGCTTTCCGAATTTCGTCCTTGGGCTCCGGGCTCTGCGCATCTTTATGACATCGTATATGAAGTGTACAACGCTAAAGGCGATGTGGTAGATGTCGTAAAGAGCTATGCAGGGCTACGCAAGATTTCCATAGAGGATGGACGCATTTGCTTAAACAATAAACCTGTTTATCTCAGATTTGTTCTCGATCAGGGCTTTTATCCCGATGGAATCTGGACCGCGCCTTCTGACGCTGCGCTTAAGCGCGACATCGAGCTTTCGATGGCCGCGGGCTTCAATGGCGCACGTCTCCATCAGAAGGTCTTTGAAGAGCGCTTTCATTATTGGGCCGATAAGCTCGGCTATCTCACATGGGCGGAGATGTCCAGCTGGGGCGCAGAGCCGAACAATATCAAGGCTGCGCGCAATTTTATTCCTGAATGGTGCGAGGTCGTCCGCCGCGATCTGAACCATCCGTCGATTATCGCATGGACGCCGTTTAATGAAACATGGAAGAAAGAAAATATTCTTGAGCACCAGCGCACACAGAACGACGTTTATGATTTGACGAAGGCGCTCGATCCTACGCGTCCGATAAACAGCTCTTCCGGAGAAATTCACGCCAAGACCGATCTTTGGACGATCCACAATTATTATCGCGCTCCGAAACTTAAGGAAATCGACACTCCGGACGGTACGGTCTGGACCCGCGATAAGTCTTACGACAAAATCCCTTATGCCAGATACGATGGTCAGCCTTATCTTATCGATGAGTTTGGCGGTCTCGGATGGATCGGCCCCGATCGCAAGAAAGCGGCCGACAACACCTGGGGGTACGGCAATTCGATTAAGACCGAAGAAGAGTTTTTCGACATTCTCAAAAAAGAGGTTGATGTCATTCTTGAGTCGAAGAATATCTGCGGCTACTGCTATACTCAGCTTACCGACGTGGAGCAGGAGCAGAACGGCGTATATTATTACGATCGCGTCAAGAAATTCAACACTGAAAAATTCAAGGCCATCTTCGGAGTCGACCCCAAGCGCGAGCCTTGGACGAAGTAACGCGATTTAGTCGCAGTGTATGGCGAAAAAAGTCATAATCCTCGGAGCTACCGGCTCAATCGGGCTTAATGCGATCGATGTGATCCGCTCGCACCGTGACGAATATGACATTGTAGCGCTTGCGGCGCGAAGCTCAAAGGAGAAGTGCGAAGAGTTAGCCCGCGAGTTCGGCGCATCGTCCTATGTTGGGGACGATGCGGCCTTGCGGGCGGTCGGGGAGAACGAGGCCGACATCTGCCTTGTTTCGACGGTAGGGCTTTCGGGCTTAAGGCCGACGCTTGATGCTATCGACAAGGGGATGGATATAGCGCTTGCAACAAAAGAGGTCTTGGTTATGGCAGGTGAGCTCGTCACGCAGGCGGCCAAGAGAAAAGGCGTGAGGTTTTTGCCGGTGGACAGCGAGCATTCCGCCATATTTCAGTGTTTGCCTCATTCTCAGGATGTTTGTGCTTTGTCGCCAAGTGATACGAGTTCAATTTCAAAGTTGATTCTCACCGCATCGGGCGGTCCTTTTCTTGACGCGCCTGAAGATCTTTCGAAAGTGACGGTAAAAGAAGCTCTTAATCACCCTCGCTGGAAGATGGGTCCTAAAGTGACGATTGACTCGTCAACCATGATGAACAAGGGCTTTGAAATTCTTGAGGCCCGCTGGCTTTTCGACGTGCCGGTAGAGAAGATTGATGTTGTGATTCATCCCGAATCGATAGTTCATTCTTTGGTCACATTCTGCGACGGCTCCACGCTCGCGCAGTTGTCGCCGCCTGATATGCGCGTAGCGATCCAGTATGCGCTATCCTGCCCGAGGCGTTTGCCTGCGAAGCGGGAGGAGCTTGATCTATCAAAGATAGGCTCGCTTAATTTCCGAAAGCCCGACGAGAAGCGCTTTCCCGCGCTTTCGCTCGTCAAGGAAGCGAGCGCAAAAGGCGGTGTCGCGCCGGCGGTTCTGGCCGCCGCCGATGAATGGGCTGTTGAAAATTTCATCAAAGGTAAAATCAGATATACCGATATTGCCTCTATAGTCTCAAAATGCTTAGAGAAGGCGCCTGAAAATGCATGCGATTCGGTCGAAGCCGTATTTGAGGCGTGCGGATGGGTGGAGCGTTTTTTAAAAACTTAAGTTTTCCGCATTTAGCATGAAGCTTGTTCAGCAAAAATCGCAGGTTATGACTCTGGCGCCGCAAGTGCGCCAGTCTCTTAAAATGCTTGCGATGAGCCTGCCGGAGCTGAGAGCGGAACTTCTGCGCGAGATGAGCCTTAACCCGGCGATTGCTGATATTGAGCAGACTCTCGAAAAAACGACGATATCGCAGAAAGAGAACGAGGCTGATGAGAAAGAGGATTTTTCCGATTATCCCGACGGGGACGACAATCCTTTTGATGCGGCGTATTTAGATGGCGTAAACAGACACGAGGCGGATGCCGATCGCATAGAAAGGCGCCAGAGCCTTTTCGACAATCAAACGGCCGGTGAAACTTTAGAAGAGCATCTTTTGTCGCAGCTTGGATATTCCGAAATCGAGCCGGAGTATTACGCCTTGGCGGAAATGCTTATAAGCGAGCTGGATGACGACGGTTATTTCAAAGGCTCAATACCTGATATTGTCATGGTCTCGGGCGAAAGCGAAGATGTGATTCGAAAGACGCTCGCCAAGATAACGAAATTTGATCCTCCCGGCTGTGGCGCTCTTACGCATCAGGAGTGTTTGATCGCTCAGCTCGATGAAATTTCAGATACATTGGTGCGCTCTCGCGTCAAAGCTCTTATTCTGCGTCATTGGCACGATATGGCCGAGGGAAAAGTCTCTCTCATACTGAAAGATCTTTCACTCGACAGAAAAGAATATGTAGAAGCGCTAAAGGCTTTGAGAACGTTGGATCCAAGGCCCGCGCGCGCATACCGTCACGGCCGCAAGGGTGATGAATATGTAAATCCTGAAGTTCATGCGGTAAAATGCTCTGACGGATGGGAAGCTTCGGTTGATGCGCGAAGCCTTCCGGAAATACGCATTTCACCAAAATTTATCGCGATGCTCGAAGATTCCACGCTCTCCGAGCAGACGAAGGAATATGTGAGAGAGAAAATCGCGGCAGCGCAAGCCTTGGTTGATTCGGTGGAGCGTCGTCAGGAGACCGTTGCTGCGATAGCTCAGGCGATATTTGATGCGCAAAGCGAGTTTTTCACGAAAGGTCTCGGCGCTTTAAAACCTTTGACGATGCATGAGATTGCAGAAAAAACGGGAGTTCACACCGCGACAGTTTCCCGTACGGTCAACGGAAAATACGCTTCAACCCCGCATGGTACGATAGAGCTTAGGCGGTTTTTTGTTTCGGGCATATCTACAAGCGACGGAGGAGAGGTTTCAAAGAATGATGTGCTTTTGAAAATAAAAGAACTTGTGGACTCAGAAGACAGGAAGCGGCCGCTTTCCGACGATAAGATAGCTCTTCTTCTTAAGTCCCAGGGTTTTACGCTTGCGCGCAGAACGGTAGCTAAGTACCGCACGATCCTGTCGATTCCCCCGGCCAGTGAGAGAAAATCGGAGGTGGTCGGTGGGTGATCAGCTCGATGATATGATGGTCGAGGCGCGAAAATTTGAGAAAAATCTTTTGAACTTTTTCTGGCGTCAGGGCGTTTCATATTCTGAAGGCGAGGATTTTGTTCAGGAGACGTACTTGAGATTGTGGAAATACCGTTTTCAGTATGAGCCTGCGGCGAAATTGTCGACCTTCCTTTTCTTGATTGCTAGGCAAGTGCGCATTGATGCGCTTAGGCGTCAGTCGCGTCGCGAGATGCGGGAGGATCGCTGGGGTAAGGACCAGGGCGATATCCAGATGCCCGCCGATCAGATGGTCGGCGAGGATGTGCGCTGGGCGGTAGCGCGTTTGACCGAGCCGTTGAGAGAAGTTGTCGAACTTGGCGTCTTTCAAGATCTACCGTATGCGCAGGTGGCGGAGATTTTGGGGATTCCTGTAGGAACGGTCAAATCTAGAATGTCGAATGCACTTAAAAAATTGAAGGAGATATTTGATGAACAAGGATCTTGAAGAACATATAAATGAAATGGGCTTGGAGTATCTTGCTGTAGTCAATCGCCTTAAAAACGCCAGAGAAGTAGAGCCCGCGGCGGCGGCCGTAAGGCGTAGGCCTTTTGGCCTTAAGAGAAGCTGGTTTTTTGCGGCGGCTTCTGCCGGTTTGGCCGCAGCATGCGCTTTTATGGTTAAATTCGACGACGGTTTCACGCCTTCGCTTTCGCAGTATCGTTTAGCCCATGTCGGCACCCGCTCTGCAATAGAAGAGATCATCCGCACGCAAAATCCTGACGGCAGCTGGAACAGTGATTATCTCACCAAGCAGAATGCCGCGGCGTTGCGTCTTGTCGATGGCGCTCAGGCGCGCTTAGCGTATAAGAAGGCTTGCAGAGCAATGCGGTTGAAAGGAATTCTTTGAATATAGACGCTCTTCGTTTCAGATCGATCGCGATCAGGGATATCCGCGCATTTTTTGACGAGCGCGAGTTTGTCGAGGTCGACACTCCCGTAAGACTCAAGGCTCCTGCGCCGGAGACGCATATTGATTGTCCGCCCGTTTTGACGGGCGGATTTCTCAGGGCCTCGCCTGAACTGCAGATGAAAAAGCTTCTCGCCGCAGGCATGGACAGGATTTATCAGATCGGGCCTTGCTTCAGAGACGGTGAATTTGGCAGCAGGCATCGCAGTGAATTTACCATGCTTGAATGGTATCGAAAAGGTGTCGATTACAATGTCATCAAAGAAGATCTTAAGGCTTTGCTCGCAGGCCTATTTTCAGCTCGCTCAAAAGAGTTTTCTTCGCGCACCGTTACGGTGCGTCAGATGTATGTCGATGTCGCCGGATGGGACCCTTGGGTAGAGTGGAATCAAGAGCGTTTTGATTATGATATGGCGCTTAAAATAGAGCCTGCCATAAAGAGCGAGGGCGGAGGGATTTTTCTTTTTGACTATCCGCCTCAGGCGGCGAGCCTCTCACGTATTCGCGATGATTCTCAAGGCCCTGTGGCCGAGAGATGGGAATTTTATTTTGACGGAGTTGAAATCGCCAACTGTTTCAGCGAACTTTGCGACTCAAAAGAGCAGACGAGCCGTTTTACCGCCGCTAAAGCCGAGCGCGCTTTACTGGGCGAAGCCGATTATCCTATTGACGAGGAGTTTCTTTCGAAGGTAAATGAAATCGGTAGCGCTTCGGGCGTAGCTCTCGGAGTCGACAGGCTTCTTATGGCGCTTATGGGCGTTAAGGATATCGCCCATGTGCGGGTCGATGACTGAAGAGGGGCTTTTTTAGCCGCCGTCAACCCCAAGACCGAATAGGGCGAAGTCTGCCCGCACGGGGTCGTCGGGGAATACGTCTTTCATAGCTTCGGTAAGCTTCAAAGCGCTACTCATCGTCGCATTGGAGTTTTTTAAAAGTCCAAGATTCATAGATTGGTGAATCACATGGGTATCAAGGGGCATGATAAGAGTTTTTTTGTCTATGAGATGCGCCCAAAGTCCGATATCCACCGGGGAATTGTCTCTTACCATCCATCGCAGAAACATGCAGATTCTTTTGCATGCCGAGCGATGATCTTTGGGTATCGGTGAGCGCGAGGGTGGATTATCGAATCGTTGGGATATTGATTTTACCGCGTCAAGGGCGCTAAGGCATTTATCTGATTTGATAAGTCCGCCGAGAGAGCCGCAGTTATGCATTATGTTTTGATATGTCTTAAAGAACATGTTCATATCGGAGCGCGAATAAAATCTGTAGAATGTCTGATGGTCGCCAGGTTTGAAATGATTTTCGAACATTCCTTGGCGCACCCATCTGTCGGGATTCATTTCTGCAAGATCGAGGATTTCCGCGATTTTGGGCAAGAATTGGCTTCGGCTGCCGAAGCTTAAAGATGAGGCGATAAAAGCCGCCGCTTCCTGATTCGCCGCACCTTTAACAAGATGCATGAATTTCGAAGGGTCTGCTTCAAGAAAGCCGGTCGTTTCGTATTTATCGGCCAGTTCCTTAAGTTTTTGTTTTATCGCTTTATCCATTTACGGGTCTTTTTCGTTAGGTTCATATAAGAGTATGCGGATTTTGCGCAATATAGGAGAACAATTGCACGCTCGGCATACAAATAGCGGCGCAAATCGTATTGAAATTATACCACATCTTAGATGATTGCTGTTGAATAGAGTTATGGTGAGTGGTTTGTCGCCTGTGCAACTGCTGTAGAGTGTTGTCGGGCGAGAAAGAAGATGGTATTGTCAAAACAGCGTGTTACCTTGATTAAGTGACTTGTCAAAATGCGGCGGATGTCGCGGCACCCGTGCTCCCGCGCTTATGCGGCCGGATTGTGCGTCCTTGCCTAAGCATCGCTTCGCTTAAATCTTCTGCCCTCCTTGTCTAACTTGCGCCTCGCGCCC
>JAEIGA010014300.1_pt1 | contig 12083 bp, 13 predicted proteins | sample 9270691 | NCBI WGS metagenome assembly JAEIGA01 (sample SAMN17057246, study PRJNA624740) | gut metagenome | biome: biome; isolation source: fecal sample | host: Bos grunniens | place: China: Xizang | collected 2019
CACGGAATGTACGATGTACATGAGTACTGAGCGAGCGCGGCCGACGCCGAGATCCGCCGCTTATCGACGGTCGGGTTCCGAACACGGAAGTTAAGCTCTCGCGCCGATGGTAGTTGGGGCCGCGCGTCCCCTGTGAGAGTAGGACGTTGCCGGGCAAGCAAACCAGTTCAGTATTGAACTGGTTTTTTTGTGTGTAAAAATCTCGAAAGAGATTTCATAGAAGAAGTAAAGAACACTCACACTGACTGTCTGCAGGCATCACCGATTGGGGAGAAGCAAAGAAATCAAGGAGGAGAGTGAATGATTTTCTCTCTGGAACTTATCCTCCCTCCTTGTATTATCTCTAGCTATTCAGAAGGATAATCATTGATCTGCAAGCCTATACAAGATTCCATCTTTCAGCTATCGGTCCTAATCACCAAATGATTTCCTGGGGAATAGTACCAGAAGCTATGTACTTTGGATGGAATTTATCCATCTTTCTCCGATAGCCATTCACCAATAAGCAATGGAATTTTGTTCTCTGCGATTTCCATTAAGCCTTTTATAAAGGGTAGGTCTTGATGTCCCATTTCTTTGAAAAGCTCTGTCCACCAATCAATTTCATAACGGGCTATCATGCTTAGATTGTACAAAAGCAAATATAAGATAAGCATATCAGGCAGCATCTGACTTGGCTCATCCTTTTGCATGGAGAGGGTATAGGTGCCTGAGCGATAGTCATACCGAAACGGCAAACCGATACTCTTATGTTCATCTAGCGGTTCCCGTAAGCCGAATTTGATCAGCTTATCTTCCTCAACAACACTCTTCAAATCAATGGGAATCTGCCACTTTCCTATAGCCTGCTGAATGAATCTTTCTTTGGTCATATGATAGTGATCGAGCACTGTGTGGGAGATATGAAATGATTCCTTATGAAGATAAACAGGAAGCTGGCTTGCCTGTCCTTTCATGCGCTTGAACAGACTGCTAAGCTCAGGGATTTCCTTTAAGAGAGCGAGCATGGAGTGTTTTTCCTCTGGCAGTTTCATGTGGAACATTTTTGTTGCTAGGTGGGTGAATAAGCCATTTCTTTGTATTTTGACCTCATCCATGAGAAACTCATATTGTTGCTTTTTTTTTTACGGGTTGAGACCCCATGGGCAAGAACAGCAGTCGTTTCCGGGTAAATAGGATCGACGATTAGTACACATGCTTTAAGTAAATGAGTAAAACCGTAATATAGGAGCAAGGGTTTAATTTGAGCAGGAGCCTGAGCAGTCTGCTTCAGATAGAGCAGCCCATTTTCGATATAGGAGATAAAAGGATAGCAGTTGGAAAAGCTATATTGAGCAGCTTCCGTAATTCCTTGCTCCTGATAAGCCTTTAGCAAATATTTTTGCGTATAACTTGTTGAGTAGAATGGAAGATATGCTTGTATATATGTTTCATCTATTGATCCCATATAGTTCATCCTTTATTTAGCTGAATTGTCTTATAAATTATTATTTCCTTGACACTAGTTTGCCCAATTGATAATCTACAAATAAAAATTTTTTTAGGAATGGAGGAAGAAGAGTATGTGGAATGATAAATTTTCCAAAGAGGGATTGACCTTTGATGATGTGCTTTTAATCCCGGGTGAATCGGATGTACTGCCTAAGGATGTATCCTTAAAGGTGAAATTGGCAGATAAAATTAACTTGAACATTCCTATTATTAGTGCGGGTATGGATACGGTAACGGAGTCAGGAATGGCTATTGCGATGGCAAGGCAAGGTGGCTTAGGCGTTATTCATAAGAATATGTCTATTGAACAGCAAGCTGAACAGGTCGACAAGGTTAAGCGTTCTGAGAATGGCGTTATCACTAGACCATTTTTCCTTACACCGGAAAACCAGGTATATGATGCAGAGCATCTAATGGGCAAGTACCGCATTTCTGGTGTGCCAATCGTGAATAATGAAGATGAGAAGAAATTAGTCGGCATTATCACAAATCGTGACCTTCGTTTCATTCATGACTATTCTATGCTGATTGACGAAGTGATGACGAAAGAGAATCTTGTGACAGCTCCTGTCGGGACTAGCTTGAAGGAAGCAGAATCAATCCTTCAGAAGCATAGAATTGAGAAGCTTCCGCTAGTCGATGATGAGGGCGTTTTAAAAGGGTTAATCACCATTAAGGATATCGAGAAGCTTATTGAATTCCCAAATTCCTCGAAAGATGAATTTGGCCGTTTATTGGTCGCAGCTGCTGTAGGGGTGACAGCAGATACAATGAAACGTGTAGAGATGCTTGTACAGGCTGAGGTAGATGCAATTGTGCTTGATACCGCTCACGGGCATTCAAAAGGTGTTTTAGAGAAGGTTGCGGAAATCAAGGCAGCCTACCCTGAACTTACCGTTATTGCAGGAAACGTTGCGACAGCAGCAGGCACAAAGGCTTTGATTGAGGCTGGTGCTGATGTGGTTAAGGTTGGTATTGGACCTGGCTCCATTTGTACGACTCGCGTGGTAGCTGGTGTTGGCGTACCTCAAATCACAGCTGTGTACGATTGTGCGACAGAGGCTCGCAAGCATGGTAAAACCATCATTGCTGACGGCGGCATTAAGTATTCTGGTGATATCGTAAAAGCCCTTGCTGCAGGCGGACATGCAGTCATGCTTGGAAGTATGCTGGCTGGTGTAACAGAAAGCCCTGGTGAAACGGAAATTTTCCAAGGCAGACGCTTTAAGGTATACCGAGGAATGGGATCAGTCGCAGCGATGGAAAAAGGTTCAAAAGATCGATATTTCCAAGAAGATGCTAAGAAGTTTGTCCCAGAAGGCATTGAAGGCCGCATTCCGTACAAAGGGCCTTTATCTGATACAATTTACCAACTCGTTGGCGGCCTGCGCTCTGGCATGGGCTATTGCGGTACTAAGGATCTCGAGCAGTTGCGCGAGAATACGCAATTTGTGAAGATGTCTGGAGCTGGTTTGAGAGAAAGCCACCCGCATGATGTACAAATCACAAAAGAAGCACCAAACTATTCCTATTAATGATTTGGAATGATAGACAGGGTTTATGACTCTGTCTATTTTTTTTGATTTGTTTATGATACAATAACTAGGCGTTTAGACGACGACAAACAAAGATAACCAGGGGGGATATACTTGAGACAGGCAAAACAACTTACCTCTTTGCTTGCAGTGTTAACACTACTTTTAACTTGTGTCTTTTCATTTCCAGCTAATCATGCATATGCTGCTGAAGATGATGAACTAGGATTAAGTGCTGAGGCAGCCATTTTAATAGATGCGGAAACTGGACAAATCCTATATGAAAAAAATGCAGACAAGCTGCTAGGTGTAGCTTCAATGTCTAAAATGATGACTGAATACCTTGTATTAGAAGCGATTGAAAGTGGCAAAATCTCTTGGGATCAAAATGTCACAATCGATGAGTATGTCCATAAGCTCTCTGCTGCGCCTGGTCTATCCAACATTGGTCTGACTCAGGGCGAGACATACACGGTTAAGGAATTGTATGAGGCAATGGCGATCTTCTCCGGAAATGCAGCAACTGTGGCGCTGGCTCAGCTAGTCGGAGGAACGGAAAAGAACTTTGTGAAATTGATGAATGAAAAAGCAAAGGAACTAGGTTTAGAGAATTATAACTTCGTTAACTCTTCTGGATTGAACAATAGCAGCTTGCTTGGCGCATATCCAGCAGGGAATGAAGACGATGAGAACTTAATGTCTGCTCGTGCCACTGCGAAGTTAGCCTATCAATTGCTGGAGGATTACCCGGAAGTACTTGAATATGCAAAAGTCCCGCGCTTGAAGTTCAGAGATGGAAGAACATACGATAACTTCAACTGGATGCTGCCAGGACTTATTTATGAGTATGAAGGTGTCGATGGATTGAAAACAGGATCAACTGAATTTGCTGGGTCATGCTTTACTGCGACTGCAGAAAGGAATGGACAGCGCTACATAACAGTCGTTATGAAGGCGGACAGCAAAAATTCCCGTTTTACTGAAACAAAGAAAGTTTTGGATTATGCATTCAATAACTTCACTAGTGAAGAAATCCTGAAAAAAGGCTATCAAGATAAGAAACAAAAAACAGTAGGGGTTTCAAAAGGTAAAGAGGATTCTGTTGCCATTGAAACAAATAAGGCAGTCGAACTTGTCGTGAAGAAGGGCGAGGCAGAGGATGCCAAAACGAAGCTCGTTATAAACGAGGATAAGCTTGATGAAGACGGCAATCTTGTCGCACCTGTCAAAAAGGGCGAGAAGATTGGTTACCTGACAGTAGAGACTGGTAACAACTATGGCACGATTGCTGGTGACAGCAAAGGTGTACGTGTTGATGTCGTCACAGCTGAAGCAGTTGAAAAAGCGAATTGGTTCGTACTTTCTATGAGAGCCGTTGGCGGTTTCTTCGGTGATATGTGGAGTGGCATTACTGGCGCTGTGAAAGGTTTATTCTAATTTTTAATGTTTTAATTGAATATTTCCTACACATCGGTGTATGATAAATAATACAATAACGAATATAATAAGGCGTTGACGAGAACTAGTAGCTAGAACCTATATCTAGAAGAGAGCCAGTGGTTGGTGCGAACTGGCGGTATACTCTAGTGAATCCATCTCAGAGCATGGCATGGAAACTCTCTATTTTCGAGAGGTGTAAATGTCATCGGGTATAAAGCCCGTTATCAATTTGAGGTGAAAGGCAATCACTTGCCTTTAACTAGGGTGGCAACGCGGATATAAACTTCCGTCCCTTTTGGGACGGGAGTTTTTTGTATTTATAAAGACCTTTGAAGGAGGAATTAAGGATGCTTGATGTAAAACAATTACGGGCTAACTTAGAAGAAGTGAAAGAAAAGCTGCAACACCGCGGCGAAGATTTAAATGATCTTGATAAATTTGAGGATCTTGATAAGCGACGCAGGGAGTTAATTGTCGAAACAGAGCAATTAAAGAGCAGAAGAAATGAAGTATCTCAGCAAATCGCTATTATGAAAAGAGAGAAAAAGGACGCAGATGCCATCATTAAGGAAATGCGTGAAGTCGGAGATAAGATTAAAGACTTTGATACAGAATTAAGAACAATTGAAGAACAACTGGAAAATATCATGCTGACTATTCCAAATATCCCGCATGAAAGTGTTCCAGTCGGTGACTCTGAGGATGAAAACGTCGAAACACGCAAATGGGGAGAAGTCAGGGATTTCGGCTTTGAGCCAAAGCCACATTGGGATATTGCAACTGACCTGGGCATTATTGATTTCGAGCGTGCCGGCAAGGTAACAGGAAGCCGTTTCGTTTTCTATAAAGGCTTAGGAGCGAGACTTGAGCGCGCTCTTGCAAGCTTTATGCTAGACCTTCATGTAGAGGAGCACGGATATGTTGAAATGCTGCCTCCATACATGGTTAATCGTACAAGCATGACAGGGACTGGACAATTGCCTAAGTTTGAGGAGGATGCCTTCCTGATTAACAGTGAAGACTATTTCCTTATTCCGACAGCAGAGGTTCCTGTCACGAACTATCATCGTGATGAGATTTTGAACGGGGAGGAGCTGCCAATTAATTATGCGGCCTACAGTGCCTGCTTCCGTTCTGAGGCTGGTTCTGCCGGACGTGACACACGCGGTCTTATTCGCCAGCACCAGTTCAATAAGGTTGAGCTAGTGAAATTCGTTAAACCGGAAGATTCTTATGATGAACTTGAGAAATTAACTGGCCATGCGGAGAAGGTTCTGCAATTGCTAGGATTGCCATACCGCGTCTTGAAGATGTGTACGGCTGACTTAGGGTTTACAGCAGCGAAGAAATATGATTTAGAGGTATGGATTCCAAGCTATGAAACATATCGTGAGATTTCTTCTTGCAGTAATTTTGAAGCCTTCCAAGCGCGCCGTGCGAATATTCGCTTCCGACGTGAGCCAGGAGCAAAGCCGGAGCATGTTCATACATTAAATGGTTCTGGATTGGCGATTGGCAGAACGATTGCTGCGATTTTGGAGAATTACCAGCAGGAAGATGGATCTGTCCTCATTCCAGAGGCATTGCAGCCATATATGGGCGGCAAAAAGGTTATCACAAAAGAGAATGCGCAATAAGAGAGCAAATAAAAAAGGATACCTCAGGGTATCCTTTTTTGGCGACTAGATTTTGCGCAGCTTCTCTGAGTGCTCCATATGCTCAGATACTTTTTGCAAAATAGAGTGAATGGCATTTGGGTCCTCGTTTAAGTCATAATCGTTGATGTTAAGCCGGAGAATTGGGCAAGCGTTGAAGGAATTGATCCATTTCTCATAGCGCTCATGCATCTCCTGCCAATAGTCGATTGGCGTTTGCTGCTCCATCTCGCGTCCGCGGATGTGAATGCGGCTGATGATGTCATCCAGAGAGCCTTCAAGGTAGATGAGCAAATCCGGATGAGGGAAGTAAGGTGTCATCACCATGGCTTCAAACAGGCTTGTATATGTTTCGTAATCGGTTGGAGACATGGTTCCCTTGTCGTAGTGCATCTTTGCAAAAATGCCCGTGTCTTCATAAATAGAACGGTCTTGAATGAAGCCGCCGCCATATTCAAAGATTCTCTTCTGCTCCTTATAGCGCTCAGCCAGGAAGTAGATTTGGAGATAGAAACTCCAGCGGGAGAAGTCGGCATAAAAGCTATCGAGGTAAGGGTTTGTGTCAACCTTCTCGAAGGATGTTCGGAAGTCAAGCGCCTCCGCAAGCGCCTTGGTTAAAGTGGACTTTCCGACACCGACCGTCCCGGCAATTGTGATAACTGAATTCTTCGGAATGTGGTAGTTATGAAGATGGCTCATGAACAAACTCCTTTTTGCAATTGATTGGATACAGACGTTAGGATGTAATCAAGGTCATTTTTGCGCAGGACAAAGTCAATCTCGTCCCCATTGAAGCGAAGAACTGGGATATCAGGATGAGCTGCTTCGAACTCATTCATGAAGGTGGCATAATCCTCAGAAAGCTGCTTCAAGTATGGGTGGCTGATGTTTTTCTCAAATTCACGGCCGCGCAGCGCAATCCGGTCAAGCAGGGTTTCTAGGCTTGCATCCAGATAGATGACCATATTTGGTCTCGGCATATCCGCCGTTAAGATGGAATAAATGTCTTTATACTTATTGAACTTAGCATCTTTTATCGTTCGCTGTGCAAAAATTAAATTCTTGAATATATGATAATCTGCGACGACTGGCTTGTGTTTCTGGATATACTTTAGTTGGATGTCTTCTAGCTGTTTAAACCGATTGCAGAGGAAGAACATCTCTGTTTGGAAGCTCCACTCTTCGATATCCTCATAAAACTTGCCGAGGAAGGGGTTTTCATCTACGATTTCCTTTAAAAGTTTATAATCGAGATGATTGGCGATAGCCTGGGCAAGGGTAGTTTTCCCAACACCGATGGGCCCTTCGACTGTTATAAATGGAGTATGGTTCAAATTGGAGGCCCTCCTTATAAATAAAAAATAGACTATGATAAAGACCGTCTCTTATTGTACCATATAGAAATATGAATCCGTTATAGATTAATTTACATTCGATATACCTAAGCCATGTGGCAGAATGGTTGTAGATAAGCGAGAAAAATAAGGCAAGGGGAATGAAGAGATGAATCAAGATCAACAGTTTATGCAGTCTGCTATTGAACAAGCCAAGCTTGCCCTTGAGAAAAGAGAGGTGCCAATTGGGGCCGTCATTGTGAAGGATGGAGAAATAATTGCTGCTGCTCATAATCTCCGGGAAACAAACCAGAATGCTACCGCCCACGCAGAGGTGCTGGCAATTAATGAGGCATGCGAAAAACTTGGAACGTGGAGGCTGGAGGGGGCAACCCTTTATGTTACATTGGAGCCATGCCCAATGTGTGCTGGTGCGCTTATCATGTCAAGAGTCGAACGGGTCGTCTTTGGAGCAAAGGATCCAAAGGGCGGATGTGCAGGTACTTTCATGAACTTGCTTGAGGATGAGCGATTTAACCATCAATGTGAGGTGGTCTCAGGTGTATGTGAGGAAACCTGCGGAGCAATGCTGACCGCCTTCTTTAAAGACCTGCGCGAGCGAAAGAAAAGAGCGAAGAAGACGGCGGCTGAAACGGAGTAATGATGGGTCTGCAAGGATAAGGGATTGCTTTTTTTAACGAAAATGGTATACTTATAAATGTGTCATTTACGGCACACCTAATTATTGGTTTCAAATTTGCCGTGCTAGGTGGGGAGGTAGCGGTGCCCTGTACTTGCAATCCGCTCTAGCAAGACTGAACTCCCTCCTTCGGTAGGTACTCTGTAAGGTCTGACCATTGTAAGTGGTGTTGACGTCTGGGTCCTGCGCAATGGGAACTTATGAACCCTGTCAGGTCCGGAAGGAAGCAGCAGTAAGTAAGAACTCTCATGTGCCGCAGGGCAGCCTGGGCCGAGCTAACTGCAATGGTTCCGCTTATGGATACCTATCAACGGAGGGTGCACGGCAGTTAATTTTACATAAAGAATTAAACCATTCTTCCTTGATGAAGAGTGGTTTTTTTGTGTGGATTGCCGTTTGTAAATATGTCCGATTACGATATAATAAAAGGGACTATGTAAGGGGGGCAAAGTAAATTGGGATATCAAGCATTATACCGTGTCTGGCGTCCTCAGGCGTTTGAAGATGTAATAGGACAAGAGCATGTGACGAAAACACTTCAAAATGCCTTGATGCAGCAAAAAATATCCCACGCTTATTTGTTCTCGGGTCCTCGAGGAACTGGTAAAACAAGCGCAGCTAAAATCTTAGCAAAGGCTGTGAACTGTGAACATGCTCCTGTCAGTGAGCCGTGCAATGAATGTGCTGCCTGCAGAGGGATCACAGATGGTTCAATATCCGATTGTTTAGAGATAGATGCTGCCTCTAATAATGGGGTAGAAGAGATCCGGGATATCCGGGATAAAGTCAAATATGCACCATCATCTGTTAAGTATAAAGTTTATATTATCGATGAAGTTCATATGTTATCGACAGGTGCCTTCAATGCCCTGCTCAAAACATTGGAAGAACCGCCGGCCCATGTCATCTTCATCCTAGCGACGACAGAACCGCACAAAATTCCTCTCACCATTATCTCTCGTTGTCAGCGTTTTGATTTCAAGCGTATCACCCCGCAGGATATCGTCGGACGAATGGAACGAATTATGCGGGAAAGCGGTCTTGAATATGAAGAGCAGGCTCTTTCTGTCATTGCGCGAGCGGCAGAGGGAGGAATGAGGGATGCTTTAAGCTTGCTTGATCAGGCGATTTCCTTCGGTTCTGACCGTGTAACAATAGAGGATGCGTTGACGGTTACCGGTGCTGTTTCTCAATCATTCTTAACAAAGATTGTAAAGGCCATCCATGAGAAGGACACAGCGGAAGCGCTTGGCCAGCTGAAGGAATTGCTCGCAATGGGGAAAGACCCTGTTCGCTTTGTCGAAGACATGATTCTATACTACAGGGATATGCTCTTGTTCCAGGCAGCGCCGGAACTTGAGGATTCCATGGAAAGAGTGTATATAGATGGTGAATTTAAGACACTGGCAGAACAAATTGAGCCGGATCGTCTGTATTCATGGATTGACCAGTGGAACCAATCTATCCAAGAAATGAAATGGTCAAGTCATCCGCGCATTTCCTTGGAGGTCCTCCTCGTGAAATTATGCCAATCAGATGCTTCGCCAAGAGTCACTTCAAGTGTCGATGATGCGGTAGTGAAGAAGCTGCTCGAACGGGTCAGCCATTTGGAGGCAGAAATCAATTCCTTGCGTTCCCAAACACCTGGTGAACAAGGGATGGCAGCACCAAAGGATAAACCAAAGAAGGCGGCGGTATCTAACCGGTCATTCAAAGTGCCTGTTGGGCGCGTGAATGAAGTTCTCAAGAGCGCCACCAAGCCAGCCTTGATAAAAATCAAGGGCAGCTGGCCGGAGATGCTTGGGTCACTTAAACGCTCACAAGCTGCCTTGTTAAATGATGCAGAACCAGTTGCTGCCTCTGATCAGGCATTTGTGCTAAAATTCAAGTATGAAATACACTGCCAGATGGCAATGAATAACCAGGAATTCATTTCTGGCCTAAAATCGACTTTTCTCCAAATTACGGGCAATAACTATGACATTGTAGGAGTGCCAGAGGATGCCTGGAAGAAAATTCGCGAAGAATATGTCTCCAGCCAAAAGGCAGATAATGATGAAGAAAAGAGCGGCCAGGAACCTGCAGAAGAAGATCCGCTGATTGTCAAAGCAAGGGAATTGTTTGGCGATGAGCTAGTGGAAATAAAAGAATAAATGGAGGGCTAAACATATGCGTGGAATGGGCAATATGCAAAATATGATGAAGCAAATGCAGAAGATGCAAAAGAAAATGGCTGAAGCACAGGAAGAGCTTGGCCAAAAGAAAATTGAAGGAACAGCTGGCGGCGGCATGGTAACAGTCATCGTTACAGGCCATAAGGAAATTGTTGAAGTAAATATTAAAGAAGAAGTGGTAGACCCGGACGATATTGAGATGCTTCAAGACTTGGTTCTTGCTGCCACAAATGACGCTCTGCGGAAGGCAGACGAGCTTACAAGCAGCACAATGGGTCAATTTACAAAAGGATTGAATCTACCACCGGGCTTCATGTAAGGAGTAAGTAAATGCACTATCCTGAACCAATATCAAAGTTGATAGACAGTTTCATGAAACTGCCAGGGATTGGCCCGAAAACAGCTGCCAGACTGGCATTTTTCGTATTAGGTATGAAGGAAGACACAGTTCTTGATTTCGCGAAGGCACTTGTAAACGCCAAACGCAACCTGACTTATTGCTCTGTTTGCGGACATATTACTGATCAAGATCCATGTTATATATGTGAAGATAAACACCGCGACAGATCCATCATTTGTGTGGTGCAGGAGCCGAAAGATGTTATTGCCATGGAGAAAATGAGAGAGTTTAGCGGCTTGTATCATGTCCTTCATGGGAGTATCTCCCCAATGGACGGCATTGGCCCGGAAGATATTAATATTCCTGCCCTTTTGACAAGGCTGCAGGATGAAACGGTTCAGGAAGTCATTCTGGCAACTAACCCTAATATCGAAGGAGAAGCCACCGCTATGTATATCTCTAGATTGCTGAAGCCGACCGGGATAAAAATCACACGTATTGCCCATGGCTTGCCAGTAGGCGGCGATTTGGAATATGCGGATGAAGTCACTTTATCCAAAGCGATTGAAGGCAGAAGAGAGCTTTAGCGTATAGCTTGGAGGGGACAGCGTGTTATTTCGAAGAAAAGGCAAGCTTCGCAAAGAGTTTGACCAAAAGCTTATCCATGATATCGAGACAATGAAAACGAATTGGTATAACCATAAGGGTTTGATTGAGAAAAGCTTTGATCCATCTTTTGATACAATATGCCAAGCGAAGTTAAGTGAGTTAAAGTATTACTATCTATTTAAAGAAGCAAAGAAACGAAAGGTATCTTTGCATTAATATTTCACCCCAGACTGTTCTAAACAGATGGCTTGTCTCATAAAGTGAACTAAGCATTTAGGAGGGATGGCCATGGAACAAGGGGTGTTCATAGCTGTAGCCATAGGTCTTATTCTGCTTTTGCTGATTGCAGGAGTGCCGCGCAATCCCTTAAAACAAACGGGCAAGCTGATTGCCAAGCTAGTGATTGGCGCTGTCGCGTTATTCTTGATTAATGCAGTGGGAGGAAGCTATGGGATCCATATCCCAATTAATATTCCCACTACACTCATATCAGGAATCCTTGGGATACCGGGAGTGGCTGCTTTAGTCGTTGTCCAAAAGTGGATTATAGGCTGATGAAGTTAGGTTGTAAAAAACAACCTAACTTTTTTTATGAAAACTATTGCACTATAAATAGAAGGATGATATATTAATAAACGTCGCCGCTGCTAGTAAGGCAGACGACAAAAAAAGAAATAAAAGTTGTTGACAAAGCAAAGTGAACTTGGTATGATAATAAAGTCGCTGAAAAACGACAACAACACAGATTGTTCTTTGAAAACTAAACAAAACGAAACGCTAAGCAAGTCTTAAACAAGAGAGTTTA
>JAEIGA010014301.1_pt1 | contig 12083 bp, 12 predicted proteins | sample 9270691 | NCBI WGS metagenome assembly JAEIGA01 (sample SAMN17057246, study PRJNA624740) | gut metagenome | biome: biome; isolation source: fecal sample | host: Bos grunniens | place: China: Xizang | collected 2019
AATATTTGAAAACATAGAAAGTTTTAATCAAGAATCAAAACTTTCAACATGGATATATCGCATAACATATAACCACACCATCAATCACATAAAATCCAAAACAAACAGACAATTAAAAAATAATATTGCATTTGAACAAGAAGTGTTTGAAAACCTAAAAGCCGACACACTATTTGACGGAGATAAAGTAGAACTAAAACTACAAAAAGCAATGTTAGAGTTGCCAGCAAAACAAAGAGCCGTCTTTCAAATGAGATATTACGATGACTTATCATTTTCTCAAATATCCGCAATCACCAAAACATCAGAAGGCGCATTAAAGGCATCATATCACATTGCAACAAAAAAAATAGAAGAAATAATGCTGGAAGAAAATATTTAAAACAAAAATTAAACTTCCCTTATAATAAATTGTCTAAACAAGAAAACATGGAAAATACGATGGATAAAAAGAACAATCCTTTTAAAGTTCCTGAAAATTATTTCGATAATTTGAACAAACGACTAGAAAAAGAAGCAAAAACAAAACACGTTTCCGTCTCTAGAGTTTTGAAATATGTAGCGAGTATATCACTAATATTAACACTCTCTATAAGTATATTTATAATAGGATTCAACTACGACAGAAAAGAACCATTGTTAAGCTTCAATGTCTTAAACCTATTTAGTTCTCAAAACAAAGAAACACCACAACAAAACCAACAACAAAACCAATATTCAGAAGAAATTGCATGGGAAAACCAAGTAAAAGAAATGGTAAAAGAAGCAGAACAAATAGAATTCACAGAAGAAGAACTTGCATATATGGAAAATTATATGGAAGAAGAAATAAACGAATACATAATAAATAATTTAGAAACACTAGAATAATGAAAAGAAAAGTATTATTAACAGTTTTAGTATTAGTATTAACACTACCTGTTTTCGCACAAGAAAAATCAGAATGTCATAAAGAAGTAGATAAAAAAGAACTACAAGCCAAAATCATGAAAATGAAAAAAGCGACATTCACACAAAATCTTAAACTAACAAAAGAAGAAAGTGAAAAATTTTGGACACTATATGAAGCCTACGATGCAGAATTAAACAAAACAATAGAAAAAGCACATGCAGTAAAATCAAAATACAAAAACGTGGAAGATATAAAAGAAGGTGACGCAGAAAATATAATAAAAATAGAACTAGAAACAGAAAAAAATATACTAACAATAAAAACTAGCTACTACGAAAGATTCCAAGAAGTCTTACCAAAAGAAAAAGTAGCAAAACTAATCCTAGAAGAAAAAAAACTAATGCACCAACTAAGGAAAAAAGAACAAGGTAATAAAAAACCAGAACTACAAACACCAGAATTCAAACAAGCAAAAGGAGTTGTAAACAAAAAACAATTACAACCAAAAGTAGATAAATAAAAAAAAGAACAATTGACGATATCAATCTTTTTAATATTAATAATATCCGGTTTATTCGTCGGATTTATCAACACGCTTTCAGCAGGAGGAACCGCTATCTCTATTGCACTATATCTTGCACTAGGATTCTCCCCTTCGGAAGCAAATGCAACAAATAGAATAGGGGTACTGTTACAAACATCATTAACAGTACCCTTATTTGCAAGAAAAGGATATTTAAAACAAACCTACATTTTCCGACTTGCAATCCCCACAATGATTGGAGCACTTACCGGTTCAGTCCTTTCAATCCTATTGCCCGAAATGCTCTTTTCCTATTTTATGGGAATCAGTCTTTTGGTAATGATAATCTTCCTTTTTCGCTCCCCAAAAAAATTCGAAGAAGACGACGAATCCAAAACAAAAAATGGAATAAACACCCTGCAATATCTAACCTTCTTTCTAATAGGAGTTTATGGAGGATTCGTACAAGTAGGAACAGGATTTCTTCTAATGGCAGCAGGGTCAATGCTTTTAGGATACAATATCATAAAAACCAATGCTGTTAAAATAACAGTAATGGCACTATATACCATTGTTGCAGTCCTTGTCTTTTGGAGCGAAGGAACTATACATTGGCAATACGGATTAATCCACTCAATAGGCACATTCATCGGTTCATTCATCGCAACAAAATTAGCCTTTCAAAAAGGAAGTCGTTTCGTACGATGGATAGTAATCTTTGTAGTCATATTCACATCATTATCCCTCTTTAAAATAGTCGATTTACAACAAATCTTTCAAAATTTACTCCTTAAGTAGCACAAGATAACAATAAAAATATTATATTTGCAAAATCAAAAAAAATAAAAATATGAAAAAAATAGCTTTAATATTATTAGGAATTACTCTAGTTACAAGTTGTGCAACAACAAAAGACAAATATAAATCAGTTGATGAAAAAGACGTGCCTGCAAAATTTGTCCAAGACTTCAAAAAACGCCGACCAGAAATTGAACAAGCAAAATGGCAAATGGTAGATTCAACATGTTATATCGCAAACTTTGCTTCTTCAGGAAATCAAGTAAGTATGCGTTTTAAAAACACATCAGTTGAAACAGCATGGAATGTACCTTTGGAATACACACCAAAAACAATTCTAAACTATATAGAAGAAAACTATAAAGGTTACAAAATAGAGAGTATAGATATAGTTGAATTGCGTAACAAAAAAAGTTACATGGCAACAATATACAAGAAAAACGAAGAAGTGAAACTTCAATTTGATTTGCAAGGATATTTCACAAAAGTTTTAGAATAATAGGTTTAAGTTTTGAGTTTTAAAGAATGAAGCAAATTTTTCTTTGTTTCATTCTTTTTTTTCTTTGTTTTATTTTGTTTTTTCTTTGTTTTATTTTGCTAAATCAAAGAGTTTTTTTTGTATATTTGCAAGTTGAATAAAAGACTTTTTTATGCAAAAATATTTGAAATTACTAAATAAGTCGTGGAGTGCGATGATTTTTATTGAAATATTGCTCGTTGCAATGTTTTATGTAATTACTTATTATTATTACTTGTCGAATCCACCAATTCTTTCAAAGGGTTACAGTGTTACATTTTCGTATGTTTTGATGCTGGTAATGATTCTTTGTGTGTTTTTGGGTGGAAAGGGAGTAAATCGTAAGGTAAAAGATTTGGTCTCTTTGCCTTTGCCTGAGAAATTAGAGAAATACAGAATGTTACAAATAAAACGTTTGCGTTTTTATTCAATAGTGAATATCACTGCATTGATTGGATTGTTTTTTTGTAGTCAAAGTTCATTTTTATTGTTTTCAATTATTTCTGTTTTATTGACTCTTTTAAGCAGAGTATCGGAATTGAAATTGAAAATGGAACTTTCTCTTAGTGAAGAGGAAATTGTTGATATGGAAAAATTAAAATTTGAAAAAAATAAAAACCTTTATGTTTGAAATAAGAAGAAGAGAGCAACTTACCTCTAATATTTATTTAATGGAGATAAGTGCGTATTGGGTAGCAAGAGCAGCAAAACCTGGACAATTCGTTATTATAATAATAGATGATAAGGGTGAGAGAATCCCTTTGACTATTTGTGATTACAATAAGGAAGAAGGAACTATTACAATCGTTTTCCAAATTGTTGGTAAATCTACTGAGAAGTTAGCAAAATTAGGAAAAGGAAACAAATTGAAAGATGTTGTTGGACCTCTTGGTAAGGAGTCTGAATTGATGTATGTTCCAGAAGAGGAAAAAGCAAATAAGAAAATCTTATTCGTTGCAGGGGGAGTTGGTACTGCACCTGTGTATCCTCAAGTTAAGTGGGTGAAAGAACACGGAATGAAAGCAGATGTGATTATCGGTACAAAAACTAAGAATACTCTTATTCTTGAAGATATGATGAGAGAGGTGGCTGATAATCTTTATGTTTGTACTGATGATGGTTCGTATGGAATGAAGGGATTGGTAACGGATTGTGTGAAGAAACTTGTTGAAGAAGGTGCAAAGTATGATGAAGTGGTAGCAATTGGACCAATGGTGATGATGAAGTTTGTTTCTCTTTTGACAAAAGAACTTGGAATTAAAACAACTGTTAGTTTGAACTCATTGATGGTTGATGGTACTGGTATGTGTGGTGCGTGTAGAGTAACGATTGGTGGAAAGACTAAGTTTACTTGTGTTGATGGTCCAGAGTTTGATGCACATCTTGTAGATTTTGATGAAGCTATCAGAAGACAATCAATGTATAAAACTCACGAAATAGCAACCGATTCAGATGACCATAAATGTAATCTTACTGCAGCGGTAAATCACACAATAAAGAAAAGACGTGTTCCTGTAAGAGAACAAGATGCTGTTGTGAGAGTGAAGAATTTTGACGAGGTATGTTATGGTTACACAATGGAAGAGGCAATGGAGGAAGCAGACAGATGTTTGCAATGTAAGAATCCTGGTTGTGTGAGTGCATGTCCTGTTAATATTGATATTCCAGCTTTCATTAAACAAATAAGAGGTGGTGCAGTTGGACATTTTGCACAGGCATACAAAATTATTTCTTCATCTTCTGCCTTGCCAGCAGTGTGTGGTAGAGTTTGTCCACAAGAAAGTCAATGTGAAGGAAGTTGTGTTCTTGGTAAGAAAGGCGACCCTGTAGCAATTGGTAAGTTGGAAAGATTTGTTGCAGACTGGGCAAGAGAGGTTAAATTGGATTTCACAGAAGTTCCTGATTCAAATGGTAAGAAGGTTGCAATCGTTGGTAGTGGTCCAAGTGGTTTGACTTGTGCGGGAGACTTAGCAAAAATGGGATATGATGTAACAATATTTGAAGCTTTACATCAAGCTGGTGGAGTTTTGGTTTATGGTATTCCTGAATTCCGTCTTCCAAAAGAAAAGGTTGTTAAAGAAGAAGTTGAAAATATTAAGAAATTAGGAGTAAAGATTGTAACAGACGTTATAATAGGTAGAAGTATCACAATTGATGAATTGTTTGATAAAGAAGGATTCTCTGCTGTTTATATAGCATCTGGTGCTGGTCTTCCTAAGTTTATGAATATTTCAGGAAAGAACTTAAATGGTGTTGTTTCGGCTAACGAATTGCTTACAAGAAGTAATTTGATGAAAGCATACGAAGATGGTTACGACACACCTGTTTATCCTGGTAATGTAACAATTGTAGTAGGAGGAGGTAACGTTGCAATGGACGCTGCTCGTACTGCAAGACGTTTAGGTGCAGAGGTGCATGTTGTTTATCGTAGAGGAAAGAATGAAATGCCTGCAAGAGCAGAGGAAATCCATCACGCAAAAGAAGAGGGAATTGAGTTCCACTTTATGACTAATCCTGTTGAAATAATGGGTGATGAAAAAGGTTGGGTGAAATCAGTGAAATGTGTTAAGATGGAACTTGGTGAACCTGATGCAAGTGGAAGAAGAAGCCCTGTTGAATTGCCTGGTAGTGAACATGAATTACCTGCTGATTGCGTGATTATGGCATTGGGAACAGCTCCTAATAAATTAATCATAGATACAACAGAAAATCTTGATGCAACAGATTGGGGTGGAATCCAAACTGATGAACACGCAGCTACTTCAAGAGAAGGTATCTTTGCAGGTGGAGATGCTGTAATGGGTGCAGCAACTGTAATTCTTGCAATGGGTGCAGGTAAAAAGGCAGCAAAGAGTATAGATGAATATCTTAGAAATAAGAAATAAAATTAAATAAAATATGAAAAAGAGAATATTGTTTTTATCAATGATATTTGTGCTTTTCTCTGTATTTTTTGCAGAAAATCTTTCTGCACAGAGAAGAAATAAAGCACCATTGATAAGATTGGGCTTGAGAGCAGGATTTAATATGAGTGATTTAACTTCTGCAAAAGGTTTAGATGTTTATAATGGTTTAGCGTATTATAATGAAAGATTAGAGTATATCGGATTTACGGATACAAAACCATTTAAATATGGATTTAATGCAGGGTTTGCAGCGCAAGCACAATTAAATGAGTATTTCTTTTTGCAAGGTAATCTTTTATATACAACAAAGGGGTACAAAGTAAATACACAAAATGTTGAAATAGACGCAAGAGCAGATTATCTTCAATTACCTATTGACTTTATGTATAAGTATGAATTGAATGATGACTGGCGTTTAGTTGCATCTTTAGGAGCATTTTTTGGCGTAGGACTTTACGGTTTCACTGATTTTGAGGACCATTATGGCGAAAATGATTCTCCTCGTTCACAACATGAACCAATTAGAGAACCTTTTAGAAATGAAGAAACAGGTGTGCATCGTTTGATTTGTTTTGACCCAACAGTGCATGGTGCAACTTATTGGAAGGATCGTAATGATACTTTCGCAACAGATGGTACTTGGCAAATTGATGGTGGTTTTCAAATAGGTTTAGGTTTTGAATGGAAGAGTGTTCAATTCCTAGCGCAATATCAATATAGTTTTACTCCTTTATATGATTATGAAAAGAAGTTTAACTCAAGATATGAAGCAAAAGGATATGATGATATCTCTACATCATTTGAGTTTTTGAATCAACCAATACCTTCATCACCTCGTCAGCAATTAATAACATTGAGTATTACTTATTTCTTTGATAACTGGAATCACGGTATTCGTTGGTAAACTTATCAAAAAATAAAATGAAGAAAATAATATTCTCAATAATTTGTCTCAGTCTTTGTTTCTCGGCATTTTGTCAAGAAGCAAAGGCTGATGATTATGATATGAGATTAACATATTCTGTAGGAATTGGAACGCATTTTAGTGCAAGTAGAATGGGAGCAGAGTATAATGGATTGATTTCTGATAAATGGGGAATGAGAATAGGAGCTTCTTCAACAGATTTCTTCCTTAAAATTCCAAGTCCACAACTTGAAGACAAAGCGCCTTATTCTGCAAAAGGAAAACAGATGGCTCTTAAAGCAGCAGTTGATTATAAGGTTTCAGAAAAGTTTTTGATGAGTTTTTCTGCCTATTTAAGCAATATGGTTGTTGAAAACAGTTTGTTTTATACAAGAGCTGTTAATGCATCTTTTCGTTATGTGTTTAGAGAAAACTCTTTTATAGATGTGTCTTTGACATTTGTTGATACAAATAATCCTTTTGTATTTTGTAATCCTTATATGCCATATCACCATAGTCCTTGTTGTGGATATGGATTTAACGATTTTACTTCTTTCTGGCTACCATAAGCCCATCGCGTAATGGTATAATAAGATTATCTAATCTTTCATCTTCAGTTACCATTCTGTTGAAGTTTTTAATGGCATTTGTTTCTTTGTCGCTGTCTTTTACATCTAAAACAACTTTACCATACCAAAGAATATTATCTGCAATTAAAACTCCACCGCTATTGAGTCTATCAACGCATTTTTCAAAATATGTAGGATAGTTTGCCTTGTCGGCATCAATGAAAATTAAATCAAAATTACCATCTATTTCATCAATTACTTCTAAAGCATTACCTATATGAAGTTTTATTTTGTCGGAAAGATTAAAACGTTCAATGGTTTCTGTGATAAAGTATTCCAAACCTTCATCTCTTTCTATGGTATGCACAATTCCACCTTCTTGTAAACCTTCTGCAAGACATAATGTAGCATAAGAGGTAAATGTTCCAATTTCTAAAACTCTTTGAGGTTTTACAAGTAGAGATATGATTTTTAAAAGATTACCTTGCCAATTCCCACTTAACATATTGGGACGTAAAAACTTAATATGAGTTTGTCTGTCAATGTATTTCAAACGTTCATCTTCTTTTGAACAAAACTCTTGGCAGTAGTCTTCTATTCTCTCGTCAAGAAATGGGTGAATTTGTTTTTCCATAATTTACATAGAAATAATTTTAAACTCAACTCTTCTGTTTTTGGCTCTACCTTCTTCGGTAGCATTGTCAGCAATAGGTTGTTTTGCACCAAAGCCTTTATGAGTTAATCTCTTTTCGTCAATGCCCTTGTCAATAAGATAATTAAATACAGCTTCAGCTCTTTCTTTGGATAGTTTCAAATTATATTTGTCACTACCTTTACTATCGGTGTGTCCTGATAATTCAATTTTCATTTCAGGATGTTCTTCTAAAATATTGATGAGTTTATGTAATTCCACAAAGCTTTGAGGTAATAAAACGCTCTTGTCAAAATCAAAGAAAATGTTTTCTAAAACTATTACTTGTCCAACTTCGTATTTCTTTTTGTCTTTTGTAGTTGTTATAGTGATATTGTCTTGTTTTATAGTCTTTTTCTCATTGCAAGTCAAACAATAAAGCTCTACATCATCTATATAGTAGTAAGCACCTGGAAGAATTTGTTTTAAGATTGCGGGAAAAAGTAAATTACTTTGTTCTGCAGGATAAAAATTTCCTATTGTTAAGAAACGTTCTCCTCCTTTGGCAATAAATTCACCTTCAATTTTTTGCCAATTTTCAGTATCTAAAAGAGGTTTATCAAAAGAATTGACAACTTGAGGTTGAAATATCTTTGCAATTTCTTGTTTTATGCCATTGGAATGTTTTGTTTTAGTGTTGTTTGTAAACAATTCACGAGTATCATCTTTTATTCTCTCATTAGTAAATAAACCTCCAATAGTTGCAACTGCTCCTGTGGAGTATTCGGATAAGCTAACCCAAAAACTAAGTTTATATTTCTCACCAGCTTGTAATGTTTCTTTTAATTCGGTTTGAATATATTCTCTATATGTTGTTTTTGAAGTGTAGATTCCAACCATTCCTTCACCGGTTTTTGCGTATTGATATCCTAATTTGTTTTTAGGCATTTGGCATTGTTTGCCTCCACAAGGGTGATAGTAATCGGAAGAACCTCCAGTTGGTTGCCACCAAGCTTCAACTTCCATCATTTGTCCGTAAGGTTCAATTTTTTGAGGACAAAAAAAGTGCTCTTCAAAAGAAGAGTTGTATATAAGGTTTTTCTTTTCTGAGCTTTCTTGTGCAGAAAGTGAAAGCATAGAAAAAGTAAGCAAAATATATATTATAAGTCTAAACATTTCCAATCAATTTTATTTTCAGCATTAAGCCAAAGAGTAGATTTATCTTTTTTAAACCACGTCATTTGTCTTTTTGCATATTGTCTTGTGTTTATTTTGATGTTTTCTATAGCAGTTGGTAAATCAACTTTTCCATCAAAGTATTCAAATAATTCCTTGTAACCAACAGTTTGTAAGGCTTGAAGATTTCTGTAAGGATAAACACCTTTAGCTTCCTCAATTAAACCATCTTTTATCATAATATCAACCCTTTGATAAATTCTATCTAAAAGGTTTTCTCTACTTCTTTCAAGTCCGATTTTAATTATTTCAAAATCTCGTTGTTTTTTCTCTCCCGAACGAAACGATGTAAATGTTTTACCTGTTTGACGACAAACTTCCAAAGCTCTAATTAGTCTTATGTGATTTTGTTTATCTACAATTTCCCAATACTCTGGGTCTTTAAGTTTTAGTTCTTCTTGAAGTGGGACAATACCTTGTGTAGTAAATATTTCGTTTAGCTCTTCTCTTATTTCAGGTTTTACATCTGGCATATTATCTACTCCATAACAAAGGGCATTCACATACAATCCACTTCCACCTGTAAGAACAGCATAATCATTTTCTTGAAATATTCTTTCTAGTTCCTTTAAAGCGTCTTGTTCAAAATCAGATATATTATATTTTTGTTGAATAGAGATATGTCCAATCAAGTTGTGCTTTGCCATAGACAACTCTTCAAGAGAAGGAGTTGCAACACCTATATTTAATTCTTTGTAAAATTGTCGTGAATCTGCAGATACAATTTCTGTATTCAAGAAATTTGCCAACTCAATGCTTAAAGCAGTTTTCCCAACAGCTGTCGGACCAATTAAAACAACTAATTTCTTTTTCATAAAACTCGTTTAAGCCCTATTTTTTCAGCTTCTTTATAAAGTAAATCCAAAGCCGCTTCTCTCTCGTTTGGAATAATACCATCTAAAATAGCATCTTTGATTATTGTTTTCAAAGTTCCAATTTCTCTACAAGGTGCAATGTTAAAGATTTGCATAATTTCTTCTCCATCAACAGGAGGTTGGAAGTTTCTTACTCTATCTTTTTCCTCTATTTCTAAAAGCTTGCGTTTTACCGTTTCAAAGTTTTGCATATACTGCTTCACTTTGTTCATGTTTTTAGAAGTAACATCGGCTTGACATAATGCCATTAAGTCATCAATATCATCACCAGCCTCAAAAAGTAAACGCCTAACAGCAGAATCAGTAACAACACTTTCGGCTAATATTATAGGTCTTAAATGCAGAGCAACCAACTTTTCAACATATTTCATTTTTTCATTCAAAGGTAGTTTCAATCTTCTAAAAATGTTTTTAATCATTCTACTACCTTTAGTTTCGTGCCCATGGAATGAAAAGCCAGTTTTCTCATCATATCTTTTGCAATAAGGCTTTCCTATATCGTGCAATATAGCAGCCCATCTTAAATACAAATCATCAGTCTTTTTAGATATGTTTTCTAAGACTTCCAAAGTGTGTTTGAAATTGTCTTTATGAGATTTTTCTCCAACAGATTCAGTACCTTTTAACTTAACTAATTCAGGTATTATGCGTTCTAATAAACCTGATTTATCCATTAAACGAAACGCCATAGAGGGATGAGCAGACATAATCATCTTGTTAATTTCCTCAATGTTCCTTTCCATTGAAACAATCTCTATTCTATAAGCATTTCTTTTAATAGCATCAAAGGTATCAGGGTGAATAGAAAAATCTAAACGACTTGCAAACCTAATAGCCCTAAGCATTCTCAAAGGGTCGTCAGAAAATGTTATATCAGGGTCTAAAGGGGTTTGAATAATTTGATTCTTTATATCATTAATGCCATTAAAAGGGTCAAGCAATTTGCCATAATTCTCTTTGTTTAAGCAAATAGCCATTGCGTTAATTGTGAAATCCCTTCTATTTTGGTCATCTTCCAAAGTACCATCTTCTACAATAGGTTTACGAGAATCTCTATTGTAACTTTCTTTTCTTGCACCAACAAACTCAATTTGCCAAACCTCATCGCCATCTTTGAAATTAATCATAGCAGTTCCAAAATTTCTAAAAACAGAAACCTTAGAAGCTTTGCTACCTAAAATATCATGTAACTTATTCGCTAATTTAATTCCATTGCCAATAGTTACAACATCAATATCTTTACAAGGGCGATTCATAATAGCATCTCTCACCCAACCACCAACAACATAGGTTTCTAAGCCTAATGAATCTGCTGCTTCTTGTATATATCTGAATACAGGAAAATCAAGTTTTTCTTCTAAATTAAACATATTCTGCAAAGTTACATAAAAACTTTAATTTGATAAAAAAAACTAATAGAAAGCTGTTTTTTTTGATAGAAAATTTGTAAAGTAAAAAACATTTATTACATTTGCACTGTTGTAAATATATTTTTATAACCTTAAAGTAAAAAACAAATTATAAACATTTAAAACACAAGAGTTATGAACAAATCAGAACAATTCATCGAAATGGAACACCAATACGGTGCACATAATTACCACCCACTACCAGTAGTTCTTTCAAAAGGAGAAGGCGCTTTTGTATGGGACGTAGAAGGTAAACGTTATTTTGATTTCTTGTCAGCATATTCAGCAGTAAATCAAGGACACTGTCATCCTAAAATTGTAAATGCCTTATGTGAACAAGCAAAAACTCTTACACTTACTTCAAGAGCGTTTTATAATGATTGTTTAGGACCATACGAAAAATATATAACAGAATACTTTGGATATGATAAAGTTTTGCCGATGAATACAGGAGCAGAAGCGGATGAAACTGCAATGAAATTAGCAAGACGTTGGGGATACAAAGTAAAAGGAATACCTGAAAACGAAGCAATAATAATTTGTTGTGAAGGAAACTTCCATGGAAGAACAATATCAATAATATCTATGTCCACAGACCCTGATAGCTATGGACAATTCGGACCATTCACACCAGGCTTTTTGAAAATACCATACAACGACACAGTAGCTTTGGAACAAGCATTAGAAAAATGTGGCGACAAAGTAGCAGGATTTCTTGTAGAACCAATACAAGGAGAAGCAGGAGTGTATGTACCAAACGAAGGATATCTAAAAACATGTTACGAACTTTGTAAAAAACACAACGTACTTTTCATAGCCGATG
>JAEIGA010014302.1_pt1 | contig 12082 bp, 6 predicted proteins | sample 9270691 | NCBI WGS metagenome assembly JAEIGA01 (sample SAMN17057246, study PRJNA624740) | gut metagenome | biome: biome; isolation source: fecal sample | host: Bos grunniens | place: China: Xizang | collected 2019
ATCCGGCCATCAACAGCAACCGTCTCATCCCACACCGTCGGCACCTCAGAAATAAATCTTGTACATTCCTTCTCCTTTAAGTAATTAGATGGAGAATCACAAAGCATCGTGAATGGAGCATCATAGATGACATACTGGGCAAGCTGACGGCATCTGGTACCCTGACTCATAGGTTCCGACCATACAGCCTTAAAATTACCTTTACATGCATTTCGCATCGCCCCCTGAGTATAATCCGCTGGTCCTGCGACAAGACGTGTAAAAGGGATCGTGACATCATATGTAACCATATCATAATCATCAGAAGCCCATTTCATCTGTTCCAATCCTGCGACTCCTTCGAAGTTAAGAACATTCGGCCATGTTCTGGTAAGTCCGGCAGGCTTGAATGCGCCATGAAAGTCAACAATCTGATGGTATTTAGCAGCAGTACGGGCAGCTTTCTCATAAAATGCTACCATATCCTGATCGTCCCTATCCATAAAATCTATCTTCCATCCCACTATTCCCATCTGAGAATAATGTCTGCACACTTCCTCCATATTCCTGTTGAATGCCCAGTATCCTGCCCATAGAACGAGTCCTACTCCCTTGCTCTTCGCATACGAACAAAGCATCGGAAGATCTATTTCAGGGACTACATCAAACAAGTCCGCTTTCAGGTTCACTGCCCATCCTTCATCCAGGATGACATATTCGATGCCGTTTTCTGAAGCAAAATCGATGTAATATTTATAGGTGTCATTATTGATTCCAGCTCGGAAATCCACACCATGAATATTCCAGTCATTCCACCAGTCCCAAGCGACCTTACCAGGACGCACCCAAGAAAAATCGCCTTTTGAAGGCTTAGAAAGCCTATACACAAGGTCATTATCCGCGAGCTTATATTCTTTCTCCGCCACTGCCACAATTCTCCACGGCAGGCTTTCAGCACATTCCCCACGATAAATGAACGGTTTGCGTTTCTTTACCAGTCCCTGGAGCATATTGTGTCCGCCCTGCTCTATCTCATCCGGAGCAGCAGCAAAGATTCCTTTCATAGTGGTGGAAGCATTTCCGTTATGCAGGTACATTCCGGGATAATTCAAAAGGTCCGCTTCTGTGATACACAAGGCAATGTCATTATCTGTCCGCACCGTCAGAGGTAACATGGCCAATCTGTTGGCATCCCATTCAGACATGCGGATATCTGCATATATATTCTCGAAGGAACTGAAGAACTGCCTGTCGAAAGTCCCTTGTTCCTTGACATATGATGTCCATATTCTATAATCTTCCGGAAAAGAAAACTCTGCAGTCTCCGATTCTACAGTCACCGGATATTTTGTGACAAAGCGATATGCGACTCCATCATCGTATGCACGGAACACCAGATCAAAATCCTTTGCTACCAATGTCAGTTCATTAAAGGAATCATGCACCTCCGAACGCTTGAAATTCTGTGCCTTGACCATCTGATTGACACTACGACGCAAAGATTTAAGGAACTTTGATCCAGAACCGTACACCGTACCATCAAGCAACCTGAGCGAAGCCTCAGATGGAGCTATCAAAACCTCATTTCCTCTGGTCACACTCCACAAAAGACGCTCTCCCGATGCAATATGCACCGAGATTTTCCCATCAGGGGACAGAAGTTCATATTCTTTAGCTGAAAGCATCACGCTGCATAGCAGAGTTGTCAATAAAAGCAATCTTTTCATATAGCATCACTCATTTCAAAAAATCCTCCCTAACCGGACTGAAGCCATCTATTATCACACCCGGCTCCAGACAATAGGCTTCGTGCGGGATATCTGAACCTACGCAGAAAGAATCTCCTGCACAAAGAATCTGCACTTTGTCGCCATAATGAAATTCAAACTTGCCACTCATAACATAAGAAGACTGTGAATGAGGATGACTATGCAAAGGTGGTCTCTGCCCTACCATTTCCTCACCGAACATAACCTTCACTAGCATCAACTCTTTAGTATAACACAGCACCTGTCTTTGCAAGCCAGGCTTCACAATCTCCGTCTGTAACTGGCTTGCCAATCTGCAATTTCCTGATCCGGACATTCTTTGGTTATCTACCTCCATATTATCTTATATTTATCATATTATTATTCCAATCAATATCTATTTTCACAGAGCCTAATGCTACTTGAGAATCTGATATCATCCTTACATTCTTCCTGACGTATCTGACGGCTGTTTTCGGATCCATACCTGACGGTACGATACAATACCCGTATGTCGCTCCGTCAGGACATACGCCATGGGATATGTTCACCTCAAACAAATCCTCTTTAACCAGACCATCTCCATAATAAGGTGCCGCCACAGTCCAGTCTCCTTGTCCGAGAACAGTTCCGGCAAACGAAAAAGAAGAACCGACAGGCACATATGTCACCCCGTTATGCCATACGTAGTTTCTGCCTGACTTTACCTTACCAGCAAGTCTGGTCTGCTCTACAGTGGTCACAATCTCATCGCCACTACGCAACGAAGTCACATCATGGCCCATGCAGACAATGGCATCCGGACTGAATATCCATGTTTTTCTCGCCATTACAGAATCACGGTCATATTCCATTGCAACCGCCATCATATCACCGCTGACCACGCCAAAAACCTTTGAGGATTTATTGTATGGCAATCTTAAATGAGTCCCCCATAGTTCTTTTCCGTCATCATACGAAGTTGTTCCCGGGACATGCCTCCAGTTCCACACCGGTGCTACATCAAAAAACTCATCACCTTCCCTTCTGACAAGAAGAGCTCCATCAGCACTGAAATAAGACTTCATATTCTCATTGTTGATAGCCTCATATCCAATAGTGGCGGAAGACTGCATGCGAAGCGATGCATACCACCCATCTCCCCTATAATTGCAGAAATCTGCATTCGGATAATATCTTGGACCGTTTTCAACGTCTTTTTCAGTGAGTCCGAGATTCCGCATGGCATATTCCAGAGACAAAGCCTTGGAATATTGTGATTTCGGGAATATCTGACGTCCCAATGCATTCTGATCCATATATCCACCCCATATAGTCCTTCCGACTCCCTTGGTGATATAATCTTTGAGTATCTGTCTCTTCTCTTCTGAAAGAGCCAGTTCAGTACCAGTCAAAGCCTGAGCCCAGTAGGCCTGGGATACTGCAAAGGACTGTCCGTAATTTCCGAACTGCAACTGAGCCCCATGCTGCAGGAACGACCAATCAGGCTGAAGGCCGGCAACTGTCTTGGAAATCTTAAGTTCATTCTGAATGATCAATGCCATCTGTCTCACCTGTTGCTCATTATCGTCGAGAAGACCTGCGACCAAAAGATTTCCTGCTTCCCAGACCAGATTCTGGCCTGTCCTCGTAAGTTTGGCACGGCTCATCTGAGCTACAGCTATTTCCTTTTCCTTGGCAGACATTTCATCTTTGAAAAGAAGAAATCCCGGTGCAAAAGTCTTCGGGATATTGACCTGATTGTAGTACCAGCTTCTGGTAACAGGCATACACGAGCCCCAAAAAGAGATGGCTGCATGCAGTGCTCTTGCCACATCATTTCTTTCAGGATGAAGTCTATGATAGACTGCAAGCCGCTGAAAACGGACCGCATGAAGAGTCTGCTCGCATCGACTTACCTTCTGATCATTATAATCAATATCCTTCCAGGATCCATTCTCATTCTGAAGCGACAGAATTTCTGTCACTTCATCATCCTCAACCGGAGTCTTGAAGAATAATTCAAGGATATACACAAGATAGTTCTGCCCACCATCAGCAAGTTCCCTGATTTGCTCTATTTTAGCGGGATCCGACTCAAAATCCAAGGTCATCTCATTGATATTCTGAGTAATCTGCTGTATCAGGGCTGTTAATATAATCGCGAGTATAGTCATTTCAGATAATCGTTAATGAATCTCTCCCTATTAGTCAAAACCATAGATTCCCATTCTGTCTTGTAACATTCCGGCATACCGTTATGAGGGCGATATGGAAAATAATCTATAAATTTAGATAAAGACGGACAGTTGTTGTATCCAGCTGTCACACAGGCTGGATTGCAGACATTATCCACAAGCCCGGCCTCCACATATAATTTTCCGGAGAAGTACTTCATATGCAGAGCAGCATCGAAATAAGGAAGAATCCCGGCAGCTTTGGACGAATATGGTACCATAGGTCTCTTGTTATATGGCCATCCGCTCTGCCTCAAGCCATCCTTTACACCTCCAAGATCAGTCAGGGCAGGAACTATCGCTACAACTGCATCCACTCTGCTATCCAATCCGGCCAAGACAAGAGCCTGACCGCCTCCTTGGCTTTCTCCCATGACAAGCACCCTTTTTCCGTCCCATTCCTTTAGCGCACACAAATAATCCAACGCCCTGACAAGACGAAGATACATCAGACGAAAATAATATGTCTCCCTGTCGCGCACCGGTCTGTCCTGATACATAAGTACCTGTCTTGCCTCAAGCTTTTCATAATATTTCTGCGGTGCATCATTCAGCATACCATGAGCATTGATATCCAATGCTATAGCACCTTGCCTTGCCATCTTCACCGCCTCTTCAACACGTGCACGAGTATGTATCGAAAGTAAAGTACCAGCTGCGTGTGGCTTTATATATATCGGCAGGCTTTGTTCTCCGGCTTCAGCCGGCATGGCCACATAACCCCTCACAGGCATTCCCTCATGCATCGGGATTTCAAGCGACCAGCATCTGACAGAAGGATCTCCCTGTTCTACAAGAGTGATGACAGCATCTGCAGAGACAGCCCTCATTGCACTTATCTGCGCATCCCAATAGGACCGGAAATCCGCCGGTTCTTCATAACCCGGGCGAAAGTCCTCAGGATGCACAATCGCCCCTATGCGGGTCGAGGTCATCCTGTTCGAAACAGGTCCAAGTCCGACAACAAGATGAGTTGGAAAGTCAAAACACCTCTCAAATACAACCGACCGTCCTTCAGTAAGGGATACGACTTCCCTTCTGTCTATCTTACCGTTTATCTCGACATCAAGAAACAACTCCACGGCACACCCAGGCTTCACATCAGCATATACACGTACAGTATCACCCTTTGCATACACCCCTGAATCATCAAGGTTCAGGTCTACCTTATCATATTTCACATATTTCTGTGCTCCTGACTCTAAAGACATGAGCAGAAGCACAAAAACAAACATCATTCTCCTTAACCGTATCATTTCAAGACTGAATTAATGTTTTCATAACTATCTGTTCCAAAGTCTGCAAAGGGCAGCGCATCATTCTTTCTTGGTTTCAACCTTTTAATACGTTGCAACTCAGTACAGAATATCTTGTCCTCCTCGGCCCATTTCCTGAGATTCTCCACCCACAACCATTTTTCCGGATGTCCCACATAAGGTACGACCCAAAGAAACGCCGAGTCAATGATATCTTTATTGGCCAGATAATAGGAATTACCGAGATTTTCCTGAAGAATACAGAAATCAACGATATGCACAAGATTATATAACACATAGTGATACGACCTTGTACGGTCGAGTTCCAGAGGCTGGCTTCCATCCGGCATGATCTGACAGTCCAGACGCATCCATCTGAAATCATCCGTAACCCGTTTCAATATATCCTTACGGCCAGTGAATTCGGCTATGTTTGCCAACAGAACATCGTACGCAACACCATGGTTATTAATAGCCCAATACTCCGCCAGACCAATATCGCTGTCTATCATCCAGTCGGCAAAGTCCGAAAACCACTGCTTCAAAGCAGTCATAGTCTTACGGTCTATCGCACTTTCCGAATTGACAAGACGGATGGCTTCAATCACATCATTGAACGGATAAGCCTCGATAAGTCCCGCAGCACTTCCGATATTGTTCCTCGAACCCGGATGTATCTGACCATATTGGAAATTAGGAAGCATTCCAGTCTCAGGATCAAGGAACCATGATCTCAACTGTGAGACCATGGCATCCTTGTAGATCAGTTCTCCAGTCAGGTAAAATGCCACTGCAAAGGTTTTGACCCTGCGTATCATACGGCTGAGCTTAGGTGCATCATAATCCTGTGTCTCCGGATTGATCTGTCCATCCTTACGGATATAAGGTCCGCCGGGATTTGAAGGGTCCGGCCACCAATAAATACCGATACTTACATAGTATCTGGCATCATCGACAAATTTAAGAGGCTTGTTGACAAGCACCTCATCCTCATTCTCCAACAGGCTTTTTGCATTCCAGAATATACTGTTCTTCAGTTTCTCATATGTAGGGTCTGATTTTACAGTGTAAAGGCGGTCTGCATTCCACAACAGAGATTTCTGCGCAGAAAGTGACAGGCCCGTAGTCAACAGACTCAACAATATGACAAAGAATCTTTTCATATCCAACTTTATTCTACCAGGTAACACCTGCTTTATTCTTGATTTTCGACATCGACTGCTCGTAAACCGTAGCGGGAAACACATAGTTGACATCTGTGTGCTTGAGTCCCCATACATTATAATGGAAGGAGCCTCCGCTGTAGAAGTTATTTGTCCACACATGTCCTGCAGGATCCTGATTTTCAAGATAATAATAAACCGGATTAGTACAATTATAGGCAATATTTCCGGTTATTACACAATTCTGCGGAAGATAATGGCGCCAGTCGGATTTTCCCATCGCCAGAGTAATACCGGTACCGCAGTTGCGGACCACATTATCCTTGACAAGGGCATTGCGAACCTGCCAGAAACTTTTCAGAACTGCCGGATCAGATTCCGACCTCTCAGGAGCCACATCTCCCGCCATAAGACAGATCGGTGCGAACCATGTCTTGTCCGGAAGACCATGAAGATAGTTGGATTCAATCGTATTGTCCGTATCGAACACACATATTCCATTTATATCCTCCATTGATGTATCGGTACCTATCAGGAAATTGCGTCGTACGACATTGAATTTTCCGTGACGAAGGCTAAGATTGCCATGGCAGTCCTGGAGGAGATTTTCCTCTACTACATTATTGCATCCCTTGACTGATATCACCTCCGAATGTTCTCCATCCGATCTGTAGAACCAGTTTCTTGCAATATATATATCCGAAGCCTTCTGGGAGAATCTCGACAGACCGGCCAGAATTGATTCCTGACCATTCAAAACCTCTCCGGTATCCTTGTAAAGAACTGTAGGCCGGGTAAAATAGCAGTGCACTATGGTATCCCTGAGATGTTCTCCGGGATATGGAGAATCGGCAGGCTGGCACTGCACCTGAGGAGCAAGGACTTTCTTGTCAAGAAAAGTACAGTACATCACCTTATGATCCGAGCCCCAAAGACGGATATCCGAGACCTGGATTGTCGCATCACTCGCTGCACCTTCATAATTGAACTTACACTGAGATATCTGACAATGATGAGAATTCTGGAACGTGGTAATCTGACTGTATTTCCCCTCCTCCCATGTCTCAAAGTCAATATCCTTGAATTCGAAACCGCTCAAATGCACATAAGATCCTTCTATGAAGAAATAGGACGAGCCCGTGAGCTTTACTCCACCAGGTGTTTCCGCACGGATGACAATAGGTGCCGAATCGGTACCGGAAGCACATATCCAGGCCCGGAAATCATGGTATGTGCCATTCTTTATTACAACCACCGTTCCTGGCCTTTTGGTCGCAGAGTGAAGACCGAGACCGTTAAATTCACTCTGGCTGCTTATTGTAACCGTGCCTGCAGGCAGTACTGGAGGTGCAAACTCCCTCACCACCTCTATCGGCTTGGCCTCCACAGCCACATGTGCATCTGAAATGTCGACAAACAAAGTTGCGACACTGCCTCCGTCAAGTCTCAACCCTTCTTCAGACATCACAGTATCCTTGGAAATATGCAAGGCTCCTGCCCAAGCCTCCACCCTCATGGCCGCATTTTCCGGGATATCCTTCGGATAGACATTAATGTAAGAAGCAGAGGATCCATCTATCGCATACTTGTTCCCATCAGTGTGTACTGCGGTCACGACTTTTGACACATTGCCGGTCAAATCTCCAATCGCTCCTCCCGAGAGGCCGACAGCAACCGTTCCCGCCATATTTTCAGGAAACGAAACCTTAAGAGAATCTATCTTCAATCCGGTAATCGCGGTTTTGGCCGTCTTATCCCTCAATACAACTTTCAGGACGGCTGTCAGACGATTGAATTTTATCGCAGGACCCTCCGACGCATCTTCAGCCAAGTCAAACTGACCGCTTAAAAGAAGATCGGAGTCTCCGTCAAAAGATGATGTACCCGGATACTGACGTGAAGCTATCTCCAAAGACAGAACATCATTATTCCTCGCAGACGCTTTATAAGGATAATACGCCACGCATGCCCCTGACTGGCCTCTCTGGCCCACGAAGGAAGCAGATGGAGCAGATTCGGTGATGTCGGCTTTGAACGGTTCGTTCGAAGAATCAGAAAGCTGACACACACCGATCATATCCCCTACACTCCAAAATGGAGTAAGTCCCGTGCAGGATGTCCTGACTTGAATGCCGGCTGTGGGATTTTCTGCCGAAAGCACTAGTCGCCCCTCCTTCGAGGCATCATCCAAGTCCGTCTTGGCACAGGATGCCAAGACGAACATGAAAATAAGATATAGAGTCTTTCTCATCTGTTTCAGATTTCTGCCTGATCACCGATCGAAAGTTGAGCTGGGGCCACTGAGGATGATGAACCTACCGGTATATAATTGAGACTTATCTTTCTGAAAGATATCGCATTTGAGCCCATTACGAGGTAGTAAGGCGTATTCTCAGATGTATCTGACAATGTCATAGATACAGAAGACGGCTCCGGTATGGTACATGCCGCAAATGTAGCCGTAGCTATTTTATCTGCAGAAGAACTAGACGACGATATATAGACAGTTTTTGCAGGGACCGGTCCACCGTTTGTGTCAGACACACCACCGACAACTGCATATACAGAAGATAATCTGTAACCTTCTATAGCAGGCAGTTTGATATAATCTGCATTGTTTTCCAGTCTGATTCCTTTATATGTAGATGACCAAGGATTTATTCGGATTGAGCCATTGATTGTAAACACATATCCTGATCCTGCAAGTGTATATTCTTTATTTGTTACCGTAATCTTATTCGAACCGACATTTTCAGTAAACGGTTCAATTGACGTATCATTTGCATCAACAAAATCTGCTGTTACCACAAGTGCCGGAACCTCTGGCTCCTCTCCCGCCGGAGTACCTTTTGAAGCATATGTAAGGACAATCTTAGATATTTGTGTAGCACCATTAGTACCAGTAAGTTCATAACGATACTGCATGTTCCTTGCTGTTCCTGTAAGATTATACTCGAACGTCGTACCAGCTTCCTGATTTCCCGCTGCCGCACCACCAATAACATCGGCGCACCCGCTTCTTGTCCTTATCGCTGCTTTCATAATATCATCTTTGAGAAAAGTTACCGCAACTTTCTTAAGACTCTTTCCAGGAATTGCAGGGAAAAGCATATAGTCACCGGCTGCCTTGCCGAAACGAAGTCCGTTGCCGCCGGTTGCCGAACAATAATTTGAGCAATGCATATAGAAGAGGATACTGCTGTTTTCTTTCAGCGTCATCACCTTTTCGCCGTCACTGGCCCATGCTATCGCCTCTGCAGCTGAGACTCCACCATTGGTTGCCTCTTTAAAAGGCCATGACCCTTGAGGAAAATCAAGTACAATGGTAGAAAGTTCAGGCATATACCAGCTTGCACCAGTGTCCACTCCTGCAAACTCAAGGTCTCCACTTCTGAGCACCTCCGCTGGAGTCTTTGCTGCTACAGACGCTGTCTTTCCATCAATTTTCTCCATATCGATTCTGATACCCTGAGACAGATTGACAGGGAGTACGCAAGCAAAATAATCTCCTGCAGCGAAACCGCTTGTCATATCCGCCGCCTTGAGAGTAACGAATGTCTCACCGTCAAGGACAGTAGCCTTAGGTTTACCGCCTTCAAAAGAAAGTCTTACATTTCCCGTGAGAGGCTCACCTCCGATGGTTGAGAATGTGATGGTCTTGATGCCAGTCTCTGAAACTGTAAACTTGAGGAGACCTCCGACATTCATCATGGTAAATCCCTGTGGCTCACCATTTACGACAGACACTATAGCAGCAGAAGTATTTTCTCCTTGCTGGATACCCCCTTTTGCACGTGCTGTCTGGAATGACGGAATTTTCACAACAAGCTCCGAATTGACTACGGAAGCATGAGAATACGGATGTACTGCAATCCATGATGTCTTGGCAACATCAGCGGAGCCTGTAAAATATGCCAAGGTCTTGTCCTCCGAAACCTCTGAACAGGTAAACTTCTGAAGGGCCCCGTCAAATATGGCAAGAGGGTCTTCGGTAGTATTCCATGTAATAGTTCCATTGTCTTTGTTGAAGTATGTTTTGGTCTGAGCCTCATTTGATGCACAAAGCACCACCTGGCGCACATCAGCAGCCATATCCTGAGGATTATTCATCGGTTGTTCCTTGACACAGGAGAGGGCTGAAAGCGTAAATAATGCAAATAAAATCTTTTTCATGATCTGTTCCTCCATTCTTTATTCGTCCTCAAATATTCCCTCATACACATTTCCGAGGTCGTAATCCTCGTGTGCCGTCGAAGCGGAAAGGACCGTTCCTTCCACCTGCACCTGTATCACTGACATGTCAGGTGTCTGATAAAGTTTCTGTTTCATAGATAGAACTTTTAATGGTTTATTAGTTATCTTACAAAATAATCATTCTGGTCAGCCTCTGTTATTGCCTTATTGTAACGTATCTCAAGGTTAGGTAAAGCACACAGAAGCCCCTTTCTTATCTGCTGTAAATCAACAGGATACGTCACATTAAGAAAGCCTCTTGCAAAGTATCCGTTCGTCATATCCTGAGCCTGTTCCGGTTCTGCAAGGAATGCATTAATCGGCATCGCTATCTCATCCCTCAGATACTCTGCACCACGGCGGTGAGTATCAAAGAATTCGTGGCCTTCTCCAGACATTTCATAGACCCTCTCCCACATTATCGCCTTCACAAGGGCATCTTTATCTGCAAAAGTGCGGTCTTTCCATGACGGATGATCCGACTGCACCGCTTCAGCGGAAAGCTCCCCTCTGGCTCTAGAGTGAAGAGTCTCTATATGTTTGAGAGCCTTTATCCAGTTGGCATCGTCCTTCGTTTCGCTAAGACTTGCGGCAGCCTCCGCAGCTATCAGATAGAGTTCGGCAAACCTCATCATATAAAAGTCCGCGTTACCCTTTCCTGCATTATAAAGATGGTCTATATACTTTCTGAACAATGCGGACGTATTCAATGATGCCGAGTACGTAGATCCGTCATCATATCTGAGACTTGTGTTCGCAACAGATTTCACGCACCCGTCAGCCGGATAGACTCCCACCCATTCCTTATAGTTCGCATGATTGTAGTTGTAACCCGTATGGACATACGTCACATCAAAGCGTGGATCCTTGCAGTCCACCCATACTCCGGTCAGTTTATCGTTACGGTCCGTGTCAAGATGCCCTCCATAAGTCTTGGTCCATTTCTGCACGACGTATCGCTCAGGACGAGCCCTGCCTGCCTGAGGGTTTTCAGCTTTTTCATTGATAGAGCCCTCCGGATATGCCGGAACAGACCTCTGGACGAAATAGCTTGTATTTGTTGTAGCATTGTTGGTGGAAGGCAATACAAAAATTCTCTCTGGAAGTATATAATCCTCCGGAGTCTGTACCCACTCTCCTGAAGCTTCCTTCTTCCATCCCCACCGGAAAAGTTTTGCATAATCATCAGCCAGTCTGTACGGTCCCTCATCTATCACCTTCTCAGCCGTCTGCAAAGCAAGAGTCCATGCAGCCTTTGCATCAGCTATCCCGCATGCGGTAAAATCCGGCACATGCTCCGGCTTATCAGGATTGAAGAAATTATTTTCAGGAGTTTCCAGAATACATGCTATGTGGAGATATACAAGGGACTTGTAAGACTTTGCCGCCCACTTGTTAGGTCTGTTGCTGAACACACCAGCTACAGCATCCTGACGTGACTTATCTCTCATCTTCTCTTCTGCAAACTCAAGGTCCGTCAATATCTG
>JAEIGA010014303.1_pt1 | contig 12082 bp, 9 predicted proteins | sample 9270691 | NCBI WGS metagenome assembly JAEIGA01 (sample SAMN17057246, study PRJNA624740) | gut metagenome | biome: biome; isolation source: fecal sample | host: Bos grunniens | place: China: Xizang | collected 2019
AAAAGTTTTTGTGAATTTTGGTGATTATAAAATGACTACCTCGGGCCAAAAAAACTTCATAATCAAGGTGACCTTTTATGCCTTGGTTATTTTTCTTATATACCTTTTATTCAAGCTTTTTTTAGGGCCGCTTTTGCCGTTTATTTTATCAGGGGCGCTCGCCTTAAGCCTGCAACCCCTGGTCAACCGGCTTTGCCGAAAATTCAATATAAATCCTCGTGCTTTGTCGGTACTACTTTTGCTTTTTCTGTACCTTATAATAGCCGTTGCGGTAGTATTTACCGTAAAAGCACTTTACGGTCAGATTACCGATATAATAAAGCGGCTGCCCGAATACACCGACTCCTTAAACGCAGGACTAAACTCAATATCAAACGGTGTAGGCAGTATTTTAGGTGAATTGCCTGACAATATAAGCGGTTGGCTTAAAAGCATACCCTCTGAGGCATTCAAGGCAATCGGCGAAAGGCTGGGGTCGCTTGCCACCGAGCTTGCAACCGGAATTGCCGCCGGAATCCCCTCGTTTATACTATCGTTTTTCGTTATGATAGTTGCCGGAATTTACATCGCTAAAGACTATTCAGGCTTTACCGAATACATTAATTCAATCATACCCGAAAGACTGCTCTTAAAGCTGAAAAGCTTTAAAACGGCAATTCTGAGCAAAATCATAAAGCTACTGAAGGGGTACCTATTTATAATAATTTTAACCTTTGGCGAGTTGTTCCTTGGACTTTTGATTTTAAAAGTAAGATATGCGCTGATTATAGCCATAATAACGGCATTTATTGACATTTTACCGGTCTTGGGCTCGGGAACTGTGCTGATACCTTGGGCGATATTTTCAGCGCTCAATGGTGACGCCGCACTCAGCATCGGTCTTGCGGTACTATACATCACCGTCACCGCAATCAGGAATTTTGCCGAGCCGAAAATCATCGGCTTGAAATTAGGTATACATCCCGTTTTCACCCTTGCCGCAATAGTTCTGGGACTGCGGCTTTTCGGTACCGCAGGTGTGATTTTGGCGCCGATTATCACCGTTACAATCCGAAGCTTGCTTGAGTTAAAATACGGGCAACCCGACACCCTTCAAGGGCAAAAAAGTGCCTCAGGACTCTCCTGAGGCACTTTTGATTATTTAATTATTCACCTGCTGAACTATTGCCTTGTTTTTCCATTTGCCGACCGCAAAGAAGATGAATGTTATGACCGCACCCATCACCCAGGAGCTGAGCAACGAAATCTGAATACATTCCTCAATACCCTTAGGCATTTCGGGGGTAGCCGTTAAATAAGAAATGCCGTAGGCCAACGGAACGCGGAATATAACGGTGGTAATCAGCGAAATCCACATAGGTGTCATAGTATCCCCTGCTCCTCGCATAATGCCCGAAAGACTTTGGGTAACCGCAACGGCAATATAGCCGACTGCCAAAATCTTCATAAGATAATAGCTTTTATCGACCAGCGCCGCAGTGTCGGTAAATATTCCCATAAGGCTCTTACCGAAAATCAAAATCACAACCGTAATAATGGTTGAGCAGGCAACCGCCATAAACGTACCCTGCTTGGCGCCCTTTGTCACACGGTCAAGACGGTTGGCACCCGTATTTTGACCGGCATAGGTGGTAAGTGCTGTTCCGAACGAGAAGTTCGGCATCATAGCAAAGCCGTCAACACGCATAACAATAACGTTAGCGGCAATAAACTGCGTTCCGAACTGATTGGTAAGTGACTGCACCACAATCATAGCAGATGAAAAGATTGCCTGAGTAAGACCCGAGGGTAATCCAAGCTTTACAAGTGTTTTTACATAACCGCCTGACAGCCTGAGGTACTTTTTACCGAAATCGAAATACTGACGCATCTTCGACAGCTTCCACATACATAAAGCCGACGAAATAAACTGTGCGATAACGGTAGCGGCCGCAACACCTGCAACATCCCAATGAAAATTAATTACAAATATTAAATCAAGAATAATATTGATAACGGTTGCAACGAGCAGATACACGAGAGCCGAAACCGAGTCACCAAAGCCTCTTATAATACCGCTTAATATATTGTAATAAGCCATACCCGCCATACCGATTAACGAAATCATCAGGTACCAATAGCAGTCCTTATGCGTTTCGGCAGGGGTGTTCAACAGCTCTAACACAATATCCAAAAACGGAGCCGCAACAACAATTAACCCTACGCAGGCAATAGCCGTAACGGTTATACAGTTACCGACGGTATACGACATACCTTCGCGATTTTTAGCGCCGAAATACTGAGCAACCATAACCGAAGCGCCGGCCGAAATACCGATAAACAGTACTAGCAGCATATTAAGTATAGGCAATGCGCTGCCGACCGCCGAAATGGCATTGTCACCGTTTTGGGCAAACTGACCGACAACAATTGTATCGACCGTACTGTAAAGCTGCTGTGCAATATTACCTATAAGCATAGGCAAGGTAAACTGTAAAATAACCTTCCAAGGGGTCCCCTTTGTCATATCGACGGGAGCAAATAAACCTTTAAACATTCTGTATCCCTATTATGCCTTATTGACCGAGCCGAAAAGCTCCATCTTTTCCTTAACGGTAGCCTTAATAGCCTCAACACCGTCAGCCAAAAGCTTTCTCGGGTCAAAGCCCTTACCTGCCAAATCCTTGCCTGCCTCAACATACTTGCGTGTAGCGGCGGCAAATGCCAACTGGCACTCGGTATTAACATTAATTTTCGAAACACCTAAGGAAATTGCCTTTTTAATCATATCGGCAGGGATACCTGTACCGCCGTGGAGTACCAACGGCAAATCACCGGTAAGCTTTTGAATAGCATCAAGAGTATCAAACGAAAGGCCTGCCCAGTTTTCAGGGTACTTACCGTGAATGTTACCGATACCTGCTGCTAACATTGTAACGCCTAAGTCGGCAATCATTTTGCATTCATTCGGGTCAGCAACCTCACCGCTGCCGATAACGCCGTCCTCTTCACCGCCGATAGCACCGACCTCAGCCTCCAAGGAAAGACCCTTTTCATTACAGATTGCAACTAATTCCTTAGTCTTTTCAATATTTTCCTCAATCGGATAGTGTGAGCCGTCGAACATAATCGAGCTGAAGCCTGCTGCGATGCACTTCTTAGCACCCTCGTAGCTGCCGTGGTCAAGGTGCAAAGCTACCGGAACGGTAATTCCAAGCTCGTTAATCATACCGTTAACCATACCTACAACGGTGGTATAACCGCACATATACTTACCTGCACCCTCGGAAACACCGAGGATAACGGGAGAATTAAGCTCCTGAGCGGTGAGCAGAATAGCCTTTGTCCACTCCAAATTATTGATGTTGAACTGACCTACGGCATACTTGCCGGCCTTTGCCTTATTAAGCATCTCTTTTGCTGAAACTAACATAAACATTTCCTCCAAATATATTGAATATAAAATTTAATTATTTATACAACGGGTATTTTTCGCAGATTGCGGCAACTCGGGACTTGATTTCGTCCTTTTTGTTATCGAAATCCTTAACACAAAGTGCAATCAGCTTACCAACCTCAGTAAAGTCGTCCTCCTTAAGACCTCTGGTGGTTGCGGCAGGAGTGCCCAAACGCACACCGCTTGTAACAAACGGCTTTTCGGGGTCGTTGGGGATAGCGTTCTTATTGGCGGTAATATTGATTTCGTCCAGACGGTGCTCTAATTCCTTACCGGTAACACCTGTACCGCGTAAATCAAGCAGCATCAAATGGTTATCGGTACCGTCGGAAACAAGATTGATTCCCTCAGCCTTCAAGGATTGTGCCAAAGCCTTGGCGTTCTTTGCAATCTGTTCCTGATAAGCCTTAAATTCAGGGGTCAAGGCCTCACCGAAACAAACAGCCTTGCCTGCGATAACGTGCATCAAAGGACCGCCCTGGTTTCCGGGGAATACCGCCTTATTGATAGCCTTAAAGATTTCCTCATCATTGCAAAGAATCAAACCGCCTCTGGGACCGCGGAGAGTCTTATGAGTAGTTGTAGTAACAACATCGGCATACTCAACGGGGTTGATGTGTAAGCCTGCGGCAACCAAGCCTGCAATGTGAGCCATATCAACCATAAGCAACGCCCCGACAGAATGTGCAATATCTGCAATAACGTCAAACTTAATCTCCCTTGCATATGCGGAGGCACCTGCAACGATAAGCTTAGGCTTACACTCGTTGGCAATTTTTCTCATTTCTTCATAGTCGATATAACCGTCGTCACCTACACCGTAAGGAACAAAGTTATACAGCTTACCCGAGCTGTTGACCGGTGAGCCGTGGGTAAGATGTCCGCCGTGAGCAAGGTTCATACCCATAACGGTATCGCCAACCTCTAAAAGTGCAATATAAACCGCCTGATTTGCCTGAGCGCCCGAGTGAGGCTGAACATTGGCAAACTTAGCGCCGAAAAGACGGCAGGCGCGGTCTCTTGCAATATCCTCAACGATGTCAACATACTGACAGCCGCCGTAGTAACGCTTACCGGGATAGCCCTCGGCATACTTGTTGGTGAGCACCGAGCCCATAGCAGCCATTACCGCAGGAGAAACAAAGTTCTCCGAAGCAATAAGCTCAATATTGCTCTGCTGACGGCCTAGCTCGAGCTCCATTGCGGCGCCGACCTCAGGGTCACGCTGCTTAACGAAGCCAACCGAGTCTAAAATATCAGAATACATAAATTTTACCTCCGAAAGTAATAGTTTGAATTAATCAATTCATTATACAACACCCCGCCGAATAATTCAACATTTTTATTGCGGCAATTTTATCGATTTCCTCAATAAAATACTTTAAATGTTCATAAATTTGTGGTACAATATCAGTGTATTGGATTTTTATGCAGATTTAAGCTTTATCTTACAGTTAAAATAACTAAACATACAGTCAGGAGTATTTAATAATGGGTTTTTTGAAAAAACTGTTCGGCGACTACAGTGAAAAGGAAATCAAACGTATTTTGCCTTTACAAAAGGCAGTTCTGGATTTGGAAGAAAAATACGCCGCCATGTCGGATGACGAGCTTCGCGGTATGACCGCCCGTTTTAAGGCTCAGCTGGCCGAGGGCAAGCCGCTTGATTCTATTTTGCCGGATGCCTTTGCCGTTTGCCGTGAGGCCTCTTGGCGAGTGCTTTCAATGAAACACTTTCCCGTTCAGATTTTGGGCGGTATCATTTTGCATCAGGGACGTATTTCCGAGATGCGTACCGGTGAAGGTAAAACCTTAGTGGCTACTCTGCCTGCCTACCTTAATGCGCTGACCGGCAAGGGTGTGCACATTGTCACCGTTAACGACTATCTTGCACGCCGTGACTCGGAATGGATGGGTAAGGTCTACAGCTTTTTGGGGCTTTCTGTCGGTCTTGTTGTACCGGGACAGAGTCTTGACGAAAAGCGCGCTGCCTACAATGCCGATATCACCTACTGCACCAACAACGAATTAGGCTTTGACTATCTTCGTGACAATATGGTAATCTACAAAGAAAACTGTGTTCAGCGCGGTCATAACTACGCCATCGTTGACGAGGTTGACTCTATTTTGATTGACGAGGCACGTACTCCTCTTATCATTTCGGGACGCGGTGACAAGTCATCCGAGCTTTACGTATCAGCTAACAAGCTAGCCCACAGCTTAAAGTGTATCCGCATAACCGAAACCGACTCTAAAAAGACCGACGAGGAACAAAATTTAGACGGCGACTATGTTGTTGACGAAAAGGCCAAAACCTGTACCCTTACCGCAAAGGGCGTTGAAAAGGCTGAGGCGTTTTTCGGTATTGAAAACCTTAACGACCCCGATAACATCACCATTTCGCACCATATTCAGCAGGCTATCCGTGCACACGGTATAATGAAGCGTGACGTTGACTATGTTGTGAAAGACGGCGAGGTTTTAATTGTCGATGAATTTACCGGACGTATTATGTACGGACGCCGCTATAACGAAGGTCTTCACCAGGCAATTGAGGCTAAAGAGGGTGTAAAAATCGCACACGAGTCGAAAACTCTTGCCACCATCACCTTCCAAAACTTCTTTCGACTTTACAGCAAGCTTTCGGGCATGACCGGTACCGCTATGACCGAGGCTAATGAATTTCAACAGATTTACAAGCTCGACGTTGTTGAAATCCCGACCAACAAGCCGGTTATCCGTCAGGATTTGCAGGACGTTATTTATAAAACCGAGCGTGCGAAATTCAACGCTGTTGTAAATAATATTATCGAGTGCAACCAAAAAGGTCAGCCTGTGCTGGTCGGTACGATTTCGATTGAAAAATCCGAGCTTTTGAGTGCCATTCTTAAGAAAAAAGGCATTAAGCATAACGTTTTAAACGCAAAGTACCACGAAAGGGAAGCTGAAATCATTGCTCAGGCAGGTAAATTCGGTGCCGTTACAATCGCCACCAATATGGCAGGCCGAGGAACCGATATTATGCTCGGCGGTAACGCAGAATATCTGGCTAAATCCGAATTGCGTAAGCTTGGCTACAGCGATGAACTGATTTCGGCTGCTACCGGATTCGCCGAAACCGAGGATGCCGATATTTTAAAGGCTCGTGAGGAATACCGTAAGTTTTACGAGCAATTCCGCGAGGAAATCGCACCCGAGGCCGAGAAGGTCAGAGCCGCAGGCGGCTTGTCAATTATCGGTACCGAGCGTCACGAGTCAAGGCGAATTGATAACCAGTTAAGAGGCCGTGCCGGACGTCAGGGTGACCCCGGTACAAGTAAGTTCTACATTGCCTTAGAGGACGATTTGATGCGTCTGTTTGCCGGTGACCGTATTACTGCCGCTATGAACTTTATGAAGATTGACGAAAATCTTCCGATTGAAGCCGGTATGATTACCAAAACCATTGAAACCGCACAGCAACGAATCGAAGGCAGAAACTTCGGCATCCGTAAAAATGTGCTTGATTATGATGATGTTATGAACAAGCAGCGTGAGTTGATTTATGCTCAGAGAAACCGCGTTTTGGACGGCGAGGACATTCACGAAACCGTCAAGAAAATGATAAACGACACGATTGAATCGGGTGTTGATACCTATCTTACCGGAAATATTGCAGAGGATTGGAATTTTGACGGTCTGCGTGATTATTTCCGCGGCTGGCTGGCTTCGGACAATGATTTTTGCTATACGACCGACGAGCTGAACCGCCTTGAAAGAGACGATATTGCCGAAATGCTGATTTCGAGAGCCGCCGCTATTTGCGACAGCAAGGAAGCCGAGTACGGCAGTGAAACAATGCGTGAAATTGAACGCGTAATGCTTTTACGCAGCGTTGATACACATTGGATGGACCATATTGATGCTATGGATGAGCTTCGTCAGGGTATCGGTCTTCGTGCCTACGGTCAGCACAATCCGGTTGTTGAGTACCGTAACGAGGGCTATGAGATGTTCAGCGCTATGACCGATTCGATTCGCGAGGACACCACTAAAATGGTGCTTTGTGCAAAGCTTCGCAGTCAGCACGAAACGGTTGAACGCAAAAAGGTTGCCGAAGAGGAAAAGGTTGACAAGACTTCAACCGTCAGAGGTAAAGGTGTTGTGAGCAAAAACTCACCCTGTCCCTGCGGAAGCGGTTTAAAATATAAACGCTGCTGCGGAAAGGACGTTGACTAAAATGCACATCCCTGCCTCGGTCTCTCAGGAGTTGGAAATAGTGAAATTTTCCGACGCCTTGGAAGAGGAGCAGACCGCCTCGCATTGCTATGACTCAAAAAAGTGGCTTTATGTACCCTGCCGGTACTCTGAGTACCGTTATATATTGGGAACCAAGGGTCAGAATCCGCTTATTTGCATAGGAATTAACCCTTCGACCGCTGAGCCGGATAACCTTGACAACACCTTGAAAAGTGTTGAAAGAATTGCCGCCTTTAACGGGTACGACTCGTTTATTATGTTTAACGTGTACTCTCAGCGAGCCACCAAGCCCGATGATATGGACCCTCTGCTTAACCCTGTTATGCACAGTGAAAATATGCAGGCGTTTCGCTATATTCTTTCACTTTACAGTCAAGGGCACAAGCCTGCTATTTGGGCGGCTTGGGGCACTATTATCGAAAAACGTCCGTATTTAAAGTCCTGCGTTCGAGATATGGTGGAAATCGGCAGAGAGTTCGGAGCCGAATGGTATACCGCAGGTCTGCGTTCTAAGGCAAAGGGTCATCCGCATCATCCGTTGTACCTTAAGGCTGACAGTGTGACCGAGCCGTTTTTGGATATTTTCGATTATCTGGACAGGTTTTAGGCTACATAAAAAATTACCAATTTAACATACTAAATATAAGGAAGTGTAATTATGAATATTTCAAACGACATAAAGTACGTCGGTGTAAACGACCGTGAAATCAGGCTTTTTGAGGGGCAGTTTACCGTCCCCAACGGTATGGCTTATAACTCATATGTCATACTTGACCAAAAAACTGCCGTTTTAGACGGTGTTGAAAAGAGCTTTACCGACCAATGGCTCGGCAATATTGAAAAAGCCTTGGACGGCAAGGCTCCCGACTATCTTATAGTTCAGCATATGGAGCCTGACCATTCCTCGAGTGTTGCCGCTTTTACGGCAAAATATCCCGAGGCAATTGTGGTTTCCTCGGCTAAGACGTTTGGTATGATTAAGTCGTTTTACGGCACCGATTTATCCAAGCGTCAGCTTGTGGTTGCCGAAGGCTCAGAGCTTAATTTAGGCAGTCATACCTTAAAATTCATTGCCGCACCTATGGTGCACTGGCCCGAGGTTATTATGACCTATGACACTGCCGACAAGGTGCTGTTTTCAGCCGACGGCTTTGGAAAATTCGGCACAACAGATACCGATGAGGACTGGGCCTGCGAAGCAAGGCGTTACTACTTCGGTATTGTCGGAAAATACGGTGCTCAGGTTCAAGCGGTACTCAAAAAGGCAGCCGGTCTTGAAATCAAGACAATCTGCCCGTTGCACGGACCTGTTTTAACCGAAAATTTAGAGTATTACATCAACCTTTACGATACATGGTCAAGCTACCGACACGAAAGCGAGGGCGTGGTTATCTGCTACACCTCGGTTTACGGTAATACCGAAAAAGCCGCCTTACTGTTAAGGGATAAGCTTATCGAAAACGGCTGTAAAAAGGTTGCAGTCAACAATCTTATTACCGACGATATGGCAGAGGCGGTTGAGGATGCCTTCCGTTATCCGACCTTAGTGTTGGCTACCACGACCTATAATGGCGATATTTTCCCTCCTATGCATGAGTTTATTCATCATTTAACCGGCCGAGGTTACCAAAACCGTACCGTAGCATTTATCGAAAACGGAAGCTGGGCGCCTATGGCGGCTAAGGTTATGAAGGGTATATTAGAGGGCTCGAAAAATCTTAAATTTGCCGAAGCCGAGGTTAAAATCACCTCTGCCTTGGATGACGTGAGCTTAAAGCAGGTAGAGGCTTTAGCCAAGGAATTAACGTCAAATTAATTTTTTAGCTGAATTATTATCTTTAAATTATAAACAATATATTTATACTATCTGATTTGTTGCATCTGAATTTGGAGGTGAAAAAATGAAGTACGTTTGTGATATTTGCGGTTGGGTTTATGACGAGACTGCAGGCGACCCCGATAACGGCATTGCTCCCGGTACCAAGTGGGAGGACCTGCCCGAGGATTTTGTGTGTCCCTTGTGCGGTGTCGGCAAGGACAATTTCAGCACCCAAGACTAATCAATAAAACCTTGGCTCCCTCTGATGAGGGAGCTGTCACCGTAAGGTGACTGAGGGAGAGAAAAACCTTTAATTTACTGCCTTTTTCTCTCCCTTCGTCTTTTGCTACGCAAAATCCACCTCCCTCATCAAAGGGAGGCAAGACACAGCCTGATGTTTTTTATTAAAATCAGTTAACCTCTTTTGAACCACGCGACTATCGCGTGGTTTTTTTCTACACCTAAAGGCACCAAACAAAAATGAACGGCAACCAAAATTGGTTGCCGTTATTTCATTTGCTATAACTAATTGCTTAGGCGTTTTGCCAAGTTAATAAGAATCTTTAAATTATCCTCCGATAAATTCCGTGATAGCTCATACAATTCCTGAACAAGCTCAGGGTCGTTTATACTATCATCAAAGAACTCTTGCGGTGTTACACCAAGATACTCACAAATATAAAGGAACTCACTCATAGATGGCAATGCTCTTCCGGACGAAATGCTTTGTATATAGCTTTTGCTATGACCTAAATCGGTACTCATTCTATATTCAGAAATATTCTTTTTTGTCCTTAAAACCGAAATTCGTTCTCTAATAAATTGCGGATCCATTGTTAACACCTCACTTTTTATTATTTTATAATAATTCTAACGGTAATATTCACGATAAATTTACCGATTATAATTGATTATTACCGCTACAATCGGTATAATGATAGTAAAAGTGCAAAATATTAACAGTAGTATGATGTGAGAGGTTATTATGCTTGATATTTTTACAGTGGCGTTTTTCGGACACAGATATATAGATAATCCGTTAAAAATTGAAGAATTGCTTGAAAAACAGATACGCAAACTTATTAACGAAAAAGAATATGTAAACTTTTTGGTAGGGCGTAACGGTGAATTTGACCGATGCGTTTCATCAACGGTGCTTCGTACACGAAAAATTTTCAGGGACGACAACAGTGCCCTCACGTTAGTTCTGCCATATCCTACTGCGGAATATGTAAACAACGAGAAATGCTTTAATGATTACTACACTGACGTAGAAATATCCTATGATGCATCAAAAGCGCATCCGAAATCTGCTATCCAAATTCGAAACCGTAAAATGGTTGATAAAGCAGATTTTATTATTTGCTATATTAAACACAAAAAAGGCGGTGCCTGGCAGACAATTCAATATGCCCTCAAACAAGGGAAAAAGGTCGTAAATCTTGCTGAACTCGATGATAAACTAATTTGAACCACGAATATATAAAATCCTCGGTTTGACTGCGGGTTTTGGTTATACAACCAACGACCGTGAGTTAACCTCGCGGTCGTTAACTTTTTATGTACTTTTAAATTAGTTGTTGATTTATGTTGACATAATTTGTATAATAATAGTGTATTATTAAAATTTACTTAAGGGGAAAATTAAGGATGACTAAAGCACCCGAAAACAGCCTTAAAAAACAAAAAAGCTTAGGGCTTTTAACCTTTATATTCGGTATTTGTACTGCGGCGGCATTTTTTGTGCCGTTTATCGTTTCCGGTAACGGATATTTCATCTTCTTCGGTGACTTTAACGTTCAGCAGATACCGTTTTATCAGCACTGTCACGAAATGGTACGGTCGGGTAACTTTTTCGGCTGGGACTGGCAGACCGACTTAGGCTCAAACTTTATCGGCTCATACTCCTTTTATCTTTTAGGCAGTCCGTTCTTTTGGCTGACATTACCTTTCCCAAACAGCTTCGTGCCCTATCTTATGGGACCGTTGCTCATATTAAAGTTCGGTTGCGCCGCCTTGACCGGCTATATCTACATCCGCCGTTTCACCTCAAGACCCGAGTCGGCAATGACAGGCGGCTTGATGTATGCCTTCAGCGGATTTTCGGTTTACAATATTTTCTTCAACCATTTCCACGAGGCTATAATTGTTTTCCCGTTACTGCTATGGGCAATCGAAAAATTTATGGCAGAGCGCGCAAGAGGCTATGTCATTTTTGCCGTATTCCTCTCGGTACTCACAAACTACTTTTTCTTCTTCGGAATGGTGGTTTTTGTCGTAATTTATTGGTTGGTACGTACCCTTGGCCGCAGTTTTAAAATTAATTTTAAAGAATTTGGACTTTTAGCGCTCGAATGTGTTTTAGGTCTTTGCCTTTCCGCGGTAATTCTACTACCTACAGTGCTTGAGGTTTTGCAAAATGACCGACTTTCAAGCGTTATGAACGGCTGGGGAGCGGTGCTTTACGGCAAGGAGCAAATTTTCCTGAACGTAATACAGTGCTTCTTCTTCCCACCCGATTTGCCTGCACGTCCGGTTTTCTTCCCGGGAGCCGACGTAAAATGGTCGTCCTTAGGCGGATGGCTGCC
>JAEIGA010014304.1_pt1 | contig 12082 bp, 7 predicted proteins | sample 9270691 | NCBI WGS metagenome assembly JAEIGA01 (sample SAMN17057246, study PRJNA624740) | gut metagenome | biome: biome; isolation source: fecal sample | host: Bos grunniens | place: China: Xizang | collected 2019
CTCCTTCTGCGTAGTGCCGAGGCGGTGGAAGTAGACCTTCTGGTTGGTGTTCTGTGCCGAATATACGGCATCGCCCTCCTTCGGTGCGTCGTATGCGCTGTAATAGAAACCACGACCATCGCGAGTCCACGAAGCACCCGAGAACTTCACCCACTTGATATGGTCGGCAAGAGGCTTCATCGTCTCGGTGTCCAAGACCTTTATCTCCACCCAGTCCGAGCCTGCCGAGGCGAGTGCATAGGCGAAGTAGCGACCATCTTTTGTGAATGAGCCTGCGTGCAACGCCACTGTGCCGTCCTCCGAAAGGGTGTTCGGGTCAAAGAAGACCTCCTCCTCGGTGTCGGTGAGGTTGCGCTTGCGGTAGATGACGCTCTGATTTTGCAGGCCACTGTTGCGCGAGATGTAGTACCACTCGCCACGCTTTGCGGGTGCACCCTGTGTAGGGTAGTTCCACAACTCCTCCAATCGCTCGCGTATAGCATTGCGCTGTGGGAGCGATTCGAGATAGTCAAATGTAACCTTGTTTTGCGCCTTTACCCACTCGGCTGTGCGCTCCGACATATCGTCCTCCAACCAGCGATATGGGTCGGCAACCTCTGTGCCGTGATAGTTATCCACCACGCCCTCACGCGCAGTTTCAGGGTAGTTAATATGTGTCATATCTCCAATCATTTTACCAATTCCATATCCGATAAAATATGCCGCTGCAAACATTGCAACGCAGATGCAGGTGATTTTGCAAATCTGCTTAATAGTTGATTTAGTGTGTTTCATTGTATAGTAAGTAACTTTGTTTGTTGCAAAGATAGGAAAAAAAAGCTAATGGCTAATGGCCAATGGCTAAAAGCCAATAAAAAAGGCTCCCGCAGGAGCCTTTTTGCTATTTAGGTTGATTGTTTTAGTTGAGGTCGTAGAGCAACTCTATATCATCAACATACATCCACGAGGAGGTGCTACCCGTAAAGTAGTCGCCGTAGCCCGAGCAGGTGAAGGTCAAGAGCAGATACGAGGTGTCGCTCTCAAAGCTCTTGTACTCAATCGGCAAGGTCATCTCGTGCCAAGCCGAGGTATCTACGCTGCTTGACTCCGGTGTTGTGTAGGTGTCAAAGTATCCGATACCGAGAACGCCATCTGCCGTGCGAGGGTCAAAGAAGGTTGTCTCGTCGGCACTATATACGCAGTGTGGCTCTGTCCAATCGGTCACGCAGAAGAAGACCTTCGCGAGGTCGGCATCGCCACCCTTGACAGGAATCTGCTTGCTTCCGATATGGTACTCTACGCCCGCATCTGCCTTCTTGCTGGCTACATAGTCAATACCGCCACAGTAATACTTTATCTTGAAGCGGATAGCCGTAGGGCGTACCGTCTGCGAGATAGGTTTACCGAAGTATACATAGGCATTTGTACCCGCAGTCTCGCCATAGTGGCCTACGAAGAGGTTTCCAGCGGCAAACTTCACAACCACATAGCGCGAAGCCATATAGGCACTCTTGGTGCTTGTTGAGCCCAACGGAGTGTCGTTTGATGGGTAGGTGAGATTGTAACTTGGGCCGAGAGATGTTGCGCCAGGGTTACCCGTAGCCCAGAACATATCCTGTACCGACGAGAACGGATACCAGCAAGGTCCCGCCTCGCCCGTAGGCAACTTTCGTGGGTCGTTTGTAAACTCTCCCCACTCCTCCAACTGCGAGTTTGGCATCTGATAGTGTGCCGAGGTGGTTACCACCTTCGTATCGGACTCCTTGGTTGTTGTTGTGCCATCTTTCTCGGTTATGGCGTAGCCGATAACCTCGTATTCGGTGTTATGCTCCAATCCGCGTACAACAGCCTTCACGAAGCCCTCCTCGTAGCGGTTGTAGGCATTTTTGGAGTCACGAGCATACCACTCGTCCTTGACCTTCAACCACTCGGTAGAGCCACGCTTGCGGTATGCAAATTGGATATTCGCGCCATCTATGGCTGCGGCCTTTATCCAGATGACATTTGCACCTGCTGCCACATAGGTAAAGTCTATCGCAACCTCGGTAGGCTCAATAATCAACTCCCACGGTGTTGGCAGGGTCTGCCAAGGTGCCAAGACGCTGATGGTCTGTGAGCGGGTGGCGTTATCAAAGTCCTTCGGCATCTCCGATGCGTTCGGGAAGTCGTAGTTGCTTGGGCCAAAGCGCACCTCCAAGGTCTGAACATTGTCAAGCGGATAGTCCTGACGACGCTTCACGATGGCGCGGTGTCCCTCCACATCCCACTCGGTAGCTCCAATCTGTCCATCTACCTTCCAGATGCGGTTGATGGTCTGTGTTGCGACAATCTTCCACTCGTAGTCCTGGAAGTAGGAGAGGGTGAGGTACTCGGGTTGAGTCATATTTCGGGTTGCGCCATTCAGATTCTGCGAAGCGATAATCTTTGACGGGTCGGCTTCGTAGTTGATATTGGTCACAACCTCCGCACCATAGGAGATGCTCTTGAACTTCACCGCCTCAATGTTGGTCTCCTCGGCAAGAGGAATGGTCGCGGTGTAGGTTGAGCGGTCAAGCACAATATCGCCCGCCGTACCCTCAACATCAAGTGATGCGATGTAGAGGTCAACCACAGGCTGTGGCAGGTCATTTGTGATGCACGACGAGAGCATCGCCGCCATCGCAAGGAGTAGGGTATATATCTTTTTAGTCATACTTCTGCGTCAATTTTAGTTCGTTCTTCTTGCTCCACAAGTGTACCGTGACACCGATGTTTATCTCGGCGATATTGAGTCTGAAACGCAACTTTGAGTAGTCGCGTGTGCCGGTAGGGTTCATCTCCGCATCAAACTGCTTCACGTGCGTATATTGCAGACCTCCCAAGCCGAATGACACCGAAGCGCAGACATTCGGGAATACATAGGCCGCAATACCAGGGTTGAAGTTGAACTTCACCTTGTAGCTATCCGAGATTGAGGTGTTCCACTCGTCGTTGTAGCGGAAACCAAACTTTGAGCGACCATACTGTCCGACCAACTCCAACTCACCAAAGACACCAAAGCGACCACGACGGTCAAGTGGCACATAGGCGCGGTGGAAGATAGCGAAGGAGTAGGCGTTGCTCAAATAGTTGATAGCGATACCCTCCGTACCAAACTCTATGCCGTTGATGAAGTTGCCGAGGTTGATACTTGCGTTGTCAAATTTACCGTTCATATAGGTATATCCGAAGCGCGCACCAATGCTCAAATTGTTGCGGTACATATATCCGATATAAGGTTTCACGGTAACGATTGAGCCACCGAGTTTGAGATCCTCCAAAATCAGTGCAATATCCGAGTCGTCGGCCGTAAGTGTGCCGTACGAAGCCGAGATACCTGTGATAATCTCGCCCTTGAAGGCAAAGACATTCTTGTTGATTTCGCGGTCAATACGCTTAATTACGAACGGAGAGTTCGGGTGCTTGCGTACCTTTGTGGTATCACGCTTTGTACCGAAAAATATATTGTTTTGTGCCGACACCTCCGCAATCTGCAACGAGGTCGCCACCATTATTGCCGTAAGTAGTGTAAATATCTTCTTCATAGTCATAACGCTTTATAAGTAGAATGCTGCACCCAATCCTATGGAGAAGATGTTTACCTTGAAATTCATTTGCGAGGTGGATGTTCCGCCCGTTATCACTTGGTTGCTAATCTGTCGTGTCTGCGAGTAGTTGAAGCCGAAGACACCTACATTGACCTCAATGGCGAAGTTATTGGTAAGGAAGGCTGCGATACCCGGGTTGACACCCAACGCAACATCAAAGCTTGTGGCGTATGTTCCCGAGAGGGCGTTTTGAGGTCCTGCGGCCAACTTTGACTGCGAGCCACCCATCGCCAACGACACCTCTGCAAAGAGGGCGAAACGCTTGTTGTTGCGTCCGAGCGGGATATACTTGCGCCACAACGCCTCGGCGTTGTAGGAGTGCTTCAACGAGTAGTAGAAGGAGTTATCCAACGAGGTTATCGAGAGGCTCGCATTGTCCAACTGCGTACGCGAACGCGAGTATCCGAAGCGCACACCCACCAACGAGTTCTTGGCGTAGGCGTAGCCAATCAGAGGCGACACCTTGAAGGTATAACCGTCGGATTGGATATCCTCAACGATAAGGAATGTGTAGTTGTTGTTTGAGTGCGTTGAGAAGGATATTGAGCCACCGAATACCCACTGTCCCTTTGGTACGAACTCGGTGCGGAGGTCGGATATACCTCTGCGCTTACGACGCTCACTGAGGGTTATACGCGTGGTGTCGGAGGGCGCAACCTCCTTGACTGCGACAGCGAGAGTGTCGCTTGGTGTTTGAGTTGGCGTATCTGCCACCACCCTCTTCTCCTCTATCTTCGGAGCCTCGGGTAGAACAATCTGCTCCTCGCCACGAGCCACAAAAGGCGAAGCGAGGAGTAGAGCGCAGAATAGTGGTAAAAATCTATTCATTGGTAAAATTTTAGTAGATAAATTCTATATCATCAACATACAGCCACGACTCGGTTGAGCCATCAAAGAAGTCGCCGTAGCCCGAGCAGGTGAATGTCAAAATAAGGTGCGACGGCACCTGATTAGGGTCTTTGCCGTAGAATGTAAACGGAATGGTAATCTCCTTCCACTCGGTCTGCGACTCGGTGGACTCAAAATATGCCGAGTATAGCACCTTGTCGTAGCGAGCGTCGCCCGACTTGATATCCTTGTCGCTTGGCGAGAAGGTGGTCTCCTTTGCCTTGCTACTATCAACCAAGTGTCGGTCGGTTGTCAGAGCGCAGAAGATTTTACAGAGGTCAGGGTCGCCCTTCTGTGCGACATTGCCCTTCACCTTGTCAATTTTACCGCTCTTCCACTTTGCCCAGAAGCGAATAGCCTTTGGCTTTGCGTTGTACTCAAACGGCTGACCGAAATATACCTTTGCGTTAGTTCCGTCCATACCGCCCCACGAGCCGATATAGCCGTTACCTGCTGCAAACTTCACGACGATATACTCCGAGTCCATATACATAGACTTCGTACCCTTTGAGCCAGGGCGAACATCGCTGCTGCTCTGGGTGATATTCTTACTCAAAATAGCTGTTCCGTAGTTACCCGTACACCAATATGCGTTGGTTGGGGTGTGGTAAGGGATAATTACATCGTCGTCATTCTTGCACCAACCCTCCAAGTCGCCATTCGGAATCTGGTTACCGCTTCGTGTTGTGAACGAGAGGCTTGTGCCGACGGTCTTGCCGTCAATCACGAGGTTGTACTCGTAGGTGCGATTTGCCTCAATGCCCTCAATCTGTGCGGTGTAGGTGTTGGTTGCGCTTGACGCTGCGTCAAAACTCTTCCACTCGCCCTCGCCCTCACGATATTTGAGTTGCACGCTTGCTGGCGCACCAAAGACCGTAGCCGAGAGAGAGGTTGTACCTCCCGCCCAAGCCAACACCTCGTTTGAGTTGTTGTAGGCGTTCACGCCCTGCAAGTTGTAAGGGAGGTCGGTGGTTACCTCGCCACCATCTTGGTCGGCAAGATAGGCCTCAATGACCTTTGCACCTCCACTCAACGAGTTGAAGAAGTCGTCCGAGAGGGTGATGTAGAGCTGTTGGGTATTTATGCCCTGCAACTTAACGCCTGGAATCTCCTCGGCAACAAGGTCAAGCACCTGCTCTCCGATGGTAAATCTCACGGTTGTAAAGTTTGCTGGCGATGTTGCCACATACTTGCGCTCGCCACCCGCATAGTTTACAGCCACCGTAGCATCAAAGCCGACACCCTTAAACTCTGGGTCGGGGCTGAATGCGAGGTGGTCGTTGCGCTCATCTACCGATGTGTCAAGCGACACCGAGATAATATCGCCAAACGAGCCGTAGGCGTCGGGCGAGAACTTGAACGAGAGCTTGTAACGCTTCTTCGCCTCCACGCCCTCAATTTTACCGCTCTTGGCGATAGTCACCTCCTCGCCATTGTCGGCATACTTGTAGACGCCGTTGAACTGCCACGAGAGCGTTGTTACACCCTCCGGCATAATGAAGTATCCAACCTTATCCTCCGTATATTTGAGCTGTGGAGTCTCCTCGGTTGCTGCCGCGATGTTGTCGGTAGCGAATACATCTACCGCGTAACCCTCCAAGCAACCCTCCTTGATGCTCTCGTCAAAGACCACCTCAACAGGAATGTTTTGAAGCGTAGCGACCAAGTCTACCCTGCAACGCTCGCCACCCTTGATTGTGAAGTCGCTCTTGCCAAAGTAGTAGCTGTTGCCAAACGAAGCCGCCTCGGCACGACCGCTCTCAATGGTTGCGGTGTAGTTGCCCTCCAACAACCAGATATACTCGGGTATCTCGTCGCCGGCAGAGTATTTACGCACCAACATCTCCGACGCTCCGCCCTTCTGATAGATGCAGAGTGTGAAGTCGGGTAGTGCGCTCTCCGCTGCACGGGAGCTGATGTTGAGCGTCAATACGCCCTTCTCTCCGTCGGGAAGATTGTTGCTATTATCCCCCTTGTTCTCAATACACGAGGTGAGCGAGAGCAGCGCGGAGCATAATAATATATATAGTAATCTTTTCATCGCCTATGTTTAGTTTCCGGTTTTAAGCATCAGGGTCTTAACTGTGGTATTGCCGTTGTTGTCGGTAACGGTAATCTCAAAGTCGTGATTCTTTGCGTCGGGGCCACTCACACCACTCAACACGCCCATAAAGGTTGTGATTGAGAGTTTTACATATGTCTTGTTGATTACCTGGTCGCCCACCACAAAGCCGAGTGCAGTCAAAGGCTCGGTCACATCAATCACAGTACCCGTAGTTGAGTCAAGCGATTGGTCAGGGTAGCAGAGATTCATCGTGTCGCAGAGGTTGTTATTGGCCAACTCGCTTGCGGTGAGAGTCTCCGAGATAATCTTCACGATAAACTCCTTGATACCCGCCGACGACTCAACGATAAGGTCTACATCAAGGCCTGGAACAACCTGCTCGCGCTTTGAGATGTCGTGTCCTGCCCAGATGATGCTTGGATCCTCCTTTGCAGGAGTATCGCCCTCGTTACCGCCCTCATTGCCACCTTCTGTCCACTCCGACTCGGTGATAAGGTCAGCCACATTGCAGATGACAGGCTCGTCGGTAATCCAGTCGCGAAGATCAACGCTTACCTCAATGTTGCCATCGGCAGCGTGTTCAAGGTAGAAGAGGATATTGCTGCACTGTCCCACTTTCACATCTTTAATCTCCTTGCTTACATTTACGGTCTTGAAGTTGACAAGGTCGGCAGCATACTCTCCGCTTACGCGAACCTCAATAGTGTTGTTCACCATTGGTGCGTAGAAGAAGGCTGCACGACCCTCTGTAAGCGAGAATACGGTGCTGTTGCTACCAATCGTAACGGTAGTCTTGGTCTCTGGTGCCAAACGCTCTTTGAGGTCTGGTGCGAAGGTTACCGTAACCTTAATCTGCATCAGCGAGCAGACAATCTCTTTGATGGTTTCGGTCTCGTTACGCACAATCTTGAACATCTTCTCTGCGCCATATACGGGAGTCTCCCACGCTACGCCTGGAACCTCGCCCGACTGAATCTTGAAGATATATTCGCCCGTCATAAGCTCAATAGGCTCGGTAGGACGCTCGCCATACTTAAACTCGCGAACAAGCTCGCCATTTGAGTTGATAATCTGACACATAAACTCTTCAACATCTGTTGCGGTGCGTGTCGCCATAGGCTTCGCGCTGTTCAAGCCGATTTCGGGGTCGCTCTCGTCAATACGGCAGTCAATGTTCAACTGCGAAATTGAGAGGAAGCCCTTGTTTGAAGTCTGCTGACCTCCGCCGTTGTCAATTGAGAGGCCGTCGCCACAACCAACAGCAAAAAGTGCTGCGAAGAGTGCTACTACTGTAAACTTTACGATTTTCATATCTTTTACTCCTTTTTATTATTCAAAATTAAGCCTTGTCATTCAACTCAACATCTAAAACGATGGTCTCCACAATCTCGCCGTCAAACGAGATGTTGACCTCAACATTACCTGCGGTTGAGAGGTCAAACTGCAAGATGTGGCGTGTCGTAGGGCGGAGCAGAATGCTCTTTTTGAGAGTTGTTTTCTTGCCGTTTGAGAGGTCTGCCTGGCGTGTTGCCTCACAGATAATCTCCGTCTCGCCTGCCTCAATAAAGAGGTGGTCACCACTCTCAAAGTCGTACTCAATGCCCTTTACCGAGAACTTGTACGACGGGAAGTAGCCCCTGAATTGCTCGGTTGTGGTGATTGCCACTACCGAGTTTGCAAGCACAACCTCAATGTTTGCCTTAACGGTCTGGTCGTAGTCGGGAACCTGCACCTCGGCCTTGCCCTCAAAGTAGGCTGCGCCGTAGCCATTTTTCACTGTGCCGTCCGATGCGAGCGAGATTGTGTATGGCGCACTCTTGAAGCGCAACTCCTCCTCGGCGTTGAACTCGCGGAGCGAACTCCACTCGCGGAGGAAGTTCTCGCCCTCAATCTTTACGCTCAAAGACTCTGGCTGTGGGAGGTATCGCGTAATCTTGGTTGTATTGGCAGATGATGGATCTGCAACCTCGCCACGGGTAGTTGCGTTTATATTTATAAAGCCCTCGCCCGTAGGAACAGCCTCATTGTTGTTGCACGCAATCATTACGAGAGCAAGTGCCATTGCAAAAAGTATCTTTTTCATATCTTGAAACTCCTATTGCGCGATTGAAACTCTGATGTTGTCGATATAGAGGTAGTAGTGAACATTACCAATAAGGATAATCTCATCTTGGTTAGTTCCAGGCACCAGCGTTACACGGGTTGCGCGTGTGCAACCGCTTGCTGTGAATGAGTATGTTGGGAAGGTATCACCAAAGCTGTTGTTGCCATATTTAGGCGCGATATGTCCCGATGACCACCAGTGCTTTTCAAGCATTGGAGGGATACGGTTAAGGTCGTTCGCAGGGCTAGCAAAGACCTTTCTCTCTGACCATCCATTTATTGCCGAAGACTCCGACTTGGTGGTTGTACCGGCAATACAGTATATTTCGCTATTGTGGTCGTAACCCGATTCGCGGATATATGAGCCCATATCAAATTCCACTTTGAGCTTTACCGATGCGCCCGATTTCAGGCACTTCATTGCAGGGGTGTCAAGACGACCTGTGCTTCGGGTTGAGCCACCGGTACTCTCGTGGCGAGTGTTTATACGGACACACTTGCTCGCTACACCCTTGATGTGAGCGCCATTCCAGCCCGAAACAGCGGTAGAGAAGAGCATTCCATCAGCCGAATTAAGTGAATCTTCATCGTAGTCGTTCTTCGCGAAGTCCTCTTTTATGCCCGCAAAGTCATCATAGAAGAGGTATGGAACATCTATTGCTGGAAGTGTGTGAACAGCATACTTGCTGATAGTTGGCATTGTGAATTTCTGCTCAACAATAGCATTTTGACTCTCAAAGCGTGCAGTAAATACCTTGCCCGAGTAGTTGCGGAATATGCCATTCTCAAAGACACCGTACTCAACCAAGTCGTAAGTGTTGCTTGAATTAGCGGTGAAACTACCGATTTGAGAGCCATTATGGTCAAAAATAGTGATGTTCTTCACAGCCTCACCCAAATAGTTTTTACCGAGAGATAGGCGTATAATCGTGATAGGGTCTGGTACTGTAAGGGTAAGAGGGGTGATGTGTCCCTCCTTGCACTCTTTATTCATTGTGAAGACCCTCTCGCGAGTGCGTTGTCCGATAGCCGAAACAGCGTAGTAGCTAACCTCTCCCGAGATAGTTACTGGAAGAATTGTTGCCCACGCGCTCTCTCCCTCGTCAAAGCCGTTTGGTATATTTACCACCAATTGTTTGTTGGTCTGGCTGATTGTCGGTGCGGTTGCCACATTTGTAGCATCCACCTCGGCTGTACCTGTCACACCCGTTGGAAAAGTAAAGACAACTTGTGAGATGGCGGTGGAGAATGGGTTGCCACCCTCCGGAATAGTCATCTTCAAGATATGCATCTTGTGGTGGAAGTTAAGTTTGAGGTCGTTTACCTCCTCGGAAACCAGAGCCGCAGCCTCGGTAATAGGCTCTGCAACCATAACATCGTACGCCCCATTAAATGAGTCGCCCTGCTGCTCGGCAGGGATAGTGTAGGTTGCAGTGTAGCGGTTGTTGTCGTAGGTGGTCGGTGTTGGCGATACAGCGTAGTATGTATATACACCCTCGGCGATAGGACCTTGCTGCGATGTGAAGACTGCCGACTTGTAGGAGTCCCAATAGTACATCATCTCAAATGGCGCAGCCTTGATGATACGCTGTCCCGAGTCGTTCTTTGCCCATAGGGTGAAGGTGTCGCCCACAACCCACGAGGCGCTCTCGCCATTTAACGCTGTTCGCGAAACCTCTACGGGCAGCCCGATTGCCACCCCTCCGTCAGGTATCTCTACCACGCTGTTACCCTCCTCAACCTTTGAGCAGGCGAGAGTGGCAACGGCACATAGGAGAAGTGATACCAAGTAAAATTTTTTCATAGCTATCCAATTAAACTCGGTGCAAAAATAGTCCTGTTATATTATATATAAAAATTTTTTCAACGAACAGCCGATTTTTCCCCACGAATAGGCAAAAAGAGAGGAGTAAGGTATCTCTTGCCCCACTCCTCTCTGTGAAAAAAAGAGTCAAAATTACTCTTTGAGGTACTTGTCCAACCAGCCGAAGAACTCTCTGTTCCAGACGAGTGAGTTCTGCGGTTTGAAGACCTGATGTGCCTCATTCTCAAACGATACCAAGCGGGCAGGAATACCCCTTACGCGGGCGGCTGTGAAGGCCTCCAACGACTGTGTGTAAGGTATGCGGTAGTCGCGCTCGCCCGTGATAATCAAGATAGGTGTATCCCACTTATCCACCGCCTTGTGTGGCGAGTTTGCGTAGGAGCGTTTTGCGGTCTTGTTCTTCTTATCCCAATATGGGCCTCCGTAGTCGTTGTTTACGAAGAACAACTCCTCGGTGTGGCCGTACATTGACTCAAAGTTGAAGATTCCGCAGTGGGCGATAAAGGCCTTGAAACGCTTCTGGTGGTGTCCTGCAAGGTAGAAGACGGAGTATCCGCCATACGATGCGCCGACACAGCCAAGTCGCTCTTTGTCAACCCACTTCTCCTTCGCTACATCGTCAATCGCGGAGAGGTAGTCGCGGATATTCTGACCCGAATAGTCGCCCGAAATCTGGTCTAACCACTCCTGTCCGAATGAAGGTACTCCGCGACGGTTTGGTGCTACGACAACATAGCCCTGTGCCGCCATAAGTTGGAAGTTCCAACGGTAGCTCCAAAATTGCGAAACAACGCTCTGTGGGCCACCCTGGCAGTAGAGGAGTGTTGGGTACTTCTTGTTCTCGTCAAAGTCTGGCGGAAGGATAACCCAGGTGAGCATCTTCTTGCCGTCGGTGGTCTTAACCCAACGCTTCTGCACCTCGCCCATCTCGATATTGTCATAGACGAAGTCGTTCACGGAGGTCATCTTTGTCATCTTGCCGGTTGGGAGGTCAAACTCAAAGAGTTCGGGAGCCATTGAGATAGTCATCACCGAGCCTACGCAGAGCCACTCGCTTATTGCAATGGAGTTGATATCGTGGTCGCCCTTTGTTACGACCTCAACCTCGCCCGTGCCGTCGGCCTTGACGCGACAAATCTGGTGTGTCGCCTCAATCGGAGCGATGAAGTAGAGCATATCCTCGCCATTCCATACGACATTTGTGGCGTGGTAGTCAAAGTTTGGAGTCAGATAGGTAATCTTGCCCGTAGGGATATCGTAGAGCATAAGTCGCTCTTTGTCGGCCTCGTTGCCCTCACGCTCCTGCGAGCGGAAGGCGATTTTTGTACCACTTGGCGACCAAACGGGGTACTTGTCGTAGCCCTTCAACGGGAAGTCGCGGTTGCCCTCGCAGATGTTGAGCGTTACACCGCTGTTGAGTACATAGATGAAGATATCCGAGTCGGTTGATACGGCATACTCGGTGCCAATCAGAGGCTTGCAGGTGTAGGCGAGCTGACCTCCGTCGGGGCTCCACGCAATCTCGGCGTGGTCAAAATATGGTGCGAGAGGAGCGTCCCAAGCGGCATTTTTGCCGATGATATCAACACCCTCGCC